>Ga0209943_1001910_pt1 | contig 11933 bp, 9 predicted proteins | sample SalPonR1_B_D2_MG_FD_185698 | JGI IMG/M metagenome (GOLD analysis project Ga0209943, IMG submission 185698) | Salt pond soil microbial communities from South San Francisco under conditions of wetland restoration - Salt Pond MetaG R1_B_D2_MG... ... | reverse complement strand
AAAAATAAAGAACAGGATTTTCGCGATGCCGGCTGCCGCGCCGGCGATTCCGCCGAATCCGAGGACGCCGGCGATGATCGCAAAGATTAAAAATACGAGTGCCCATCCGAGCATGGTCAGTACCTCCTTTCAGGTTGTCAGCGGCCTTCGAAGAAATCTACTGCAATCAGCAAGATGACTCGAGGCGGCTGATAAGCTTCCACATATAAGTAATAGCAGGCGAAATGAGTTTTCCCAGCCGGCGTCGAGCGCCGACGCCGCTCAGGGCTTGCCCAGGCCGCCCCGCGATGCCTGCGCCTTGTGCACCAGCATGCGTGCGGATGCGGCTACGCCTGGCGTTCGGCGCCTGACCGCCAGTGAGATTCCTGCGCCCCTGAATACTGATCCGTGACGCCGGTGTGTTTTGACCAGGTGCCGTTTTGCCGTCGTCTGTTCTGCGAGACCGCAGCACATTCTCATGGGCCGGTTGATCGCGACGGATCGAGAAATACAAGAATCCGGTCCCACGCTGATTGCAGCTCGTGATAGCAGGGAGAATTCCACTCTTTTGTCTCAACGTCGGCATGATGCGGGGAAAAAGACGCGCTCAGAGAGGCGTTTGTTGCGGTTTTTAACTAGTTGTGAGGAACAGGCCGGTCGGAATTTCTCGCCCGAGCCCGTCTGCTCGGCATCTCTAGTACATTTGTGCCATGAGCCCCACGAATAATTGCCCACATCGGCGAGAAATACAGGTTGCGCCGATGATGGATTGGACCGACCGGCACTGCCGCTATTTCCTGCGGCTGTTGACGCCCAGTGCCTTGCTTTACACCGAGATGGTGACGGCGCAGGCGGTCATGCACGGCGACCGTGGCCGCCTGCTGGGCTTCGACCCCGCGGAGCAACCGGTGGCACTGCAACTGGGCGGATCGGATCGGGCGATGCTGGCCGACGCCGCGCGCGCCGGCGAGAACTTCGGTTATGACGAGATCAACCTGAACGTCGGCTGCCCGAGCGACCGGGTGCAGTCGGGGCGTTTCGGCGCCTGCCTCATGGCCGAGCCCGCGCTGGTGCGCGACTGCGTGGCGGCGATGCGCGACGCGGTGGGGACGCCGGTCACAGTCAAGAGCCGCATCGGCATCGACGATCATGAAGAGTACGGTTTCCTGCGCGATTTTGTCGGCACGGTGGCGGAGTCGGGCTGCGGGACTTTTATCGTGCACGCGCGCAAGGCGATCCTGTCGGGGCTGTCGCCCAAGGAGAACCGCGAGGTGCCGCCGCTGCGCTACGAGTTCGTCTACCGGCTCAAGGCGGAGTTTCCCGAGCTCGCGATCGTGCTCAACGGCGGGGTGCGGGATGTTGCTTCGGTTCACGCCCACCTCGAAAAGGTGGACGGCGTGATGATCGGCCGCGAGGCCTATCACAACCCCTATTTCCTGGCGGAACTCGAGCATGCACTGCACGGTGTCGAGCCGCCGTCGCGCGAGGCGGTCATGTCGGCCTTTGCGGATTACGCGGAGGCCCGGCTGGCCGAGGGCGTGCGGCTGTCGAGCATGACGCGCCACGTGCTGGGACTGTACCTGGGTCGTCCGGGCGCGCGGCGCTGGCGCCGACAGCTGTCGGAGGGCGCGTGCAAGCGCGGCGCCGGGCCCGAGGTCATCCGCGAAGCGATGCGGGCCGTTTGAGAAGTGAGACTTTCCGAGCTCAGAACTCGCTTTCCAAGTTCGCGGCTACCCATACGACCGTGGCGTAGGCGGCCACGGCCTGCTTGAGCGCACCGGGATCGATTTTGTCCAGCGTGTCGTTGGCGCTATGGTGCCAGTCGAAATACCAGCTGCGGTCGTGCTCCAGCGACAGCACCGGCATGCCGGCCTTGCGCAATGGCGACAGGTCGGCGCCGCCGGGCGAGTCATTGTCGCCGCCGTCGATATCCAGCGGCCGCAGCAACTCGCGCATCGCCTCGACGACGGGTAGCGCGTCCTCGCTCACGCCGCTGTCCAGCGCGTAGATCAGCCCCGCCCCGCCGTCGGCCTCAATGCCGATAACGTGCTTCTCGTCGGCCTCGAGCGCTTTCTCCGCGTAGACCTTGGCGCCGTCCAACCCCAGCTCTTCGTTGGCGAACAGCACCAGCCGCACGGTGCGCGCCGGACGCCGCGGCATGGCGGCGATCAGCCGCGCCGCTTCCATGGCAATGGCCACGCCGGCGGCGTCGTCCTGCGCGCCGGTGCCCAGGTCCCAGGAATCCAGGTGCGCGGCCAGCAGCACGATGTCCTCGGGCCGCTCCTCGCCCTCGATCTCCGCGATGATGTTGGCGGAGCGCGCCTCGGGCAGCCAGCGGGCGGTGGAGCGCAGGTGCAGCAGCACGTCGCGGCCGGTCGAGAGCTGGCGGGCCAGCATGTCGGCATCGGGCCCGGCGAGCGCCAGCGCGGGAGTCGGCTTCGCGCCGTCCTCGAACTTCGTGCCGCCGGTGTGCGGCAGCCGTTCGCCGGAGGTGCCCACCGAGCGGATCACGGTGGCCACCGCGCCCATCTGCGAGGCCACCGCCGGTCCGCGGTTGCGTTTCTGCACGGCCGGGCCGTAGCCGCTGCCGTCGCGCGCGCGCTCCATCCGTTCGTCGATGAAAACGATGTGGCCGCGCACCGTGGCCGGCTCGGCCGCCTCCAGCTCCGCCAGGCTGGTGAAACGCACCACCGGCGCCTCGATGCCGGCCTCCGGCGTGCTTACGCTGCGTCCCAGCGCGGTGACCACCAGTTGCTGCGGAAAAGGCTGGATGATCCGCAGCTCCGCCTCGCCGCGCTCCCAGGGCGTGATCATGACGCTTTGCGGGCGCACGTCGTCCATGCCCAGGTCCCCCAGCTTCGACAGCGCCCAGGCGACGGCGGCACGGTCGCCGGCGGAACCCGCGAGCCGCGGCCCCACTTCCGTGGTCAGCGACCAGGCGTGTCGCCAGGCGTCGCTCTCGGCAAAGGCCTCGTCGCGCAGTTTCACAGCCTCCTCCAGAAGATCGGCAGGCAGCTCGGCGGCCGCCGGCGACCCGGCCGGGGCTTCGCTGCTTCCTGCATCCTCAGCCCCCAGGGCCTCGGCCTCGGCCCGGGCTTCGTCCGCCGGCTCCTCAGCGACCGGCACCTCGATCACCGGCTCGTTGGCGCGTGCGCCGCCGCTGGCGGCGAGTGAAATCAGCATCAGCGCGGCCAGGGCCGCCAACAGGCAACGGGGCATGCAAAGCTCCGGATCGGCATCGAAAATGACCGCTTAATGTACACCATCCCAAGAGCGCACACGGCGGCCGCCACACCCCGCGCATTGCCTGTAGAATGGCGCGCTTTCCAGGGCGGTCAATACGGCGGGCGGCACACATGGCGGGCAAGCGCGGCGGCGGCAAGGGCGGGGCGAGGAGCGGCATGAAGGGCCGGAAAAAGACCGGCAAGCAGGCGGCGCGCCCCCGCATGGCCGAGCTGGCGGACCGCCACGAGCTCTACGAGGCCTCGGTGCAGAGTGTGCGCGACGAGGTGGAGTTCCTCGACGCGGCCTTCACCGAGCTGACCGGCCGCAAGGCGCTGCGCCTGCGCGAGGATTTCTGCGGCACTGCGGCCGCTGCCTGCGAGTGGGTGCGCAGCGGCCGGCGCCGCGAGGCGGTGGGCGTGGATATCGACCCGGAAGTGTTGCAATGGGGCCGCGAGCACCACGCCGCGGCGCTCAAGCCGAAGCAGCGCGCGCGCCTCGAACTGGTCGAGGGCGACGTGCGCAGCGCCGGGGCCGGCGACGCCGACCTGGTGGTGGCTTTCAACTTCAGCTGGTGGACCTTCAAGACGCGGCCGGCCCTGCTGGAGTACCTGCGCGCCGCCCACGCGGCGCTGGCCGACGGCGGCGTGTTCATGCTGGACATCTACGGCGGCTCGGAGGCCTACGCCGAGCAGGAAGAAGAGACCGAGTACGAGCTGTTCACCTATGTCTGGGACCAGTACGCCTTCGACCCGCTGACGGCGCGCTACCAGTGCCATATCCATTTCCGCTTCCCGGACGGCTCCGAGCTGCCGCGCGCTTTCAGTTACGACTGGCGCCTGTGGACGCTGCCGGAGCTGCGCGAATTGCTGGCCGAGGCCGGCTTCGCGCGCAGCGTGCTTTACTGGCAGGGCGAGGACGAGGACGGCGAGCCCAGCGGCGAGTTCGAGATCGTCGAGGAGGGCCAGGCCGACCCCGCGTGGATTGCCTACGTGGCGGCGATCAAGGGCAGCACGGGCGCCGCGGAATGAGGGCCGGCCGCGCTCATAAGCAGTTGAATCGCTTGCGCGGCTGCGAGTATGCTCACTCCGGATATGCCCGGTCCCGGGCGTGTCGGGCGAAATAAGGCCAGGGAAATCATGTCTACGGAGAATTCTGTCGCTGTGCTGTTTGCCGACGTCGTCGGCAGCACCGAGCTCTACGAGATGCTGGGGGACTTCAAGGCGCGCGAGACGGTCGGCGAGTGCATCGAGGTGATGCGCCGCGCCACGGAAAGCTACAGCGGCCGCGTCGTCAAGACCATCGGCGACGAGGTCATGGCGACTTTCCCCACCGCGGACGGCGCGCTCAACGCGGCGCGCGACATGCAGGTGGCCATCAGCAAGGGCGAGGTGGTGTCGGGTGGCGGCGCGCCGCTGGCCATCCGCGTGGGCTGCGATTTCGGGCCGGTGATCCCGGAGCAGCGCGACGTGTTCGGCTCCACCGTGAACACCGCCAACCGGGTCACCAGCCAGGCCAAGGCCGCGCAGGTGCTGATCACCGAGAACATGGTGGACAACCTGGGCGCCGACTGGCGCGGCGCCGTGCGCCAGATCGACCTGGCGCCGCTCAAGGGCAAGGTGGGCGAGGTGGCGATGTACGAGGCGCTGTGGCAGTCCGAGGACATCACCAGCATGCTGCCCACCATCACCTGGGGCGACCAGAAGAAAAAGACCCGCGGCCGCATGCGCATCCGCTACCTGGGCAAGGAGGTCACCGTGGACCCGGTGAAGTCCTCGGTCACGCTGGGGCGGAGCGAGGAGAACGACCTGGTGGTCAAGGGCAACCTCATCTCGCGGCTGCACGCGCGCATCGAGATGAGCCGCGACCGCTTCCTGCTGGTGGACCAGTCCACCAACGGCTCTTTCGTCGTGACCCGCAAGGGCGAAGAGCTGTTCGTGCGCCGCGACAGCGTGCAGATCAGCGGCGAGGGCGTCATCGGCCTGGGCCGCATCGTGCAACCGGGCTCGGCGCAGGCGATCACTTTCATCCAGGAAGATTGACGGACCTGTCCGCGTCCTCGCCGGTCTCCGCCGCAAAGAAAAAGGCCCTCCGGAGAGGGCCTTCTTCAGTGTTGCCGCGGCTGCGTTCAGGCCGCCTGGGCAGTCGTCTTCTTGGTCGAAGCCTTCTTGGCGCTCGCCTTGCGCGTGGTGCGCTTCTTGGCCGGGGCCTTCTTGGCGCTCGCCTTTTTGCTGCCGGCCTTCTTGGCCGTCGTCTTGCGGGTGGCGCGCTTCTTGGCCGGAGCCTTCTTGCGCGTGCCCGGCCGGGCGCTGGAAATGTCGACCACCGCGTCCTTGAACAGGTCGCCGAAGGCGTCGCCGGTGTCGCGCATGATGCTCACGGTCTTCTTCGCGTTCGAGACGGCCATGTCGCGCGTCTTCGGCAGCGAGGAGACCTGGCCCTCGATCAGCGACTGCACGTCGTCGGCCTTGGCGGCCATCTTGAGCCGGTCGGCGCTGCCGTCGATCAGGTCTTCGAGCGCCGAGACCTGCTGCTTGAGCAGCTTCTCGATGCTCTTGTGGGACAGGTTGTTCAGCTTCAGGCCGGTTTCGCCGAAGGTGTTGACCGGGCCCTTGGTCCTGGCGATCAGGCCGGCCGTCTCCAGCCCGGCGGCCCGCAGAGCGGCAATCGCCCGTCCGGCCAGCTGGTTGGATTCGGATTTCAGGTTGTCGGCAAATTTTTCGATACGGTTCATCATGGTCCTCACCTCGGTAAAATGATGCAATGCAACATTGATGCAATGCACAATATACCTGAAGCCCCGTGTTGTCAAGGTTCTGAGCATGAAATTCCTGTTGCCTGAGGCGCCCCGGGCGCTGCTTGCGCAGGGTATGCGCCGGCCGGCTTTGCAGGCCGTGGCGCTAACCCTGCGCCTGGCTGTCCTGCTGCTGGCGGGTCTCGCCGGGACGCCTGCGGCGCGCGCCCAGGATGCGGAGCTTGGGCAGCCCGCCGAACCGGTCGTGACCCTGGAGTGGACCTGGATCATACCCGGTGCGGGCCTTGCGGAGCGGCTTTACACCGGCCGTTTTCGCTACGAGGGCGAGGCCCCCGCGGACGCGCTTCGCATCGTCCTGCCGGTGCCGGCCGGAATGCGGTATCTGCAGGACACCGCCACCGGCCCCGGCGTCGAGATCACCTTTTCGGTGGACGGCGGGCGCACTTTCGCCGCCCCCGACGCCCTCCGGATGATGAGCGCGGCTCCTGGCGCGCTGTTGCGCACTCGCCGGGCGAGCGCCGCCGACTACACCCACATCCAGTGGCTGCTGGCCGGCGAGTTCGTTCCCGGCCTCACCGGCCTGGTCTCGTTCCGGGCGCGACCGGCGGTTCTCGGGTTGAACTGGCGCCGCCTCGATCAGTCATGAGATGAGTCACCAGATGAGTCATCATGAAGGCATGAGCAGGTCGAAGGCATGAGCAAGGCGACACGCAAGCCGGCCGGCAAGGCCGGCGGGGCGTCCGCACGTACCAGGGCCCAGGGCAAGTCCAGCGGCAAGTCCGCGCGCAAGTCTACGGGCAAGGCCGGCGGCAAGTCTGGCGGCAAACCCGCCGCGCGCAAGCGGCGCGCGGGCAGCGGCAGGAAGACGGGCGGCGGCGGGCGCCTGCGCCGGCTCTTGCTGTTCGGCTTGCTGGCCCTGCTGGTGGCGCTGGCCGCATGGGCGATCTGGCTGGACGCGCGCATCACGCATGAGTTCGAGGGCCGGCGCTGGGACCAGCCGGCGCAGGTGTTCGCCGAGCCGGTGGAGCTTTATGCCGGCCTGCCGCTGGGCATCCACAGCTTTATCGAGCTGCTGCGCGCGCAGGGCTACCGGGAGGCCGACGGCAGCGAGCCGCGGCCGGGATTCTGGTGGCGCGAGGGCGCGCGCGTGCGGCTGATGACCCGTCCTTTCCGTTTCGCCGACGGCGAGCAGCCGTCAATGGCCGCCCAGGTGGACTTCACGGCCAGCGGCGTGGGGCGCGTGCGCGACCTGCAGGGCCGCGCGCTGCCGCTGCTGCGCATGGACCCGATGCGCATCGGCAGCATCTTCCCGGTGCACGGCGAGGACCGCATCGTGCTTGCGCCCGGCGAGGTGCCCGCTCTGCTGGAAGACGCGCTGGTGGCGGTGGAAGACCGGCGCTTCCATTCGCACTACGGCGTGGACCCGGAAGGTATCGGCCGGGCGCTGCTGGTCAACCTGCGGGCAGGGCGGGTCCGCCAGGGGGGCAGCACGCTCACCCAGCAGCTGGTGAAAAGCTATTTCCTGGACAGCCGCCGCACGCTGGGGCGCAAGCTGACCGAGGCGATGATGGCGGTGCTGCTGGAGCGGCGCTACGACAAGCGCGAGATCCTCACCGCCTATGTCAACGAGGTCTACATGGGCCAGGACGGGCCGCGTGCGGTGCACGGCTTCGGCCTGGCCAGCGCCTATTACTTCGGCAAGCCGCTGGCGGAGCTGGATACCGCGGAGACGGCCACGCTGGTGGCCATCGTGCGCGGGCCTTCTTATTACAACCCGTGGCGGCACCCGCAGCGCGTGCGCGAGCGACGGGACCTGGTGCTCGGCCTGCTGGCGGAGCAGGGCGTGATCCATGCGGCGCAGGCGGAATCGGCCATGCGGCGCGGCCTCGGCTTGCGCGGCACCGCGACTACCGGCCCCGGCTACCAGCCGGCCTTCCTCGGCCTGGTGCGCCGCCAGCTGGCGCGCGACTACCGTGATTCCGACCTGGACTCGGCCGGGCTGACGGTGCTGACCACGCTGGATCCGCTGGCGCAGCGCACCGCCCAGGCAGCGGTCAGCGAAGGCGTGGCGCGCCTGCGCCAGCGCGGCGAGGCGACCGCGCAGCTGGAAGGTGCGGCGGTGGTGACCCGGCCGGCGACCGGCGAGGTGCGCGCCCTGGTGGGCGGCGCCCACGGCAGTTTCGACGGCTTCAACCGCGCGCTGGACGCGCGGCGGCCGATCGGCTCGCTGGTCAAGCCGGCGGTGTACCTGGCGGCTTTGCAGGCGGACGGCTACTCGCTGGCCGCGACGCTGCAGGACGCGCCGGTGGAAGTAGAGTTGCCGGAGGGCGGCAGCTGGTCGCCGGACAACTTCGACAACGAGTTCCGCGGGCCGGTGTCCATGCTGCGGGCGCTGGCCGAGTCGCTGAACCTGGCGACCGTCAACCTGGGCCTGGAGATCGGCGTGGAGGCCGTGGCCGCCCAGCTGGGCCGGCTGGCGGGCACGCCGCCGCCGCCGGCCTTTCCCTCGCTGCTGCTCGGCTCGGTGGAATATTCGCCGGTGGAAGTGGCGGAGATCTACGGCGCGCTGGCGGCCGGCGGTTTCCGCGCGCCGCTGCGCTCGGTGCGCGCGGTGCTCGATCCTGCCGGCCAGCCGCTGTCGCGCTATCCGCTGGATATCGAGGCGGTGGCGGAGCCGGCGGCCGTGGCGCAACTGCAACACGGATTGCGCGCGGTGTTCGAGCGCGGCACGGCCCGCAGCGCTGGCGTGCGGCTCGGCGGGCGGCGTTTTGCCGGCAAAACCGGCACTTCCGGGGAGTTTCGCGACAGCTGGTTCGCGGGCTTCGGGGGCGATACTCTGGCGGTGGCCTGGGTGGGACGGGACGACAACCAGCCCACCGGGCTGACCGGCGCGAGCGGGGCGCTGCCGATCTGGGCCGACATCGTGGCCGGGCTGGGCGCCAGCGAGTTCGTGCCTGCGACGGCCGAGGGGCTGGTGGAAGTGGACATGGACTACGCTTCGGGGCTGCTCGCGCGGCCGGCCTGCGCCGACACGGTGACGGTGCCCGTGCCGGAGGGCGCGGCGCTCTACGCGATGCGTGGCTGCGCGCCGCGGGATGGGGCGGGCGCCATCGAAAACCTGGGAGAGCAGGGATTGCGGTGGCTGAGACAATTGCTGGGCGGCGAGCCGGCGGACGAGGAGGGACGATGATAGCGACGAGAGACGAGAGGCCCCGCGCCACGGCGGCGATTGCGGCGACCCTGCTGCTGGCCCTGGGGGCGGGCTGCGCGGTGCTGCCGCAGCCCGAGCGCGACACCCGCCCGCCCGAAGCGATGACCCCGGAAAAAGGCGATGCGCAAACGGGGCCCATGGCGCCGGCGTTGCCGGAAACGCCGCCGCCGGGCGCCGCGGACCGGCCGGCCGTGCCGGTGCCGCCGCCCGAGCCTTCCGAGTTGCCGGCGCTGCCGCCGAACTACCATCCCACCGGCGAGGCGCTGGTGGAGCAGGCGCGCCGCGAGGCCTTGCTGGATGATCCGGCGTCGGCGGGCGCCACGCTGGAGCGGGCGCTGCGCATCGACCCCGCCAACCCGTGGATCTGGATCGAACTCGGTTACCTGCGGCTGGACGCCGGCCAGGACGCGGCCGCGGAGAGCATGGCGCGCAAGGCGCTGAGCCTGTCGCGGCTGGACCCCAAGGCGCAGGCCGCGGCCGGCCGCCTGCTCGACCGGGCGGGGAGCGATCGTTGAGCCTGGCCGAGCGCATCGGCGCCGCCTTCGAGGCCGATGGCGCGCTGGCGCGCTCGCTGCCGGGTTTCAGTCCGCGCGAGGGCCAGCGCCGCATGGCCGAGGCGGTGGCCGGCGCGCTGGAGTCGCGCAGCATGCTGCTGGTGGAGGCCGGCACCGGCACCGGCAAGACCTATGCCTACCTCGCGCCGGTACTGGATGCGGGTCTCAAGGTGGTGGTCTCGACCGGCACCAAGACGTTGCAGGACCAGCTTTTTCGTCGCGACCTGCCCGCGCTGTCCGGCGCGCTGGGCCGGCCGGTGCACGTGGCGCTGCTGAAGGGGCGCTCGAATTACCTGTGCCGGCACCGCCTGGCGCTGGCCCTGGAAGAGGGGTCGGGCCCGCCGCGCGAGTCGGGCCAGCTGGCGAAAGTGCGCGACTGGAGCACCGTCACCACCCGCGGTGAAATCGCGGAGGTGGCGGGCATCCCCGAGGATGCGCCGCTGTGGGGGCGGGTCACTTCCAATGCGGATAACTGCCTGGGCCAGGAGTGCCCGGAGTTCCAGCGCTGCCATGTTGTGAAAGCGCGACGCGAGGCGCTCAAGGCGGACGTGGTGGTGGTGAATCATCACCTGCTGCTGGCCGACCTGGCGCTGAAGGACGACGGCTTCGGCGAACTGTTGCCGGGAGCCGACGCGGTGGTGGTGGACGAGGCGCACCAGCTGCCGGAAATCGCGGCGCGTTTTTTCGCGGTGGGCGTCGGCACGCGCCAGGCTATCGGGCTGGCAAGCGACGCGCGTGCCGAGGCGGTGAAAGCGGGCGCCTGGCAGGCCGAGACCGAGACGGCGGTAGACGCGCTTGAGCGGGCCGCGCGCGAGACGGCGGCGTCCATGTCCGGAGTCGGCAATCGCCTGCCCTGGGCGGCCTTGCCGCAGGAAGCGGAGTCGCGCCTGGCGGCTTTACAGGAGGCGGCCGAAGAGCTGGCGGACACCTGTGAAGCGCTGGGCGAAGCGGGGCCGGGCATGGATGCGGTGGAGCGGCGGGCGCGGGCGATGGCGGGCCGCGTGGCCGCGATCCTGGCCGGCGGCGAAGGCTGCGAGCTGCGCTGGGCGGAGACGCACCGGCGCAGCGCGAGCTTTCATGGCGCGCCGCTGGACGCCGGCCGCGCGCTGGCCGCGCAGCTCGCCGGGCAGGCCTGCGGCTGGGTTTTCACCTCCGCGACGCTGGCCGTGGGCGACGATTTCGGCGCTTTCATGGACCGGCTGGGACTGGAGGAGGCCGAGACGCTCAAGCTGGACAGCCCCTTCGACTTCGCCGCGCGCACGCGTCTCTACCTGCCGCGCGGACTGCCGCAACCCTCGGACCCGGACTATACGCGGCGCGTGGTGGAAACCGCGCTGCCGCTGCTGGAGGCCAGCGGCGGGCGGGCCTTTCTGCTGTTCACCAGCCACCGCGCGCTGCAGGCGGCAGCCGGGATGCTGCGGCCGCGGGCCGAGGCGCTGGGCTTCCCGGTGCTGGTGCAGGGCGATGAGCCGCGCGCGCGGCTGCTGGCGGAGTTCCGGCGGCTGGGGAACGCCGTGCTGCTGGGCACGCAGAGTTTCTGGGAGGGGGTGGACGTGAAAGGCCCGGCGCTGTCCGTGGTGTTGATCGACAAGCTGCCCTTCGCGGCGCCGGACGACCCGCTGCTGAAAGCGCGGCTGGAGGCGGCGCGCGAGGACGGTCGCGATCCCTTCCGCGACGTGCAGCTGCCCCAGGCCGTGCTCGGACTGAAGCAGGGCATCGGCCGGCTGATCCGTGATTTCGACGATGCGGGCCTCGCCGTGGTATGCGATCCGCGCCTGCTGGGCAAGGGCTACGGGCGGGTGTTCCTGGCCAGCCTGCCGCCGATGCCGGTGGTGCAGCAGGAGGACGAGGCGGTGGCCTTCCTGGACGGCCTCGGGCTGACGGTCCTGGAACAGGCGGGATGAACATACTGGCGCTGGACACGGCCAGCCGGGCCTGCTCGGTGGCGCTGGCGGCGGGCGGCGGACTGTACGAACGGGTGGAAGAAACGCCGCGGCGGCACGCGGCCATGCTGCTGCCGATGGCCGAGGCGTGCCTCGCCGAGGCGGGGCTGACGCTGGCCGAACTCGACGCGGTGGCGTTCGGGCGCGGCCCGGGCAGTTTCACGGGCCTGAGGATCGCGGCCAGCGTGGCGCAGGGCGTGGGTTATGGCGCCGGGCTGCCGGTCGTGCCGGTGTCGAACCTGGCGGCCTGCGCCGTGGCGGCATGGCGG
>Ga0209943_1001906_pt1 | contig 11948 bp, 8 predicted proteins | sample SalPonR1_B_D2_MG_FD_185698 | JGI IMG/M metagenome (GOLD analysis project Ga0209943, IMG submission 185698) | Salt pond soil microbial communities from South San Francisco under conditions of wetland restoration - Salt Pond MetaG R1_B_D2_MG... ... | reverse complement strand
AGATGATGATTTTCAAATAAAGAATTGTTATGTACCTATACATCATATGGAAAGCAGATTAAAATCTGTGTCTAGCATGATAGAAAAAGCAGAAAGATATGGAATAAAGGACCCTATAAATAATCTAGAAGAAGTAAAGAAAGAAATAAAAGACATTGCAGGTATTAGGGTAGTATGTAAGTATATAGATGATTTATATTCCATGTCTAGATATTTACTTAAACAAGATGATGTTGAACTTATATGCATCAAAGATTATTGTAAAAACCCTAAGGCTAGCGGATACAGAAGTCTTCATGTTGTAATTGCAATACCTATATTTTTACTTGATAAAACATTAAACGTCCCTGTAGAAATTCAATTTAGAACAATTGCCATGGATACTTGGGCAAGCTTGGAACATGAATTGAAATATAAGAATAAGGGAGAAATCACAAAAGAAATGCATGAGCAATTAATTGACTGTGCAAATCGTTTATCGGATACTGATGTGAAGATGGAGGAAATAAGAAAGAATATAAATAACATGTAAGTGAAGGGCAAAATATTGCCCTTTTTTAATATACAAAAGCTTGACTTTTTTTTTGAATAATATAAACTAATAGATATTGATTAATTAGGTATAATATGAACAATTGAAAGGGATTGGATTAAAAATAAAGGAGATTATTCATGAACAAAAATTTAGCAAAAACATATAATCCTAAAGACTTCGAAGATAGGATTTATGAAATTTGGGAAAGCAAGGGGGCTTTCAAAGCTATACGAGATGAAAATAAAAAACCGTTTACAATAGTAATGCCACCACCAAATATAACTGGACAATTACACATGGGGCATGCGTTGGATCAAACACTACAGGATGTACTTACTAGATGGAAAAGAATGGATGGTTATAGTGCATTATGGCTTCCTGGCTCAGATCATGCTAGTATTGCAACGGAAGTTAAAGTTGTAAATAAATTAAGAGAAGAAGGCATAGAAAAGGAAGAAATCGGGAGAGAAGAATTTCTTAAGCATGCTTGGGAATGGAAAAAAGAATATGGTGGTAGAATAACAGAGCAGTGCAGAAAGCTTGGTGATTCTTGTGATTGGGATCGTGAAAGATTCACAATGGATGAGGGTTGCAGTAAAGCTGTTAATGAAATGTTCCTTAGACTTTATGAAAAAGGATATATATATAAGGGTAACAGGCTTATAAATTGGTGTCCGGATTGTAGTACCTCATTATCTGATGCAGAAGTGGAACATATAGATAAAAATGGTAAATATTGGTATTTTAGATATCCAGGAGCTGATGGATCTGAAGGAATCGTAGTTGCAACATCTAGACCAGAAACCATGTTTGGTGATATTGCAATAGCAGTACATCCCAGCGACGAAAGATATAAAAATTTAATAGGAAAGAATGTTATTCTTCCATTAGTTAATAAAGAAATACCTATAATTGAAGATGTTTATCCTGATCCTGAAAAAGGAACTGGCGCGGTTAAAATTACACCAGCGCATGATCCTAATGACTTTGAAGTAGGAGAAAGACATAATCTTGAAATAATATCATGCATAAATGATGATGCTAAAATGAATGAGTATGCTGGCAAATACCAAGGCATGGATAGATTTGAATGTAGAAAAGAATGGGTTAAAGATTTAGAAGATGCTGGTTTCTTGGTAAAGACTGAAGAAAAAGTGATTCCAATAGGGCAGTGCTATAGGTGTAATACTGTAATTGAACCTATGCTTTCTGACCAATGGTTTGTAAAAATGGATGAATTAGCAAAACCTGCTATTGAAGCAGCTAGCAATGGAGATTTAGTTCATGTACCCGATAGATTCGAAAAAATATATCTACATTGGTTAAATGGAATAAGAGATTGGTGTATTTCAAGACAATTATGGTGGGGTCATAGAATCCCAGCTTATTATTGTCAGGATTGTGGAGAGATGGTTGTTTCTTTGGATAAACCAAGTTCTTGCCCAAAATGTGGGTCAATTAATATTAAACAGGATGAAGATGTTTTAGATACTTGGTTTAGCTCTGCATTATGGCCGTTTTCAACTTTAGGGTGGCCTGAAAATTCAAAGGATTTGGAATACTTTTTCCCAACTGATGTATTGGTAACTGGCTATGATATAATATTTTTCTGGGTAGTTAGAATGGTATTTTCTTCATATGAAGCGATGGGAGAATCTCCTTTTAAACATGTTTATGTTCATGGCTTAGTTCGAGATGAACAGGGACGAAAAATGAGTAAATCTCTTGGAAACGGTATTGATCCTTTGGAAATTATTGATTGTTATGGTGCTGATGCATTAAGATTTATGCTTACTACTGGCATTACTCCTGGTAATGATATGAGGTTTATTGAAAGCAGATTGGATTCTTCTAGAAACTTTGCGAACAAACTATGGAATGCATCTAGATTCGTTATTATGAATCTTCAAGATGAAGATGGTAATTTTTTAGAAATGATCGAAGGTGAATTTAAAGATGAAGATAAATGGATATTTTCTAAAGTTAATGACGCAGTAATATATATAAATAAAGCATTGGAAAGATTTGATTTAGCATTGGCAGGACAAAGGGCTTATGATTTAATTTGGAATGAATACTGTGACTGGTATATAGAAATTGTAAAAGGAAGACTCTATGGAGATGATGAAGAGGATAAGAAAGTTGCCAGGTATGTCCTGGTTAATGCTTTAAAGGGCATGCTTAAATTGCTTCACCCATTTATGCCTTTTATTACAGAAGAAATCTGGAGTTACTTGCCTAAATCAGAATTAAATAAAGATAATCCTGATAGTCTACTTATAAAAGAGGCATGGCCAAAATATGACGAAACATTTTCTTATGAGTATGAAGTTGGTGTATTGAATACTGCAATGGAAATAATCAAAGCCGTTAGAAATATTAGAGCTGAAGTTGATGCAGTGCCAAGCAAGAAATTGAGCTGTATAATATATTCTGACAAGAAAAAAGATGTTGTTATTGCTGGTGAAAGGTACATTAAACAAATAGCAAACATTTCAGATATCATGTTTATTGACAATAATAACGAAGCGCCTGATGAAGTAATGTCTGCGGTTGTAGATGGTGCAGAGGTTTATATACCTCTTGATGATTTATTAGACTATAATGCGGAACTTGAGAGATTGACAAAAGAGAAAGATAGATTGGAAAAAGAAGTACTTAGAGTCGACAAGAAGCTTTCTAATCAAGGCTTTACTTCTAAAGCACCTAAGAATGTTATAGAAGAAGAAGAAAATAAAAAAGTAAAATATGAAGACATGCTACAAAAAGTAAATGAAAGATTAACTGTAGTGGAAAAAAAGGTGAAAGGCTAAAATGGATAGTGATATAAGTCAAACCCTAGACAAAATTCATAGTTTTTGTACCTTTGGTAGTATTTTGGGCCTCGAAAGGATGCAAGAACTTTGCGATAGAATGAATAACCCTGAGGATAAGCTTAAAGTTGTTCACGTAGGGGGTACAAATGGTAAAGGTTCAGTATGTAGATATGTGTATGAAGTATTAATTGAAGCTGGATATAAGGTTGGGTTATATACTTCCCCTTATGTTAACATTTTCAATGAGCGCATAGAGGTTAATCGTCAGCAGATTAAAGACGAAGATTTAATTAGCTATTCAGAGCTAGTCATGAAATATGCAGAAGATATGAAAGAACCACCTACTGAATTTGAGTTAATTACTGCAATAGCATTGAAGTATTTTAGTGATAAAAACCTAGATTTTGTGATTCTAGAAGTTGGTTTAGGTGGTAGAGGAGATTCTACTAATATTATAAAAGAACCATTGATATCCGTCATAACATCAATTGGCTTTGACCACATGGACAGATTGGGGAACACATTAAGCGAAATCGCTTATGAAAAGGCGGGAATTATAAAAAATGGGGTGCCTGTTGTTTCTGCGGTTTATCCAACAGAGGCTAAAGATGTAATAAAATCAGTTGCTGAGAAAAATAACTCAAAATTTATTGATGTAACTAAAATTGAATATGATATAATAACTGAAAATATTCATAAGAGTGAATATTTTATGGATGGTTTGAATCTTAGCATTTCCATGGGAGGGAAGCATCAAATAATAAATTCCATAACGGCATATAAAACAATTGCTAATCTTAATGATAGGAATGTGGTAGATGCTTCAAAAAAACAAATTAAAGAAGGTTTAATAAAAGCAAAACAACCAGGAAGAATTGAAGTGTTTGGTGATAAACCCAAAATAATCTTAGATGGTGCGCATAATACGGATGGGATATTTGCTTTATCCAAAACCATAAGAAAAAATTATATGAGTGATAAGATACTAATTATTGTGGGGGTATTGAAAGATAAATCTTACGATGAAATGATGGGGGAATTAGCACTTTTAACTGATGAATTTATAGTAACAGAACCTCAAAATGACAGAAAACTTAATTCTGTTATTCTATCTGAGGCAATTGAAGCCCATGGTGCAAAATGCTTAATAGAACCAAATCCTAAGGATGCATTCGAAAGAGCCATGGAAATTAAAGATGATTATGATGTTATTGTTTTTGCGGGGTCCCTATATTTAATAGGTGAAATACGCGGGTTTTTAGAAGAATAAGGAGATGATGAGATGTTTGACAAATTTAACAATGATGACAGTAATTACAATGTGGAAAACTTTGAGCTGATTAAAAAGGCAGCACCTGAAGTTGGTGAAATAATTGAAAAGGAATACAATCGACAAAGGAATAATATTGAACTTATAGCTTCTGAAAACTATTGTTCGGAAGCGGTTTTAGCAGCAAATGGAAGTTGCTTATGTTGGAAATATGCAGAAGGTTATCCATATGAAAGAACTTCTGGAAATAAAGGTAGATATTATGGAGGGACTGAATTTATAGACCAGCTAGAGGAGTATTGTTGCGATAAATGGCGAGAGGTTTTCAATACTGATTATCATGTTAATGTACAATCTCATAGTGGTTCTCAGGCGAATTTTTCTGCTTTTAAATCAGTGCTTAAAACTGGTGATACTATTTTATCCATGAGTCTTGATAACGGTGCACATTTAACCCATGGGGCGGAGGTTAATTTTAGTGGTCAATTATATGATATTCATTTTTATGATGTTGATGATAATGGTTTTATTGATATGGAAGATGTTAGAAAAAAAGCTGAATCTTTAAAACCTAAAATGATATTAGCAGGAGCAAGTGCTTATTCAAGAATTATCGATTTTCCTGAATTTGCTGAAATAGCAAAGAGTGTGGGTGCATACTTTATGGTTGATATGGCACATATTGCAGGCTTAGTAGCTGCAGATGAACATGTATCGCCTTTTGGCCATGCTGATTTAATTACCACAACTACTCATAAAACTTTGAGAGGACCTAGAGGAGGTTTAATTTTTGGAAAACCTGAGCTTGCAAAAAAAATAGATAGTTCAGTATTTCCTTACGCGCAAGGTGGTCCTTTGGAACATATAATTGCAGGTAAAGCGGTATGTGCAGTAGAAGCACTAAAACCGGATTTTAAAGCATATCAGCATCAAGTGGTAATTAATTCAAAAGCTTTTTGTGATGAGTTTATTAAAATGGGATATAATGTGGTTACTAGAGGAACAGATAATCATCTATTCTTGCTTGACCTTTCTGAATATGAATTTACAGGGAAGGATTTGCAGAATAGGTTAGATGAAGTTGGTATTACTCTTAACAAGAATTGTGTTCCTAATGAAAAAAGATCTCCAATGCAAACAAGCGGTGTAAGAATAGGAACTGCTCCTATGACTACTAGAGGGTATAAGGAAGAAGATTTTGTAAAAGTTGCTCACAGAATTGATGAAGTTATAAAAGAAATGTCCAATAAATAAAATTAAATGCGGCGCGAATGCGCCGTTTATTGTTTTTTTAATTCAATTTTTAAAATTTATTGAATGGTAAAATAGATTAGTGTATAATCAAAATAAATAAAGATAAGGAGGACAGAACAATGGTGAAATTACTATTAGGTCATAAAGGTGCTGGAAAAACCAAATTGATGATTGATTTAGCAAATCAAAATGTTGAAAATGGTAGAGGTAGTACAATATTTATAAATAAAAACGCAAGACTAATGTATGATCTGAAATATAAAATTAGGGTTATATGTATGGAAGATTATGAACACATTACTAATTGCGATGAGTATATAGGGTTTCTATATGGCATAATCAGCTCTGATCATGATATAGAAACTATTTTTATTGACAGTATACTAAAGCATGCAGACTTCACATTGGGAGATTTACCTGAATTTATTGAAAGATTAAAAAAGATTTCTAAGAATTATGGAATGGATTTTGTAGTAAGCTTAAGTGCTGAACAGGAAGAAATGATAGGCGTAGATTTCGAAGGCTGTGAAGTAGTTAATAAATAGATGGGATAAAAAGCAAGTAGGGGGAACTTACTTGCTTTTTTTGTGAGGAACAAGAATGAAAATAGATAATGAACTGGTAGTAAAAGCATATAAAAATAAGCCAGGAAGGTATATGGGAGAGCACAAGGATTACGCTATACTGATACCTTTAGTGAAAATGGAATATGGTACTTATGTTTTATTTGAAGAGCGTTCTGAAAAACTAATAGCTCAACCAGGGGAAATCTGTTTCCCTGGGGGAAAAATTGAGGAAGATGAAAATGCAGAACAAGCAGTTATTAGGGAAACATGTGAGGAGCTTGAAATAAAAGAGGAAGATATCAAAATTATTGCTAAGGGTGATAAACTACATAGATATGCAAATGTAAATATATACTCATATATAGGATTCTTGTCACCTAATATTGAATTTAATAAAATCAATAATTCTGAAGTTGAAAAGGCTCATTTAATAAAAGTAGATAAGCTAATAAACGCCCATGTGGATATGTATTATACAAAGATTGGCCCGTTGGACATAGAAGGGTTTCCATATGAAAAAATAGGTGCAAAAGACTATTCTCAATGGATTTATAGGGATTGGGAAGTGCCAATCATTAAATGTGAAGGTATAATTATTTGGGGATTAACTGCTAAATTCCTATTGGAATTTTTAAAAAGAATAGACAACGATGGATAACGAATTAGATTTTGCATACATAATTCATAAATTGGCTCTATACAAATCATAAGATTTGTTTTATAATATTAAGTAGTTATGATAACTAGGAGGTATAATATGAAAAAAGCATTAGTATTATTATTAGCACTAAGTATGGTACTTTGTTTCTTCGGTTGTGGAAGTAGTGATACTCCAGAAGAAGCAGAAACTGCTGATACTTATGAAGTTGCTATGATTACTGACATTGGTACCATTGATGACAAATCATTTAACCAAGGAACTTGGGAAGGTGTTGAAGAGTTTGCTGTGGATAATGACTTGACTTACAAGTATTATCAGCCAACAGAAGATTCTTTCGATGGTAGAATGGAACAAGTTGACCTAGCTGTAAACAATGGAGCTATGGTAATTGCAACTCCTGGATTCCTATTTGAAGATGTTGTTTATGCAGCACAGGATAAATATCCTGACGTAAAATTCATCTTAATTGATGGTAACCCACATGATGCAGACTATAACTATGAGACTAAAGATAATACAGTTGGAATAACATTTGCTGAAGAAGAAGCAGGTTATTTGGCTGGTTATGCTGCGGTTAAAGAAGGTTATACTAAACTTGGATTTATGGGTGGTATGGCTGTTCCTGCAGTAGTTAGATATGGTTATGGATTTGTTCAAGGCGCTAACGATGCAGCAGTTGAAATGGAAATTGATGTGGAAATGAAGTATCACTATACAGGTGGATTCAATGCATCTCCTGACATCCAGACTAAAGCAGCTGGTTGGTATGCTGCTGGTACAGAAGTTATTTTCTCTTGCGGTGGAGCAATATTTGACTCAATTAGTGCTGCAGCAGAATCTAGTGAAGCTGACGTTATTGGCGTAGACGTTGACCAAAGTTCACAATCTGAGACGGTAGTAACTTCTGCTATGAAGGGTTTAAAAGAAGCTGTAGTAAAGGCACTAGATGCTTACTTAGCTGACGAATTCCCAGGTGGAGAATCTTGGTTATTGGGCGCAGCAGACGATGCTGTAGGTCTTCCTATGGAAAACTCTTCATTCGAAACATTTACTCAAGATGATTATGATGTGGTATTTGAAAAATTAGTAAATGCTGAAGTAGAAATTCCAGTAGATACTGATTATGAATCAGCAGACATGATTGAAGTAACTAACGTTATGGTTGAATCCGTAGAGTAATTAGATGCTTTAAAATGGGCGCCTAGCGCCCATTTTTTTTAGGAGAAAATATGTTTAATCATCATGAAAGAAATGATAAATATAACAGAACTTTAAGACCATTAGTATTATCATTAATAGTAGCTTTAACATCTTCAATTAATTTTAATGTTTTAGGATATGGTTTTATCATTGCGCTATCGGTAATAATGCTAGAAGTTTTTTTGTATGTTTATAAAGATATACCTTTATTAAAAATGACATTATTTACAGCAATATTTGCACCTGGTTTTAGATTGGTTTTAAATTCCCTTATGAATGGTGACATAGGATTGATTATTAAAGATGTAATGCCTGATATTACGTTTTTTTTATCCTTTGGGATAGTATTTATGATAATGAATAGAATTATAGATAGGGGTCAAGGAATCGTTAATTATCTAATAATTATATTCTTTTCAGATATGATATCAAATGTTGTAGAAATTACATTTAGAGAAATAATATTCGATAAGGATTTATTATTGGTATCTTCATTTAGTATAATAATGATCATAGCTTTTATAAGGACAATGGTTATAGCTATCATCATTATTTGCATAAATGCAAATAGCTCATTAATATTAAAAAAAGAGCATGACGATGAGTATAAAAGACTTGTAATACTTTACTCAGTATTTGAAAGTGAACTATATATTATGAACAAAAATGCTGTTGAAATAGAAGACATTATGAAAAAGGCATATATACTTCATAATGAACTCAAAAATTATGATGTACCCAAAAAACTAGCTGATATATCCTTGGATATTTCAAAAGATGCCCATGAAATAAAAGGTGATTATAAAAGGTCAATCGAAGTACTTAGAAATAATTTTATAGAGAATTATATAGATAATCCTATTACAATTAATGATTTGGTCCAAATAATAAAAACTGATGTTAATAATAGAATAAAAAGTGAAGAGCTAAATGTTGTCTTTAATGTTAATGTAAAAACGAATTTTATAGTAAAAAAGCATTATGAATTAGTTGCTATAATTCGTAATTTAATTAATAATAGTTTGGAGGCCATTGATAAAGATCATGGAAATATAAATCTTTTAATATATGAGCATAATAAAAATTATTTAATAGAAGTAGGTAATTCAGGAAGCACGATACCTAAAGAAGATTTACCTCATATTTTTAAACATGGGTATTCCTCTAAATTTAATGAATATACTGGTGATATACAAAGAGGGGTAGGACTTGTTATAGTAAAAGACTATGTTAAGGAACACTTCGAAGGTACTATTGACGTAAAAGTTAAAGAGGATTATACTAATTTCATTATTGAAATTCCAAATGAAGTTTTTGAAAGTTAATAGGTGGTTATATGAATTATTACATCGTTGATGATAATTTTGCTGTTGTGAAAAGCTTGGAAAGAATTGTAGAATCCAAAAAACTTGGAGAGGTAATAGGCTTCAATACTGACCCAGGAGATGCAATCCTAGAAATAATTAGAACAAACCCAGATATCATTTTAGTCGATTTACTAATGGCAAAAATGGATGGTATATCTTTAGTTAGAACCGTTAAAGATCAGAGGCCTGAATTAACATTTGTTATGATATCTCAGGTTGCTGACAAAGAAATGGTGGCCAATGCATATAGGGCTGGTGTAGAATTCTTTATAAGTAAGCCTGTTAATATTATTGAGGTGGAAAGCGTTCTAAAAAAAGTATGTGAAACAAAAAAAATGGAAAAGGTAGTAAATAACATTAAAGGTGTTATGGATTCTGTAAACCAAGGGGTTAAAACAAATCCTGCTAAGTCGGATAAACTGGGATCAATAAAAACCTTTTTAAGTATAATTGGTTTATTAGGAGAAACTGGCACGGAAGAAATACTTGTTATATGTGAGTTCTTAATTGATAAAAATGTTAAATATTCAAAATTAGCGTTGATAGAGTTTTCTGAAATGAGCGGTGAAAGTGTAAAAAATGTGGAGCAGAGAATTAGAAGGGCAATTAAAAGGGGAATGAACAATGTAGCACATACACTTAATGATGATTATGGCAGTGATGTAATACGTGAATATTCTGGGTATGTGTTTGAATATAGAAGCGTTAAAGAAGAGATGGATATGATTTTAGGGAAGCGTGAATTTGGAGGAAGGGTTAATATGTCAAAATTCTTCGATGGACTGTTAGCATATCGGGAATTAGAAATAAAATAAAAATTATGTGAAGCGAAAATTCATCAGAATTTCGCTTCTTTTGTTTTTTTTGAGTTTTAATGAGTTTTTATGAGTATCCCATTTAGAATGGAATAAGGAATTATTATATAAGTTGTTTCGAAAGGAGAAATTATGGATTTTGTAGGCTTAACAGGAACTATAAGTGGTTATTTATGGGCATTGCCACTTGTTTTACTAGCATTGTTAGTTGGACTTTATTATTCAATTAGAATGAAGTTTCCACAGGTGAGGTTATTTAAAGATATGGTGTACTTTTTAACTAAGGGCAGCAAATCTGATGAAGGTATTTCATCTTTTCAAGGTTTTGCAATGGCACTTGGTGGGAGAATTGGAGTGGGTAACATCGCGGGTGTTGGTACGGCAATCGCATTTGGTGGCCCAGGAGCTGTATTTTGGATGTGGGTTATAGCATTTATTGGAGCTAGCACTGCATATGCAGAATCAGCATTATCACAGGTTTTCAAAGCTAAGATAGGTGGAGAATATCGTGGTGGACCAGCTTTCTATATCGAAAAAGGAATGAGAAACAAAACATTTGGTAGGGTTTTCGCAATAATATTTGCTATTGCTGCAATAATTGCAAATGGATTTACTGGCCCGACTATCCAAGCATTTAATGTATCAGAAGCGATGAACAATGCATGGGGAGCTAATACTACAATAGTAGGAATTGTTTTAGCAGTATTGTTTGCACTAGTTGTATTCGGAGGTATGAAGAGAATAGGTAATGTTGCAGGGAAAGTAGTACCTATAATGGCTGGTATCTACATAGTTTTAGCAATAATTATACTGGCAATTAATTTCCAAAGAATACCTGAAATGTTCGGATTAATCTTTGGATGTGCGTTTAATATGAACGCAATATATGGAGCAATTTGGGGACAAGCTATACTTTGGGGTGTTAAAAGAGGAATCTACTCCAACGAAGCTGGTATGGGCTCAGGCGCTCATGCATCTGCATCAGCAGAGGTATCACACCCAGCTAAGCAAGGTTTAGCACAATCATTCTCTGTATATGTTGACACATTATTAGTCTGTACTGCAACAGCAATTATGATTTTATCAACAGGATCATATAATGTTTACTTTGGTGATGGGTTCATCACTGAAAATGCAGCTGTTTCAGGAATAAAGGCAGGTACTGGATATACTCAAGCAGCTATTGATAGTTGGATTCCTGGACTTGGTTCATCATTTATAGCGATTGCAATAGCATTTTTCGCTTTTACAACTTTATTGAGCTTTGCTTTCTATACTGATGCAAATATTAACTATGTAGCGGGTAAATCTAAAAACAGAAAAGTTTATGTAAATATTATGAGAGTTCTTTTAACAGGAATAATTTTGTTTGGTGCTATAACAAAATCAGCAGCAGCTTGGAACTTAGCTGATATAGGTGTAGGACTTATGTCATGGGTCAACTTCATAGCTTTAATCATATTA
>Ga0209943_1001902_pt1 | contig 11968 bp, 14 predicted proteins | sample SalPonR1_B_D2_MG_FD_185698 | JGI IMG/M metagenome (GOLD analysis project Ga0209943, IMG submission 185698) | Salt pond soil microbial communities from South San Francisco under conditions of wetland restoration - Salt Pond MetaG R1_B_D2_MG... ... | reverse complement strand
CCGTCGGCGAGGCATTGCGCTCGGGTCTGCGCCAGCTCGGGGAATCGGTCAAGCATCTGAGGAAATACGCCGAAATCCTGCGTTTCCTGGTCGCGCGGATGATCTATACCGACGGGCTGGCGACCGTTTTCGCCTTCGGCGGGGTCTATGCCGCCGGCACCTTCGACATGAGCCAGACCGAGGTGCTGCAGTTCGGCATCGCGATCAACGTCACCGCGGGCCTCGGTGCGCTGGGACTGTCGTGGGTGGACGACTGGATCGGCGGGCGCAACACGATCCTGCTTTCGCTGGTCGCGCTGATCGCCAGCGCCACCGCGATCCTGGTGGTCGACGACGTCTTCTGGTTCTGGGTGTTCGCGATGGTGCTGGGCATCTTCGTCGGGCCGTTGCAGGCGGCCAGCCGCTCGCACCTGGCGAGGGTGGCGCCGGAGGAGCTCAGAAGCCAGATGTTCGGCCTGTTCACGTTCTCCGGCAAGGCGACCGCGTTTGCGGGTCCGTTGCTGGTCGGCGCCGTGACCGCGGCCACGGCCAGCCAGCGCTGGGGCATGAGCACTATTGTCGTGTTCTTCGCGGTGGGATTCTTGCTGATGCTGACGGTCCCGACGGCCGACGCGGGCAGCCGGAGAACCGACTGATTCGATGTCAGTCCTCCGGCAGCGAGACATGTTCGGGGACCTTGCGTTTCAATAAATCCAGCAGTTCCGGGTCCATGTAGGGGAAGCGATCGGGGATGTCGAGATTGACGACGGGCGTATCGTCGAGCACGTCGGCGTAATCGTTTTCGATCTCGTGTCTGTGCCTCGACTCCATGACCAGCACGACGTGCGCCCATTCGATCAGTTCCCGCGATACCGGGGTGCCGGCCAGCGGACCCAGCCCTGCGCTCCTTGCCCTCACGCCCGGGTGTTCGGAGAAGATCGCCTCGGCGGTCGGGCTTCGCAGCCGGTTCTCGCTGCACACGAATAAAAGGTTCATTGGCCCTCTCCTTCTGTTTTTTTACCTCAGGTTTGAAACGGACGGCCAGGCATGAAACTGCACGCTCGACCGATTCTCGCAGATTACCAATAACTCGAAACCGGTGCGCTGGTTACGGCGCTGGTTGTGCCATTGGGCCTGTGCGTCTTTGCGTTTCTCGGCCTTGCCGGGTACTTCGCATTCCGGGAACACCTGCCGCCCGATCTGGCCGCGCTGGTGACTGCGGCATGCGGGATCGTGCTGATCGCTCTCATTTTCCTTATCGCCCGCATCGGCGGTGCCGGCAGCGGGTCGTCGTCCCGTCGAAGGGGGCGTGGCGACAATGATGTTGAACTAGGAGAGGATCTGGAGAATTTCCTGCGTGAGCATGCCGACCCAGTGGTGGGCGACTGGGTCCGGAAAAATCCTGACAGGGCTGTCGTGACGACGCTGGTGCTGGGTATTGCGGCGGGTTATAGCGGGCAGCTTCGGCGAGTGCTGATGGATATGTACGCGCGCTACGCCGAGTCCGAGACGGTGCGTCGATCCCGACGGCGGGAATGAACGGAAACAGGTGTCCTAGAAGAACAGGTCAAGAACCGACCGGCCCTTTGCGGGGTCTTCGCCTTGTTTGAACTCATTCGGAACAACAAAATCACGCTCGCCCAAGCCAAGGCGGAGCCTCCCGCAAGGGCGCCGTCGCGTCCGTGCAGAGGTATTCAGAGGTTCCCCGGGTAAATTTCGCTTCGTGCGCCCCTGCCGGGTTGGCCTTGCGGCCCGGCATGGCCCGGTGACATTCGGAGATGGATGTCATAATCGCCACCAATGAAAATTCCCGCCCGTTTGAAACCCCTGGCCGAGGACGGCCTGATCGACGAAGTGCTGCGCCCGCTGAAGAGCGGCAAGGAAGCCGACGTTTTCGTCGTGCGCTGCGGCGCCGAGAAACGCTGCGCGAAGGTGTTCAAGGAAGCCAACGTGCGCGGCTTCAAGCAGGCTGCCCAGTACCAGGAAGGTCGCAGCGTGCGCAACAGCCGGCGTGCGCGGGCGATGAACAAGCGCACGCGCTATGGCCAGAAGGAGCAGGAAAAAGCCTGGTTGAACGCCGAGGTCGACGCGCTGTATAGGCTGTCGGCCGCCGGCGTGCGAGTGCCGCGTCCGCACGGTTTCGTCGACGGCGTGCTTCTGATGGAACTGATTGTTGATGAGGATGGGAACGTGGCGCCGCGGCTCGACGGTATGACATTCGGCAAGGAACAGGCTCGCGACTATCACGACCGGATCATTGCTGAAATAGTCCGCATGCTGGCCGCCGGCCTGATCCACGGCGACCTCTCGGAGTTCAACGTGCTGGTCGACGGTGACGGTCCGGTCATAATCGATCTGCCCCAGGCGGTCAATGCCGCGGCCAACAACAGCGCGGCAATGATGCTTGTGCGCGACGTCGACCGAATGAAGCGTTTCTTCGGAAAATTCGCGCCGGAACTGCTGGCGACCGAATACGGCAAGGAAATGTGGTCGCGCTTTGCCTCCGGCAATCTCGATGCCGACAGTACGCTGACCGGCGCCTACCAGCCGTCGGGCGATGACGTGAATCTCGGCGAACTGATGGCCATCATCGACGCGGCCCGGGAAGAAGAGGCCGAACGGCTGGAGCGAATTCGGGAAGATGCTTCAGATGAACTGGAAGGCTACTGAGCAGCCGCTTGCTCAGGCCGTTCCGATCCAGTTTGCACTGCGCCTGTCCCTTAGGTCGGGTTTTCGAGACGTAGGTGCTGCATACGCTGCTGCTGGCCATCGGAATCGGGATGGACGCTCCCGCCTGAACAACGCGCCCGCGGCGTGGATGTGCGCGGGCCCGGAGTTTGTGCCAGAATTGACAGCGCTGTCCATATCGAGAATCCGACATGTCCCGAAGAGTCCCGTTCGTTGTGTTACTTCTTTTTCCTTTCGCGGTTTGCGCCGGGTGGGAAGTGCAGTGGATCGAGCGCTTCGACGGCGACGGTGTGAACTGGGACAACTGGACGGCCCAGACGGCGGCGAACTACAACAATGAAGTCCAGTGTTATACCGACGACGATTCGTCGGCGCAGCGAAACTACGAGGTTTCGGGCGGCACGCTGAAGATCATTGCCCGGCGAGGTGCTGTCGATTGCCCCGGCCTCGACGGCCAGTTCAAGTCGTGGACATCGGGCCGGCTCAACAGCAAGGACAAGCGGGAATTTCTGTACGGCCGCATCGAGGCCCGCATCCGTTTCCATAATCTGGAGGGTGGTACCTGGCCGGCATTCTGGATGCTTGAAAACCGCATCGACGAGCAGCCGATCGCCGGTGACGACGACAACGTCGGCTGGCCCAACCCCGGCGCTTCGGAGATCGATGTCTGGGAGTGGTTCGCCAATGAGCCCGACAGCTACATCATCAATTTTTTCAACAATTTCGGTTTCGCTTGCGGGTTCAAGCAGACGCACCCGTATGCCGGCGGTCCGGCCGATGTTCTGGAGTGGCACACCTACGCGATGGAATGGACGGCCGACGGAATCGATTTTTTCATGGATAACGAAATGGTGGCCTCCTACAACATGGTGGGCTGCCCGGTGTATGAAGAGCCGATGTTCGTATTGTTGAACGTGGCGATGGGCGGCAACCTTGGCGGTGCGATCGATCCGGGCCTGGACAAGGCGACCCTGGAAATCGACTATGTTGCGCATTGCCAGCAGTCGGCGGACAGCGAATCCGATACCTGCGACGAAACCACCAGCGGCGCGTTCCTGTTTGATCGCGCGCAGGATACCGACGGCCAGTGGGTAACCGACGCCCCTGCTTTCGTCGGGAATGGGCAAGGCTTTTCGCTTGACTACATGGCATTTGCCGACCTGATTTTCGTCGCCTGGTTTACTTATGTCGATCCGTCGATTCCGGACCCGGACGAAGGCCTTGACCGGGTCGGAGCACTGGACAACCGTTGGCTTACCGCGCAATTGGCCATCGAGGGCAACGTGGCTACAGGTCCATTGTTCGCGACCACCGGCGGACGCTTCGATTCGCCGCCGCAGCCCGGCCAGGAGACCGTCGAGGTCGGTACCATGAGGGTCGAGTTCACGGCCTGTGATTCAGCGATCGTCAGTTACGAACTCGACGGTGGAACCCTGGCGCGTGAATTCCCCATCGTGCCACTGGAAAGCCGCGTGAACGGTGATTTTCAGTGCGAGAGCGAAAGGATGGCGGCACGCTGAGACTGGCCGGGCAGGCGCGGCCAAAGCTCCAGCCGTCTCTTTTTGCCGGGTGTCCAGCTGATCCGATATCCAGTCGAACTCGATCAGGGGAAAGCGGCGCTGTCGTCGATCATGCGTCGTCCTGCACGTCGAATAACGCTGCGCGCCCGGGATAAAAGTACTGGAAGTAGCGCGGCGTGAGGTCTGCACGCTCATGCGGCCTTTGTCGAGCTGTGCGGCTTCCGGCGCGTCGGCGTCGATGAAGAGCGCTTCGACCGGTACCGCGCAGGTCTGGAACGAAACCGCTCCGACGACGCGTACACCAGGTCAAGCGCCCAACTTCGATCAACGCAATGGCGGCGACGGCATAGCCTGACCACTCGAGAATTGGAGCGATGACGTGTTTGCCGTGCTGGAGGAAAGTTGGGCGCGCCAGGCATGATCCGTCGTCATGTTGCATTGCCCGGACACAAAGTCCAGGTGCCCGGCCGGCGCAGAAAATTGCATCTACAGCGATCTGGCTGGATAATGGGCGTTTTCACAGGTTGGAGAGTTGCAATGCCAAGATTCTTGTTCGTCCTGATCCTGCCCCTTCTGGCCGCCTGCCAGCAAGCCGATGTGCCCGAACCTGCCGCGCCGACGCCCCAGGCTGTTGAACAGGCGCAGTCGGAGCCCGAGTCACCGCAGGTCGATCCGAACGAGACCGCTACCGAGCGTCTGGCACGAATTCTCGAAGCACAGCCCGATCCGGTGAAGGCGCGCTATGACCAGCGGCATCCAAGGGAAACGCTTGAGTTTTTTGGTATCGAGCCTGGCATGACGGTGGTCGAGGCATTGCCGGGCGGGGGATGGTATACCCGCATCCTGCTGCCATATCTGGGTGCCGAGGGCCGCTTGATCGGCGCGAACTATGCGCTGGAGATGTGGCCGTTATTTCCGTTCGGAACCGAGGCGTTCATGGTCGAAATGCGCAGCTGGCCTGAACAGTTCGAGGCGCAGACGCAACAGTGGTGCGCCGGCGATTGCGCCTCGACCGACACGTTCTGGCTCGGCTCGATGCCCGATCGGATGGCCGGCACGGCCGACGTAGTGACGTTCATCCGCGCGCTGCACAACCTGGCGCGGTTCAACGAAGAGCACGGTTATCTCGACGCCGCGCTGGCCGATGCCTTCAACGTTCTCAAGTCCGGCGGTACTTTCGGCGTGGTGCAGCATTGGGCTCGCGACGACATGCCCGATCAGTGGGCTGACGGCGGCAGCGGTTACCTGAAAAAGGAATTCGTCATCGCCCAGGCCGAAGCCGCCGGTTTCGAGTTCGTGGCCGACAGCGACATCAATGCCAACCCGAACGACCAGCCGAGCACGGAAGAAGTCGTCTGGCGGCTGCCGCCGTCGCTGCGATTGCCGGAAGACGCCGAAAATCCCGCCGCATTGCGTGCCGAATATGAGGCCATCGGCGAATCGCATCGCATGACGCTGAAATTCCGCAAGCCCTGAAGTCCGGGGGGGGTGGCGGTGCGTACCCGCTCACGCGCCGCCATAGCCCTAGAATCTTGGTGACCCGATCATTGAATCTGCGTAATATCCAGGTGCGCTCTGGACCGCCGGGCCCGAACCGCGATCAGGCCTAAGGAATCTCTGAAGAGGTTCTCTAACCGATTACTTTTCGGTACTCCGGCTGCGGATATTGCGGGTGCTGACGCTGCCGCTGCCGTCGTCGACCAGTTCGAAATCGTCTGCACCATCCACGTCTATGCTCCCGCTGCCGTCGCTTACGCTCACCTTGCCCCCGGCGTCTTTTATCGAGATGCTGCCCGATCCGTCGTCAATGGACACGTTTCCGGAGACGCCGGTGACCACGATGCTGCCCGAGCCGTCCTCGACTACGACGCTGCCCTGGATGGTGGAGACCCGAATACTGCCCGAACCGTCATCGATATCAAGGTCGCCGATCAACCCCTCAACCCGGATGCTGCCTGAACCGTCGACGATGGTGACGTTGAGCATTTCGGGGACGGTGATCGAGAGATCGATCCGATCGCTGCCGCCGAGCGTGGAGGCGGCGTCGGCGACAAGCCGGGCCCGGTTTCCGTCCCGCAGGTCCAGGGTCAAGGTGTAGTCATCGTTGGCCGTAGTCTGGTATATCTCGGCTCGAACCTGAATGGCGTCAGCGTTTTCGTCTCCGTTCAGCGTGAGCGAGCCTGCGCCGGCGTCGATTTCGAATCGGCCTCCATCGGCAATCCGTGTCTGGAGCTCGCGAGTTTCCTGCAGGGTGGGGGAAGACATGGAGCAGGCCGAAGAGAACAAGGCTGCAGCGACAATGGTTGCCGCTCTGTTCTTCGAATCAATAGCAAGCATTCGGTTTCTCCTATTGGAATCGGGTTATTTACGATGAAGGACCACTCCCAATAGCTTACGACAGTTCAAGCCGGTTTCCTGCTGCAAGCGCGCATCCGGGGTCGCAAGCAGCCTCGTTTGGAGCGTGGCGTATTCAAGACATCCCTTTGTTACAGTAAAGCAATGACATATTATTTTTGGAAAAAAGTTGGTCGCTGCGCCGTGCTGGCGTTCATTATGTTCTTGATCACGGGCTGCGCGGCTCGCCAGGTGCAGGATTCACTGGTCGGCTCGACTGCACAAAAGCTCGTGACATACAGCGTTGATGATCTTGCCGCCGCTTTGCCCGAGCAGCACTTCGACAGATGGTCGGGAAAGAGAATGCGGCTTGACAGCAACTTTCTCTCGCATCCCGAAGTACAAACGTATGCGGACCGGCGAATTGCTGTGGAACTGGCCAGGCGCTTCGACATCGAAGTTGTCGATGACGCCGTTTTCGCCGATGCGACCCTGAACATTTTCTATACCTCCCTGGGTACCAACCGAGATACCAAGGGGTTCTTTCTGCCGCTCGGGTTCATACCCGGAATGGCTGCCGATATGCGCATCAATATTCTTACGCTAGAGCAGTTTCAGGGCATAGCCGAGCTGTACTATTTCGTTGGTGAAACCGGCACCGAGACCCGCGGCCGCGTGATTCAGGCCCGCACCCGCAGCGATGCGGTGGGTCTGCCGATCGTCACCATTCCGATCAACAACATTGATCGCGTCGACTGATCGCACCGCCTGATGGTCGAATCCGTGCGGGTGGCTGAATATTCGTACAATGCTCCCCACGGCACAAACCGTCGATCATGCCTGGCTTCACCGACAAGCCCATGGCGTCCGGCGGCAATGGATGCAGGAGCGTAGATTTTTTCCGGGTACCAGTCACGGGGACTTGATGGAGAAAGTGAGCAGGAAATCCATGTCCGCGCCCTGGTGGAAGCCCCGTGAACTGACGCGGGGCAGCCGCTTGGTGCTCGCGCTCGGTCCGATGAAAATCGAGCTTGGCCATGGCGACGGCGAGTGGCTGCTGTGGTGGCAGGCCGACGCCGAGGAAGATCGGGCCGGGCGGCCCAGGGTGGCTGTGCGCCGGGGGCTTCCCGAGGAGGTCCACGAACGCTTCGTCCATGATGGGCCCGGCCGGCAGGTGACGCTGGCGCCGGTGCTCGGCGATCGCCCTGTGGTGGCCCGGCCGCGGCAGCCCTTGTACCTGTTGAGCAAGCAGGAAGTCACGTTGTATCTCTCCACGCCAATTTTTCTGAGGATCATGGTGGGTTCGCCGCAGACGATGCTGCGCGAACTGGCCTCGGTCCGGCTATCGGACACCTGGTTTGGCCCATCGACGCGGATCGGTGAGCTTTGCTATGCCAACCGGACGCACGCTCGGCGAAACCTCGGCAATATCCCGCTGCGACCGCACCGGGCGATCACGCCGCTGAAGATACGCAACAACGCGCTGGAGGCGTTGCCGCTCGACAAGATCAGCCTGCCGGTGCCCATTCTTTCGCTGTACGGTGCCGAGGACGGCAGTCTCTGGACTCAGCAGGCCACCCTGGTTCGGGAGGAGGTTTCCGACCTGGCTTCGGTACGGGTACAGACAATGAAGGAGAACGTGGATCCGCACGGCAGGCCGCTGACGCGTATCGCGCCTCCACGCCAGGAAAGCGCGATGGCGGTCGTTCGCGCGTTCGGCACGTTATTCCAGGGTTTTTAGGTTACCTAGAAGATGCTCGAGCAACTGCAGACACTGATCACGTTGGAAAGCGCAGCCAAAGGGGGCCGCGCATTGTTCCTGGTGGCGCTGGGGTTGGGCCTGGCGGTGCTGCTGAGCCGCCTGCTTCAACGCGTCATGCGCCAGCGGGTGACGGTTCACGTCGCGCAGATCCTCCGGCGCGTGGTCTTTTACACGGTGCTGGGCCTGTTCGTTGCCGCGGCGATGACCGAGCTGGGTTTCAGTCTGACGGTTCTCATGGGCGCGGCCGGCATTCTGACCGTCGCAATCGGATTCGCTTCGCAGACGACCGCGTCCAACCTGATCAGCGGCCTGTTCCTGATCGGCGAACACAGCTTCGAGGTAGGCGACCTGATTCGCGTCGGCGAACTGACCGGCGAGGTGCTCTCGATCGATTCGCTTTCGGTCAAGCTCAGGACGATCGACAATCTGTTTGTCCGGATTCCCAACGAAACGCTCATCAAAAGCGAGGTCACCACGCTGACGCGCTATCCGATCCGGCGCATCGATGTGGCGCTCGGCGTGGCCTACAAGGAAGATATCGAGCGTGTTCGCGACGTGCTGTTGCAGGTGGCCGACCAGAATCCGCTTTGTCTTGACGAGCCCTCTCCGCTATTCATCTTCACCGGCTTCGGGGAATCGTCGCTGAACATCCAGTTTTCAGTATGGGTTGTGCGGGAGAATTTCCTGGAACTCCGTACCGCAATCAAGGCAGAAATCAAGCGGGCATTCGACCGGGCCGGCATCGAGATCCCGTATCCGCACCGGTCGCTCTATGCCGGCGAGGCGACCCGGCCATTTCCGGTGACTGTCGTCGAGAACAAGTCGGCGCCCGGCCAGGCGGATTCGGATTCGGCGAAGGACGATGGGGCCTGACCTGGGGGTTTCCTACTCAACGCGCTCCATTCGGTCCGACGCGCCCAGTGACACCACGCGACCGTCGACGGTCCTGAATTTGCGTTCGCCCAATTCCTTGCGCCGCACCTGGTAAATCGTGCGCTCGCCGGAACGCGTGTCCAGGACTTCCACCTGAACAATTGCATTCGCTTCCTCGTAGCGCATCCACGAGATGCCCGCGGCAGTCAGGATCATGATTGCGGCAAGCGAATAACCGACCACCATGGACGTCGTAGGGCTCGAAGATCCCGGTGTCGCGGGAGGTCTTTCGGCAACGGTTCGCGATTCGCTGCGGGCGCGCTTCATGCGTGCGATTACAATGACGATCGCCGCAACCACAAGCGTGACTAACATTTGTTTGGCCATAGTCGGCACAGAATAGCAACATGTTGTGCGCTCGGGGATGCCGGTCGGTCTCTGGAATGGACCGGGCAACTGGCTGAATGATCGGCGCGCAGCGTTCCTGGCCCGCTTCGGAACGAAATCGTGACGACGTTCCTGTTACGGTAAGAATGTATTCACCGACTGAGGAGACAATCATGACGAGCAAAGTGCTCAAAGGCGAGAATATCGAAAGTGGTCCCCTGGGCGATCTGGAACTGGCGCAGGGGGAGCGCGTCGGGCTTCGAATCTGGCGGGACTACGTGACCGAAACCAAGACCGAGCGGACTCGGCCCTACGAAATCGTGGGCTACGTCGCCAAGGGTGAGATTACCCTGGTGGTCGACGGACACGCGGCCGAACTTGTCGAAGGCGATTCATTCGTGATCCCTGCCGAGACCTCTCATGCTTACAGTATTGCAATGCCGGCGACGGTAATCGAGGCCACGGCGCCGCCTGCCTCGCAAGCACTGTCCTGATGAGATCAAGCCGTCCCTCCTTGAAGCGAGGGGCGGTCAAGATTCAGTTTCCGGATCTGTCAGCTCCTTCAGGGCCGTATACAGGTCGGTACACGGTGCGAGCGTAAATCCGGATTTTCGCCGGATCGGGCTGCCTCGCGCCTTGACGCCACATTCAGTGCCGGCTGTTAATCTTGGCTCGAATTCATAACACCGTTTCTTTTAATTGTCGAAGCAAAAACACATTCGCGAGCCCGGAGCGTTAAAGCGTTTCCGCTTGATACTGGGCATTACCGGTTGCGCCATGGCTTTGTTCTTTTTTGCATGGCTGGTCGTAGGCCTGGTGCCCGGCATACCGACCATGGTGGACGCATTCGGAATGGCCGGAATGCGAACACCTGCCTCGATTACCATCGCGGGACTCTTGCTTGCCGCCATCGGGTTTTTTGAAGCTTAGGAAGGAACGCAAGCGACAGGCAGGTGCGCAAGCGCGGTGTTTTTTTAAGGAGGAATCGCATGTTCAAATTGTCAGATCTTTTCATTCTGCTGGCCGTGGCGGTTTCATTCGCCGTGTCCGGTTTTTTCTGGTTCAACGGCTTTTACCAGCACGCCCTGTTCACTGCGATCTGGGTGCCGTCCATTTTGGCATTCGGAATCTATTTCAAGCTCGCCAGCCTGGCGGCAAGGGAGGAGAGCGATGAGTGAATCGATGTTTTTTGCGATCGCAGTATTCGTGTTCGTCCTTCTGGCAACAGGTCTTGTTCTGACCGTGATCGAATTCCGCACCGGTTCCCCGCGACGGCAGCAGCAGCGGGCCGAAAGACGAAAGGAAAAACGTGCCCTGCGCGATGCCGACATCGAGTCCGACGATTGACTCGCCGGCTGCCAGCCCAGGAACCGATCTCCGGCCAGGTCTGCAAAGCCCTGGCGTCATATAATTGACGGCGGTCCTTGAGACACCTGGAGATTCCGATGAAACACGCGCAGCCGGCGGTATTGGCAATTAGTCTGGCTGCAACGGCATGCCTGCTGTCGGCAGGCTGCCGAAGCGATAGCGATGGCGCTGACAGTCGCGACGGCGGCTTGCTGCTCAACCCGGCGTTCGAGCGCGGCGCCGATGGATTCGTGGCGTCGTGGGCTTTTGGCCAGCACGCTGGCGAACGCTCTTACAGTTTCGATATCGATGCAGACACCCTCGTCATCGAACGTGTCGGACCCGAGCCTTGGGGCCAAGCCATGCAGACGCTTCCCGCAACCGGTATCGCGGGCCGAACGCTGGAGTTTTCGGCGGAAATCTCCGGCGTGTTCAGCGATCAATCCGGCGCGCCATTGTCGCCGACCGGTCTCGGTGTGAGAATCAACGGAAGACGCCCGGGCCTGCCCGCGGCTCTGGACGATGCGATTTTATCCACGCGTCATGGGGCACCCGCCATCGGCGCGGGCGATCATGGCTGGACTATTCAGCGAGTGGTGTTTGAGGTGCCTGAAATTGCCACCGAGATACAGCTGTCGTTTCGACTGGCACTGGACGGGACGTTGCGCGTGCGAAATCCGCGCCTGGTCGATTTCACGCCCTGATCAGATCGATCGAATCATCCAGGACCCGGCGGCCGAGTGGGGCATTGAAAACACGGTCGATCACACGCTTTGAAAGTTCGCAGTCGTAGCTGTAGATTCCACCTGGCCGAAGGGATTCGGGATTGGTCCTGAGCAGTTCGGCTGCCGCCTTTCCGGATCGTTCGGGCGTGCTGCTGTCGGGAAGCAGCTTGGCGAGTATGGGCAGAACGTAGTACCAGCCAAATTTCAGGAAACCCGGCGCGGTTCTAGCCAGGTCGGTTCCGGGCATCAGCCCGGGATCGAGACAGATGAACAGGGTCGTGTTCGCCGCATGGCGGCGTGCCAGTTCCACGGTTGAAACCATGTTCAGGAATTTGGTCGTGGCATAGCGGTCG
>Ga0209943_1001898_pt1 | contig 11996 bp, 13 predicted proteins | sample SalPonR1_B_D2_MG_FD_185698 | JGI IMG/M metagenome (GOLD analysis project Ga0209943, IMG submission 185698) | Salt pond soil microbial communities from South San Francisco under conditions of wetland restoration - Salt Pond MetaG R1_B_D2_MG... ... | reverse complement strand
TTCTTCTTTTTCCCTCTTCCATCTCTTTAATCTATATGCTCGACAGAATGGCGTGGGTGCCCCTACCTTATATTTTCTACTTGCTGTTCCTTTTTTCTCTGGAAATCTTTCTAACCATTTTTTATATAACTCTTTTTCATTCATCTTTTCTTACCTTTTGATTTTTAAAAAAGTCTTTTAATTCTTTCGTTCTTTTCTCAATCATCGATAATCGTCGCATTATAGAGTTCCGCTCCCCCTCTTCGGGGAAACAACTGAGCATCCCCATGATACCCTCTGCGGTCTTCTCTATAAACATCAAGGATGGTTTCCGCTTCTGTATATTTATATTTCGTATCTTTGTCTGTAATTTCTTGCTCATTTCGTCAAAAGCAACCAGGGATGCTTGGATTTCTAACATTCCCATTTTCGCTATCTTGTTTAGGTCTATTTTATTTTTATTCGTCATCCTTTTTTTCATCTCTTCTATTTAAACTCCTAATCCCATCCTTCGCTACTTCTGCTCGCGAGGAATAGCCCAAATCACTCTCAACTAGTGGATCTATATATGCATTTACAAAATCCTCTGGAAGTTTGATCGTTTTAAATTTTGTTTTTGACATTAGTCATCAATGACTAATTGTCTAACATTCTTTATAAATGTTTAGTCATCAATGACTAATCTACCTTTTTTTAAAATTATTAAAAAATAAATTTATATAATTTCTACATAAACTATTATTTATGGGTAAATATAAGACAATTCGATTACCTACTGAATTTACAAAAAAGATTGATGAAATGGTTGAAAAAAGGGAGCCAGGTTATTCTAGTCGTGCCGATGTTGTTAAGGATGGAGTTAGACTAATCTATAATAAATATATCGGGTTTAAAGAAAGTCAAAATGAAAATACAGAATCTAAATAACTATTACATTTCTCGATCATCTGCTGACATTTCTTTTCTATTTCTGCAATATCTTGTCCATTACTGATCATTTCTAATATTTGTCTGCATTGTTTTTGTGTTGTTTCTGCAACTGCAATCTCGTTTATCTTTTTTAGAAACATTGCATGTACTATAATCTAATATAACAATATAAAAACGAGCTCCCCTACGCATAATATAGATTATGCAGAGAGAGAGAGTATGCCGAAAGTAAAAAGTGTAAAAAACATTACTTCATTGCTTTAATTTTCTTATTTATATCCGTCTGAGATTTTGTTTTATATCCTTTCATTTTTCTAACCTGGTTCTCAGTTGGTGTGTGTGTTCGATCCAACGTTCCCATTACTTTTTCATATTCTTGGCGGGATACGAGTTTATATCGCTCGTTATCGTGGTTATAGAACAAAAAGTGTTTCGCTTCTCGATCCTTCTGTTTTACACTATATTTATCTTGTCTTGTTTCCTTTATTTCGATTTTCTGATTTGGTAGATCGATACCTTCAGGGGAAATTTCTTCGTTGATTGCTTCTCTCATAAATCGAGAATGATTACACGCTGCTGATTCGTCCCCTTCTCTATGTCCTTTTCCGTTCTTATGCTCAAATCTCCGCTTCTTTATCCTGTATTTAGTTTTGTTCCCGTCTCTGTATGGATAGATCCATACATTTTGAACCTTTCCATTATATTTTCTGACTGATTTATTCCAAGTGTTGAGCTTGTATTTTTTAGGCATATTTTCCCCTCTTAACATTAACCCATTGCGTTACTAAATCCCCTTTATTCTTCCCCATGAATTCTTTCTGATATTGTTCTTTTTCTTCTTGGTCTTGGGCATTGCTCATATTCGCTAATTCTTGTGCTATTTCTTGTTTGGATAGTGAATTAACATAATCTAATTGCAATTGCTCTTCGTCGAAATCCTGCCCTTCTATTGTAAATTCCTTTTTCTGTATCTTTTTATCTTTTTTTCCGGTGTCAGGATCTATTGTATAATCGATCTCTTCACGAATAAATCGCTTGGGTTTTTTCCCGGTTTTTTCAAAATCCTCATTCTGCTTTTCTAAATTCTTTTCTTCAGTCTTTATCGGGGCATTTAATCTGATCTTATATTTCGTTTGTTTCCCGTCCCGATAGGGATAAATCCAAACCTCTCTCATTTTCCCGTCGATCTTTCTTTCAGTCCTTTGCCATTTATTTAATTCGTATTTTCTCATTTTATCACCTGGTTTTATTTGTAAAAAAAATTATTATAATAAATCATCTCTCTCTATCTCATCCGGATTCACATTGTCATAATAATCTCTGTTATCTACCTTCTCTCTCTTCCACCGCTTTGTTTGAGGATCTTTTCTTATGTCGGTAATAGTTGTATTCATCCCCCTCGTACTTACTTCACGGATGTGATCCTCTGCGAGCTGTTTTGTGTATTTTGTCCCGTTTGCAATGTATCCCGTTTTTGCCAACATTAACTGCTCGAGATATTGCCTCTGCTCCGTTTTAGACATTCGTCTGGCGGCTACCATGTACATCTGCATCTGCTTCCCCTTACTATTCTCATATATAAGATATGTTCCAGGGTTATTTTTATAGTCTCTATATCGAAGTCTGTATGTCATTTTTTTTTTTCACCTCGCTTTTATTTCTTTTCTTTTTCGTTTTTGTGTGTTTGTAAGCTTGCGAGTATCTCGTACTGGTGTAAGATCATTATATAAGCACCATATTTCATAATACTTCGCAAGCGTTGGTCGTGATGTTTGTAGGCTGAGGATTGTTAGTATTTCTTCATATGTTGTCCCGAGAATCCTCAATTCGTGTATCTTTCGGTATGGTAATGTAGGTAAAGTTAAAATCTCGTTTTCCTCATAGTCTAGACTAGTATATACTATATATTTTGCTTTTCTAATTAATTTATTAGTTTCTGCAATAGATATATCATATCCCTGCTCTTCGGCTTTTAGTTCGATATATGCTTTAATTATATCTTTATCGGCTTCCTTTATATCGAACTCCTCAATTAGTGAATCTATTATCGCCTCCTCGTTCAGTTCTTTTTCTTCTTTTTCATTTTTATTTTCTATTTCTCTTTCTGAAATTTGCTCGAAAATCGCTTCATAAATTACCTGGTTTATCTCTGAGCTAGAGATATCTATATTTCTTTTTCTCGCCCATTTAAAAGCATAGCCCTTTAAGAATGAACGATCCAATTTCGGAATGTAAAACCGGTCTTTCATATCTTGTTTTAATTCGCTTAAGTCTTCTAACTCTGGATTTACCTCGATAATATCTTTTATTTTCATATAGGGTGTATAGAAATAGAATTGATCGTCCGTCTTCGAAGAATGCCCCAAAAAGAACCCCTTATAATCGTCGTTATACTCGTAGTATGCCTTTCTATTTGCCTTTCGCAAATTATCTATTAATGATTCATCAAACTTCTTTTCCATCCATCTCTTATAATTTGCCGTTTTGAGAAATAGCATATCATAATTTTCTCTAATCCTTTTATCTATTCCTGCTATAGTTTGGGATGCGAAAGCCATAAAAACGATCCCACCTTTGGGGGTATCCTCTCTATATTCCCCTAGTATATGCCGAACCTCGAGAAAGTCTGCTGTGTCCTTCTTTTGCTTTTTTTTCATACTATTTCGTCCGCTTAATATCTTAACGGCGTCGTCCACAAATATTAGAACTACTTTTTTCTTTATTGGGGCATTCCACATTGCGTAGCCTAGGTTTCTCGTGCTAAAAACCTGCACATTGTCTTTTCCCCAAAGATCATATAGGAACTTTGCTAGCCAATGGATAAGAACTGATTTACCTGACTCTGGCGATCCTAATAACCAAATTGTCCGCAATCGCCAATAATCGTCGGTAAAATTTTCGTGCTCCTCGGTCTGCCCCAAATTATAGAATTTATACATATATTCGTTGGGGTTAGTTATGATCGTGTCGTTATCTAATTTAATATTAAATCTGTTGTTCCCTCGGTTCGTTATTAGCATACTCATTTTTGATTTACGCCTCCCAAGCGTTTTTGTTGTTCTTTTTCTTTCTCTTTTCTTGTTTCATTTGGAAATTCAATACTTTATTGGCTTTCTTTTGCTGTTCTTCTGTTAAATTAAGTGTGTGCGATCCTAACTCATTTACTTTGTTTTGTAGTCCTGCAAGCATATTTGGGTGTGCATTGATTTGCCCTCCTGCCTCACCAATAGCCTTTATAACATCTATAAATTGATCTCCACTTAAATGGGATTGAAACTCTTCTCGCAAATCCTGTTTATATTGGTGCTGTGCCTCATTAAAGACTCTTAAGCACCTTTTCATAAACTTATAGAATTCTTTTTTAAATTGATCGAAAGCTAGTTTGTTAGTTAGTTTTAGCCTAGCTTCTTCTATACTCATAAGCCCCTCGATTCGAAAATCTAATGCTTTTTGTTCTAATTTCCATATCTCGTTTTTCATCGCCTCAGTCTCGTATATACGCATTCTTTTAATTGATTCAGATAAAAAACTAACAATTCGATCAGGCGTCGATTGATTTACGAGTGTATTTCGCATCTTCGATAGATCGATCACGGCCTGATCTTGTTTTTTCTTTTTTTGTTTCTTTTCTTTTGTATTCTGCTTTTTTTCTGTCATTAGAATAGCACCCCAAAGCCCATTAATGCCCCAAAAATAACAATTAATAATACTAATGGAATTAATATGCTGAATAACCAAACGATAACGGCGTCCCACCAATCATAGGTGTGGCGTTGTTTTATGCTCCAAATTGTAGCAACTAGACCAAAAATCACACCTACAAGAGGAATAAACCCAAATATAAGCGTCAATACGAAATTAAGCAAAGTCGTCACCACACACCTACCAAAGCTTGCAGGGATTTTTTTTATATAGAGCGCCAATTTTAGAATTGCGCTCATTATTAGCCACAATCCAATAATAATAGCAATGAAAATCCCAATGATCGCACCAATTCCAAATCCAGTGAAATACGTTAAAAGTTCCTCCAGAAATGGAAGTAAATTCAGTCCTGATACATCGATATAGTTTAACATTTTATTCATTCACCTCCTCCGTGTTAGGCTGTTCAGACCTAATGGTAATCTGATTATTGTCAATATCAGTTAAGCGATCTCGCAAAATCTCTTTCATATTCTCGAGTCGCGCTCTTAACTCTGAGTTCTCTTTTATATAATTGAGTTTCTCGTCCCCTTCAAGATAGACCTCTTTGAGCGTTTCTTTCATCGATTTTTCCATCGCTTCTTCATCTGAAAGACCGGGCGTTCGGAATTTTACAAAATTCGCCAAAGCCACCGGTAATGCGATTGTTCTCTTTTCGTTTTCCATTAGGATCGGTTCGAGCATTTTATTGAATCTCAGTCCTTCAGTCATCTTCCTGGTTTCTAATTGTTCGAGGGTCTCTTGATAAAGTTGATAATTGTCCTCTGCAATCTCTTGATATTTCATAATCTGGAATTGCGTTTCTGCCCGTTCTTGTAAACGCGTTCTAAGATTATGCATTGCCTCTGCTAAATCAGTAAATTGGCGAACCTTTTGCTGTTTTGAATATGTGAGGTTTTTCACGAGTCTAAACTCTGTTCCCTCAACTGTTTTGTCTTCCATCTTTTTGAGGTTTAAATATTCAGAATAGGAAAGGTTCGCTTTACGTTTCTCTACATATTCTCTTTTTCCGGTTGTTGGGTTCATCTCGTATTTCACATATTTAACATTAAAACGATCCTCAACCTGATTTAAAGAAAGGATTGGGATTACAAAGTCAACGCGTTCTTGCTTTTTCTTTTCTTTTTTTAAGAACTTATAGAGTCTATTTGTCAAGCTAGCAAATCCGAAAATGTTAGAAACAATGTAGAACGGATAGATAATATAATTTCTCCAATGTTTTACTATTTTAAAATCGTAAATAGTCAATCCTAACGGAACTTCGTAGTCTTCAAATAACACCAACCAGGGATAATAATGTGTGACCTTTGCTAACTCAAACCATTTGGCGAGATCGTATGCCCCCCAATTTTTAGTTGAATATATCTTTCTGATCCCTTTCCCTGCTTTAAACTTATGACAATAAAGCGCTCCGCTGGATTCAGAAATTGGATAACTTTCAACGTATTTTCCAATTTCTACCTTCCCCATTGTTTCATATAAAGTTAGCCTTACGAAAGGTTGGGTCATCGTTTTGAGGAACGCTCGATATAAGACCGCAAATAGAACAATTGTAGTAATAACAACTGTCCATACGTTTTCCGTGACCCAGTTGTTAATGGATTCTTTTATATCATCGATTGATAAAGCGGGATTCTCGCTAGTCTTTACTATCTGTGTAATTTTGTTGTTTTTAATTTCTGCATTAACTCTAAATTGTTCTCCTGTTGTTTCGTTAATCCATAACGCACCAGAAATTGATGCGTTCACTAATACGCCCTCGTTCGAATATTGGGCGTTATTGATCTGGGTTTTAGAGTCAAAAAATATTTTCTTTCCGCTCGAATCCGTATAACTGCTCTGTTCTGCGCTTGCTAACGATACATTAACGCAAATAATCGTTAATAATAGCATTGCTAACTTATTCTGTTTTTTCACGATATAGACCTCCTAAATTTGATGACATTAACATAATTATTGCAAAAGATAAACTCCCCCACCAACTCCCTCCATCCATTACACAGAACGGAATGCTTAATGCTACATAATAAATGTGCATATTCCAGTAGTTAAAGAGCCATCTTCCTAATTTTGTTGTTTTTAATAGAGAATAAAAAAACGAAACTATAAGGTAAGGACTAGTTAAAGCCCACTCCCACCACGACATCGCAAGCGGCTCATAATAGAGAGCAACAGCAGCCTTACCGAACAAATAGAGAACATATACGATCTGTGTCACAACTGCTGGGGTTCTAACATGTTGCACTCTAAAATAGCGAATAACGTTGCTTATAAATAATCCGAGACTCAGGCTGATGAGAAACTCTGTTTCTAACCAGAAGAAAACCTCTTTAAGAACAACTTCGATTAACAAGTAAAACGTAAAAACTGTCTGCGAAAATATTTGCCAGAGATCCATTATTTGTTCCTCCATTTTCTTATCTTTTCTTTAACGGATGTTAAATCTGATTTCGATATTGCATATCCCACAATTGCGATTAACAGAAAAACCGCTATATATTTTCCCCATACTGAGGGCGTTTGTTCTTCAAATTCAATTGTAAATATATTTTCTCCCGTTTTTAACTGGAACATTTGATAATACCAGGTGACTTCCCCATCGTTTCCGACATAGTGGTTCGATTCATTTAGATTTCTAATGTTGTTTTCTAGGTTCTCGATGTAATACATTACGTTTATCGAGATATTCAGATCTGATTCAATTGTTATTGTCAATTGTGTGTCAGACTGATTTAATGTATAAGCTTTGATTGGATTGCATTGGAAACTCAAATATGGATTTAGCAAATTGGAATCGTTAAAAAAGTTGTCTTGTGCATTTACACTTATTTCTGCACCAAGATAATCGTAAATCTGATCTATGTTCCAATTCTCTTTAATATCGGGAATATGATAGGCAAAATTGCTTTCGGTTATATCTAAATATCCGTAAATTTCTACAACTTCTCCTTCCGGATCGAAAATTGTTCCTGGTGATCCTAACTCGAAATTACTGAAATAAACTTCGGAAGGATCAGGAATCGATCCGGTTATTTCTAAATATTGTGTTTTGTTTGTAAAATCGAGGTCTTCGATCGTTAATATCTTTTCTTCAGTCTGTGTCCCTAAAGTCCATTCTGCATAATATTTGTCTAACTCTACAATCAAATCTACATTATCAATATCAAAATTAGCGGAGTATGAGATTTTATAGATTGTTTGTTGATCATTTGAAGAAATTTCAGAATACGAGATAGTGAATCCTGGTTTTCTATACACTCTAAAATTAACAATATCTCCGCTCATAAGCGGATCTTCAATCAAAGTAATCGATTCACCCTCATTGAATGAATCTAAGGGATTTAAGGGATTAATGTAATCGGTAAAATCGGGATTCTGAAAATACCAGTAATTAAAGTCCTCAGCTGCTTGATAACTGTAAATATAACTAACTAGGGGTGTATCAGTAGTAATGTCGCTGCTGTAGATGTAGTTAGTAGATGGATTTAGGGATTTGTGTATGTTTTCGCTTGTTATTATCTCTAAATATAAATTAGAACCATCAGAAACACTAAAATCTGTAAAACTCGCATAATTATCGGGATTAGAATCATATGTATAACCAGAAACACTCCAATACTGAATATCGTTTATAGAGTGCTCTATATATGTAATATCTAAACTAACATCGGAATCAATCGAAATCGCCTTATAGAGATAACTAGAACTGATTTCATCTAATGAAATATTATGTTCGAAATATGAGGTTGCCTCATACGAAAAAGATATAGAACTCACGTCAGAAGTAAATTCAAACGCACTTTGATACGAGTCGAATACACAAAAACCACTCATTGTTGATAAGTCATTCACTTCCTTACCATTACATTTTAAATTTATCGAGGAGGGCACATAATTTCGATATGTCGTGATCTCGAACGAGTAATCGAAAGTAAAAGTATTCTTAGAGTTCTCTATTAAGAAATCCACAGAATCATCGAGTATTTTAAATTTCTCAGTTGAATAAGTAAAGCTAGGATCAAAATCAGTAACATCTATTGATGTAGACAGACTTTCAGAAAGATCCGAAAAGGAAGTTGGATCTTGAACGGTTAGAAAAAAGTCTAAATCGAGCGTAGTAGTTTCTGACATACCAGATCCGATTCTATAACTGAAATCCATTTCTATTTTATCAAATACTGAATATACATTCTTAAATATAAGTAAATCAAGGTCGACATAACCAGTCTGACTGAAATACTCTATATCTATAGTTATTTCATCCTCTATAATGTCCGCTTCAATAGAATCGGATATTGTAGCATCATGCGTATATCCTTTACTGTAGACAATTGTAGATCCCACAGAAATGGTTATGTCATCGACTTGATATAAATCCATCGATAAATCGAGATTATTGAATAAATAAGAGTTATCTTTATCGATTGTGGTGGAAAATGTTTTAGTATAATCTTTCACAATTATCTGCCACGTTATATCTTGTGTATAGCCTGGGTCTATGTCTGCTAACCGCAAATCAAAAGTGCCGCTCCCACCAGTTAAGGTAATCGCTGCGTGGGGGAGGAATGATACAGAATAATCTACCGAAAGATCTCCGTTTAGATCAATCTCTACATCACCATAATAGTCGGTGTCGGGAATATCTGTAAGTTCTAAGCGGAAACTATATCCAGCCCCATACCCGGAAGTATAACTGCAATCTTGCCATGACTCTCCAACAGAAGTCGTTGTTTCGCAGACTTCGTAGAGCTCTGGCTCATCCAGTCTTTTGTAATTCCCGTCTTGATGATTCAGTTCGCTGAATGACGAATAGTCCTCATTAGGCTTAATCTCGTAATCTAAGCTTGTCTCTATTGCGGGATTATATCCAGCATAGTTTTCTTCTTCATCAAAATCGAACGATTGTGAATGTGAATGAATTTCTGAAATAGAGCTAGCTTCTTTAGATTGTGTTGCAGTCACGAATATGTTTGATACATCAACTTTTGTATATTGATGCTCCAACTCTTCAGAATTAAATTTAGGATGTGGATTATAATCATACTCACCACTATTTCCGTCTCTTTCCTGTGTAATCTCAAATCTTGATGTTATTCCTTCGGTTAAACTATTCGCTTCTGAAATAGATAAAACTGCAAATAACATTGAAATTAAAATAATGTTTAAAATAAATATTGATTCTTTTCTTTTCTTCATTAGATTAACCCTCCTATGATAATCATTGCATATATCGCTGTATTATTTATAATATGGCAAACAATTCCCGTTATCCACCCATACCTAAAACTGACATAACTTAGGATAATTCCCGAAAAGAAGTAGATTAGGCCCAATGCTGAGGACCAAAAGACCCTAAAGTTAAACGCAAAACCGTTTGGGGTTAGTAGAACACAATGCATAGTCGCAAATAGAAAATTGCTAAGTATAATAACGAAATACAACCCATATTGCTCGTTCTGACTGATTCTATCAATACTAAAATCAATATCTTGATCCTTCTGATCTTTTAATTGTGAGATTGTATTCTCTAATCTCTGGATATCTTGTATTCGCTTAATATAATCATCGAGATCGCCAACATCGTTTTTATTAAGCGTTTTTTTGTGCTCGTCGCTCAATGCTTGTTTAGGCTTCAAAAGTTTGGTTTGATATAATTCGTTTTCTTGTTTTTTTCGATTAATTATGTCTTGTCTTTTCTGTATTTGTTGCTCGATTTTTTTATCATTCAGGTTGTTGTATCGCAAAAAAACAAACATTAAATATAAACCGGTTGTGAAAATATGAAATAAAAACGATTCTGCAGGGGCAACGGCTATTATTTGCCCAATTAGATTATCCCAATTAACACTTCCTGCTTCTAGCAAATATGCGTCTAATGTCTGTGCTTGTGTATATAAGTTCTGAAAACAGAAAATGGCAAAATTACCAATAAATATCCCAAAAATAGTTTTAATGTTTATTTTAGAATATGAAATGCCTCCGAAAGCCGAAATAATACAAGCTCCGGAAATAATAGATAGATAAATTGTATAAAATCCCGCTGTCCGATAATTCAGAAACTTATCCTCGCCAACCCATAGGTAATAATAGAAATAAGCGATCCAAATAAATACGAGATAGACCAAAAATACAGAATTAAAACTACCTGGTCTTGAAAATTTGTGTTCTTTTGTAAATTGTAATTTTGGAATTTCCCATTTAGTTATCCATAAGAGAATTGCGAATATAATAACTATTAGATTTAGTAAGATAGGGAAAGAGCCAATTAGAATCAAATTAAAATCCTGTATATTACTCATTGATGAGTCTAGACGAAGGTTCGTCGGGATCTCGGGAATATCCGGGATTGCACCAAAAATATCTATCCCATTAATAATTCCCACGAATACATTTCCGATCCACGAAATGATAGTTAGCAGAAAATCGCTAAAAACCATAAATGGTTTAATATCTGAAATTATCGGGACGTTGAATTGCTCGAAAATGAAAATGCTGACAGAACCCAATAGAACAAATACAAAAAGTTTAGTTAGCATTGAAGTTCCTTGCTCAACATTGCCTTTATATAAAGCCCATAAGCTAGCTAAAAGCGCAATAATCGGGATTGCAATAAAGATCACCCCCGAGACTACTTTCATTGCCTCATTGACATAATTTTGTGTTTGTATTAGTTTAACATTAAAACTCTGGGTGGAATCTAATGTAAAAATAGATGTAGGGAATAACAGAAATAATAAACATAATGCTGTAAAGATCTCGAAACTAAATCTCTTTTTTGTAAAAATGCATGAAATAATTATTGCAGGTAAAATAAAACTAAAAATTTTATATCCTGCAGGTAATAAAAAATAAATGAATAAACTAAAAATACCCGCTAACAATGAATTAATCGCAATCTTATTGCGGGAATAGTATTCTTTAATCTTCTTGTTTTCTCGTTTTGCTTTTAATTTGTCTTTCTCTGCTTTTTCTTTTTCTTTTTCTTTTCTTTTCTGGGTTTCTCGTTTTGCTCTGCTGTCAAGATACCCTAAACGATCGTTATCGCCTCCCTTTGAGTGATCAGAATGCTCACTAAATACATTACCTCTCGCACCATAGTTATTTCCCAATAATCGTAGATAGGTTTCTTTTAGGGGCATTCTGTTTTCCGTCCGTTATTTTTATGAAAAAAATAGGTAAAATTTAGTTTCGTTCGTTGTTGATATGTTTCGCTATATGTAGCCAACCAGATTGCCAACGCCATAGAACACGGCTAGAAGCGCAATACTAATACCCGTTTCGAGGAGGGGTGTCTGTAACTCATCGGGCGTATCGGACAGCATAATCCCGATCTCTCCCACGATTAACACAACGAGCGGCAGAACTTTAGCAATTATACCGACAAT
>Ga0209943_1001889_pt1 | contig 12025 bp, 9 predicted proteins | sample SalPonR1_B_D2_MG_FD_185698 | JGI IMG/M metagenome (GOLD analysis project Ga0209943, IMG submission 185698) | Salt pond soil microbial communities from South San Francisco under conditions of wetland restoration - Salt Pond MetaG R1_B_D2_MG... ... | reverse complement strand
TATTTTAATTCCCAACATATTTGCAGCCATGGAATTAGCATAAGTAATAATGTTATCAGTATTTATATGAACAATACCATCATCTATAGCTTCAAGGGTAGTGTGAAGTTTTTTGTTGATTTTTCTAATACGCATTTCATTTTGAATAGCTTCAGCTGCTGCTATCACCAATCCCAATGTATGATTGTTCGCTAAATCAATGTGGGCACTCATGTTAATCACACCAATTAATTCCTCCTTTTGGTTGAATATGGGAGCTGCCGAGCAAGTGTATGAGTGAAGTGACTCAAAGTAATGTTCAGCTCCAATGGTTTGAACCGGTTTTTTTGTCACTAGTACTACACCGGTGCTGTTTGTTCCACCGATACTTTCCGAACGATTGGCACCTATAAGGGAGTTGATTTTTTTTGAGTTTTCTATTGCTTCCAAATCACCAATCATTTTTAAAAAATTACCTTTTTCATCAATTAAATCAACTCTAAATCCTGAACCTTCAACAACATCATATAATAACTCCATAAAAGGCCAAGCTACACTAACTAATTCTTTGTGTGATTCAATCAACTTCTTTACTTCTATACGGGTTAAACACTTCTCGCTAATAGGTTTAAAAGGATCTAAATTAAGCAATTTACACCTTCTCCAAGAATCAGCAATTAATGGTCTAATTATATTCTCGTCAACTTCCCCAGTTTCAGTAAATTTTTTCCATTCTTGCTTATATGAAATTTGTATGCTTTTACTTGTGATGTTTTTCATATTCACAATCCTTTCTTTCTTATACTTAAATCAATAATCTCTCTGAAATTTTGATTTACCTTTCAATTAAATTCTATTTTATTTCCCACTATAACCATTGATAATCATAGCATATCTATTATTATCCTTGTCAAAAATCTCTATACCTTTAAATAAATCCATATCATTAATATTTTCTTTTGTCTTTCCCTCAGTATGAAAAATAAATTTTTTGGAGTTTATTTCAATAGATTTGAACTAAGATTTCACTACAAAATCTCTTTATTGAAATGTCCTCTTGTATCTGTTTCCTTATTAAATACAGTTTTATTCATTGAGCCATTTAATTTACCAAAAGACTCATTAATGGTTTTTACCACTTGCTCTTTTGATTCAATTGTAAAGTTTAATCTGAATGCCTCGATTCCTTTTATACTTTGTAGATTATCTAAAAGATTAAGGGTCTTCCCATTAAGTATAGTTGTTGTACAATCATCATGAGAAATGATAGGAAAAGTTCCGTACTTATCCTTTAATTCATAACTCTTATTTCTACAAATAACGCATTGATTCATTTTTTCTAGGGGACAATATTTTGTAAACATCAAAGGAGCCTTACCATATACAATCATTTCTAGTGAAGGATAACCGTCATTTTCTTCATAATAAACATTAATTAAATCTTCAATTTGTCTCATGTTCATTTCATAAGATAAAGTTACTCTACTTGCACCTAATTTATACAATTCATAACAACTATAAGAATTAACAACATTTAGAGAATAGTCCGTAACAAAAGGGTTAGTTTTTCTGTAATGATAAATTCCACCATATCCTCCGATTAGTAGCGTACCTTCTTTTTCCTTATAATCATTATGATTTCTTCTAACTAGGTTTTTAAAATAAATTTCCTTAATTCCACAGCTCACGCAAGCATCATACTGTTCTTTATTCGTAACAGAGGCCGTAAGATATGGGTTTTGAGGGACAAAACTTATTTTTTCTTTTGATTTCAAAGTCTTAGTTCTTTTATTTTTGCTATTGATCTTTAAGTCATACAAACCCTGTACAATATCTCTTCTTGCTGCATTTAAGATTTTTGCCGGAATAAATGCATTACATTCCTCAAAATCTACGTGGTTAAGTTGGAAAATAGTATCATTTAATCTTGAAAATTGCTTTATTACCAGTTCTTTTGTTGTAGGTTTATTAATTGCTTCATCTAGTATATCTTTACCTTCATATAAATAATTAAAGCCTAAACCTTCCGCATCAATTATTAGTTTAGAATTTGGATGTGCACATACTCTAATATTTAATTTAAACCGTTTAAATTCTTTTTCAAATGATAACTCTAACTCTTTGTAATATAAATAATCTTTTGTTATATATACTATATCACCCTTAGATAGTTTTTCTTTGATTTTAATATAGCAAACTTCATCTGCTTTGTTGATTAAATTGCCATCTTTATCGTAAAGTTTTACGACCTTTAGATTAACATCTTTATTTTTATGACTTATTCTAATTATATCATTTTGATTTAAAGTACGTGTAAGTCTTATTTCACACATGTTTTTAAAAATCTTGCTAATTCTACCAATTTCATATCCAAAATTATTTGGCCTTATTATGTTTGTAATATCTTTCTTATCTTCATGAAACAAATATCCCTTGGTATATGTTCTATTAAATGTTTTTTTTAAATTTTCTTTATCTTCTTCAGTTATAGTATTATCTAAGGCCATACGATATTTTGATACTACATTCGCAACATAAGCAGGCTCCTTCATTCGTCCTTCTATTTTTAAGGAATCCATTTCTTTTAGATCATCTATGTAATCGATTGTGTTTAAGTCCTTCGTAGATAGAATATAGTTTTTCCCTAAGGATGTACCTGTTGTCTTATCAATTAGTTCATATTCTTTACGACATGACCCAACACATCTTCCTCGATTTCCGCTTCGGTATCCAATTAATCCAGACATTAGACAATTTCCAGAATAAGATACACATAAAGCACCGTGAACAAAAATTTCTAAAGGTATTTTAACTTTTCTTTTTATCTCTTTTACTTTTTCAATGTCAACCTCACGGGATAGAACAACTCTTTTAGCACCGAGTTCCTGAAATAATAAAATTCCATCTAAATCATCTATTCCCATTTGAGTTGAACAATGGGCTTCAATATCAAGAAAATTTTTAACTACATAATCGAAAGCAGCTAGGTCCTGGACGATAATTCCGTCAACACCAATTTCATTTAATTCCTTCATCTGCTCTTTCATTTCCTCAACTTCGTTTTCGAAAATGATAGTATTCATTGTAACATATATTCTAATATTTCTGAGGTGGGCATATTCAACAGCCTCTTTTAAGGATTCTAAATCAAAATTAGATGAGTACGCCCGGGCTCCAAATCTTTGCATTCCTAAGTATATTGCATCACAGCCATTAGAAATTGCTGCTTTTAAAGCTTCCATATTTCCTGCCGGAGCTAATAGTTCAGTCATTTTTTTCCTCCATACTACTCCTTATCCTTAGCTAATTGATAGCAAAGTTTTTATATATTATAATATTATTTTTAAAATATAATTAATATCATCTTATTATTATTTATTATTTATTATTTATAAATATTTGTCAGATGCAATCTGCCTTAATTTTTTAATAAACCTTTGTATAACTTCTTATTTTACCATATGATTCTCTTTTATCATATACTTAAACTATTTTTTACAAAAATTTCCTATATGGTTTCTGAATTCACTATAACAATAATTTGAGTCAGTTAGTATTTTATTCTCTAATTGAGCCTTTTTAAGAATTCCTTTCATCAAGATTTAATACCAGTTTTCTCATTTATTATGTTTTCGAATTTACATCATTGTTAATATTTTTTCGTTTAAATCTTTTAAAATATATGTTAAGATTGTTTGTAAAATCAAATTCAATATCTGAAAATCTAATTTTAATTAGTATGTTTTTTTTAAATGTAGGATTTTAATGATAAAAGTTATAAATAATCCATTGTTGTTTTGTTAGTCATATTTTATTAATCTAACAATATATTTTCCCTAGGGGGGCCTTATGAACCATATAGGAGAAATCGCTGCATTTGCAACTTCATTTTGTTGGACTATAACCTCACTTGCTTTTGAAAAAGCAGGTAAACAGGTTGGTTCCTATAGTGTTAACATTATACGTTTATTTATGGCAATCCTTCTTATAAGTCTCTTCACTACTATTTCTAGAGGAATGCCTTTTCCCATCGACGCTACTCCTCATACATGGGTTTGGCTATCAATATCCGGATTTATAGGTTTTGTAATTGGTGATTTATTACTCTTTGAATCCCTTGTGAGAAATGGATCTCGCGTAACAATGTTAATAATGGCTGGTGTTCCATTGATTACAAGCATATTAAGTTATTTTGTCTTAAATGAACTTATGACTATCAATCAAATTATCGGTATGTTAATAACTCTTCTTGGTATTGTTCTAGTTATTATAAAAAAAGATAGTTTGAGTGGACAAATGGTCCTTAGTCACTCACTAAAAGATCTTTCATTTGCCCTTGGAGGAGCCTTTGGTCAAGCAACGGGACTTATACTAAGTAAGTTTGGGATGGCAGACTATGATCCAATAGCTTCAACACAAATTCGAATTATTGCAGCTATTATTGGATTTTCTTTAGTTTTTACACTAAGAAAAGATTGGCCTAAAGTAAAAAAATCACTTTCAAATTTACCTGCCATGAAATATATTACTCTGGGTTCATTTTTTGGACCGACATTAGGCGTATCCCTATCTCTCATTGCCGTAAAATATACAAACCCGGGAATAGCCTCTACTTTAATGTCTCTGACTCCAATTATAATTATCCCTTTTGCTATATTCTATCTCAAAGAAAAAATGGATTTCAAGGAAATACTAGGTGCATTTATAGCCGTTTTTGGTGTAGCCTATATTTTCATGACATGACGAAGCACTTTTATAAGGAAACCTTATATAACCTTATTTCTCTAAAAGCTTTAGACGAATATAGTCTAAGGCGATTAGACTGAGTTGTAAGTATGTGAAAAAGCAACAAGCTCGTTAGCTTGTTGCTTTTTATATGAATACCAAAATTTATATACTTATAGCTTTTCTTTATTATTCTCTAATTTCCATTGAAATAATTTTCTTCAAATTTTCCTTTTCATATATGTATTGAATTTGTATCACTTCGCCTTTTTCCAATTTAATATTATCCAATTTCTTTATAACTTCATCAGAAAGCAGGTATTCTTTTGCTTCTATTTGATCTGGATTTCCCATCAATTTGATGTATAATATTTTCTCATCTATTCTTTCAAATCTTCCACATTCGGTAAATATTTTTATATATGAAGTTATAACTTTTCGTCCATAATCATCAATGTAATAATCAAAGTCTATATAATCCCCTTTTTGAACAAATTTTGAACTTGAAAGCATAAGTTCATAAGCCAACCAATAAGGCTCTTCTTCTATGATGCATATATCTACTCCAAACATCTCTTCAATTTGTCCTTGCATTTCAATTTCAGGAGAAATACCTACACCAGGAGGATTAGCCAATTCCATTGATTTTATATTCTTTTGACCCTCTTGATTTAAAAAATATACAATATCTACTCCAGAATATTTTTCTATCTCATCAGATTCAATAAGAAATTCTTCATCTTGTTTGAAGATATACATTTCAAACTTATCTTCATGGAGTATTTCGATAAATATTGGATCTACTCTTTTTATGTAAACTCCCTTGATTTCAAAAAATTCCTCTTCGTTTTCACTAAGTTCTTTCTCAACATCTTCTGAATCATCCGATTCTTGAACTAAGCATCCAATGCTAATAAAAACCACAACAACTGCTAAAGCAACTATGATTTTTTTATTGTACATATTAACACCTCCATATATTTTGACGACACGAACTTAAAAAAAGTTCCTATTTATTATCAAATAATATATTTTTGCTTTTTTCCTATTTATATAATGTGATTCTGTTAACTTTCAGATTATCTGAAAATGCCAATTTTATCTGCTAGTTCCAGGACAAGACAGATGAAACGTCCCCTTGTCTTTGTTCCAGTGTTTACCCTTTGTTTATCAAAATAATTATCAAACAATTTTATCCTCCCTTAGCATGGTCCACATGGGTTGATTAATAACCGGTAAGCTCATTTCTTCAAGGGTCTTAAAACCAAACCGCTCGTATAAACGAACATTGCTTTCTGTTTCTGTTTCTAAATAAATTGGAAGTTTGGCTTCATCTGCCATGGCTAGGAGTTCTTTAAGTAATTTCCCTCCATGTCCTTTTCCTTGATTTTCCGAAGCTACGCCAATAATTTGCAAATAGACAAAAGACATATTTTTCATGTGTTTTTTTCTTTCCTCATCCATTGGACTGAGTGCACCCGCTACCTTCATAAAAGATTTAAAGCCAATTGAAAGAAATGGAAAAACACTACCACTTCTAATCATTCGCCATAAACTCATATAGGAATATTCGTCTTGAGTAATTGCCATAATCCCTTCAAACTTTTCTGAAGACGCATAGACATCACCGTATTTATAACAATATCTAATCATAAACTTAGCGACCAAGGAATATTTATGTGAATTTTTAACAGCATCCCCAAATAAAATTTTAAATAGCGGATCTTCCTTAAAGGCATCTGCTAAAACTGCCGTCGCTTGCCGGATTTCACTCTTATTAACTTTATGAAGATTTTTAATTTCACCTATGGGAACAGTTCTTGTTCTACCAGTTGTCAATTTACTCGTTATGCCTTCAATAATTATGAATAAAGTAATTGTTATGCCCGTACTTACAGCAATACTAGCCCATGGTGACGCCACACCAAACAAAGGTGTGACGAACCTTCCAACCAAGAGGCCTATGGCTATAGGGATTATAATTTTCAATAAAAGGGATTTATTTTTCATTTAACACGACCTTCCTTTCCATCACTATCTTGTGTAGAATAGATATCTATACACTTTGGTTTAGAATCGATTAGCTTCACAGATATTTCATTTTCCTATTTAGTATTATATATTTTCTTCTCTTTTATGTTCATAACTCTTCTTCTCGTATTCTTTTTAGTGTTGCAAAAGTAACATCACTTTATAGCATTTTTGTAACAAGAAAATCTCACCTATTTTCCAGAGTTGTTATCAGTGTTTACAAATTCGAATATGTCTTCTACAGTGCAGCAAAATACCTTAGCAATATCCATGGCGAGTTTTAAAGATGGATTATATCTTCCGTTCTCTAAATTACCTATCGTCTCTCTCCTTACACCAACTGTCTTTGCTAGATCATCCTGTGTCATATCAAATTTCGCCCTATATGCCTTAATGTTAGTTTTAAATATTCTCATCTTTGGCACCATTGCTTTCCTTGATTTCATAAATAGTATGAAAAACTACAAAGGTCAGATTCCCGATTATAAAACCTAAAAATAGGCCCCAGTGAGCAAACTCCATATTTCTTGTTATTGTGACTAATATTATTGTTATCATCATGACAAACAATAATATAAAAAAAGATATGGCAGAAGCTTTTAATAAATGCTCTTTGAACATTTCATCTGCAATCACGTTAAAATAATATGCATATCCAAAGTATCCAAAGAATAAAAACAACAAATTATGTTCTGTAACAAATCCCAAGAAACCTAATAGCCCCAATAAACTAAGATATCCAAATTTATTTTTCTTTTTCATGTTAAAACTCCTATGTGGTTTATTTTTATCTTTATGTTAGAAATATACCACATAAGAGTTTTGTTATCAAGTTAGCTGTTCTATTGAGGTCTGTTTTATTAAAATCTTAAAGTCTTTCCAAAAAGAAAAATCCACCGATTCTGCACCAGTGGATTCACATTCATTATTCAATTTCTTATGTCCCTACATTTCACATCCAAAAGGCAAGCCTGACAATTATTTCGTCTTTCAGTTCCTTATTGCGATAATTCGCAATATCAGCCTTAAACATGAAAAGCTTTGTTTTTAGCGGTACGTGGGCGAATACAATTAGTCTTTTTTGTATAGTGCTACTATAGTCTCCACGTGTGTTTAGACCTCAGTTTTGCTAGTAATACGCAAAAATCTTTATTTTTGCGAAATAGTACGCCCCCCTTTTCCTAAGGGGGCCGTTTTTTTTGTAGATTTACTATAATTACGCAATTTAATTAATAATAATTAAATATTTATTCATATAATTTTACTATTTGACTCAGTACCATTTTATAAAACTTCATCAATATTATTATTTCCATCTAAAGGATAATTCATAGAACATCCTTTTTCACATATAGTCGAGTATCGTGCTTAATCATGATTGTATTTTCATGGTATCGTTTAGCAATCTTATATCAAATTAGTCAAACAATGGTTCCATTATTTTTATCGTTTTTTCATCCAAGTTTAACTCTATTTCTAATCCATAAGGAATAATCGTTCTTGGATATGCATGACCGAAATTAACGTTATAAATAATTGGAATTCTATACTCATTTGCAATATTATTAAGGATGCCTTTATATTCTTCATAAAATATTCCATCCTGTGGCTTTCCAACAATGATACCCTCAACTACTTCCAACAATCCATGTTCCTTTAATTTGCTCATCATTTTTAAAAATACATTTGGTAATGGCTTTTCTTCACTTGTTTCAATGAATAATATTTTCTTAGTCCATTCGTCTTTTGACGGAAATAAATTATATTTTTCATAAAATTTCTTTTGTTCTGGGTATCTGTTTCCAGTTAACATGTCATATAAACTTTCTAGACATCCACCAAGTAACTTCCCTGTAACGATACCACTACCTCTTAAAACTTCGTACCCTTTACTTTCTTGATGCTGAACACGCGGAGTACCTATTGAACTCACAGAAAAGTCTTTTCTTTCTTCATACCAAATAGGGCTAGAATCAATATTAAATAATTTATCATTCTTAAAAAAACTAGAAAATGCCTCTTTACTATATGGGAGCATTTCATAGTCTAATTCAGCTAAATCATTTAGGAAATTTGGACCATAAAAGGTGGTTATTCCTAATTTATGAAACATAAAATGATTGTTTGTCGTATCAGAAAAACCGGTAAAAATTTTAGGACTACTTTGAACTTTCTTTATAAACTCTTGATCTTCCATCAAATATGGAAGTAATCGAAAAGTATCATCCCCACCAATTGCGCATATAATTCCTTTAATTGAGTCATCAAAAAATGCTTCTTTTAAATCCTGAGCTCTTGCTTTTGGACAATTTGATAAATATTCTCTTCCTTTAAGTGAATTTGGCATGAATACAGGTTCTAAACCAAACGATTTCATTCGTTTTATCCCTATATCAATTTGATGCTTACAAAAAGATTCACCTAAGATACCACTCGATAAACTAACTATAGCTACTTTGTCTCCTATATTAAGCTTCTTTGGTTTAATCATTTACTTTCTCTCCTTTACGTTTATATTCCTATTAATTATTATTTATTTTAAAAGTATATCATATTATTTTTTTGTTTTATATATATTTAATTTTTCTCTATATTATCTTAGAATATTTCCTTAAATTTTTATAGTAAAGAATATTTTAGGGGGCCGTTTCCCTTATTTTCTTAAACCTTTACACAGAAAACTATACTATTACGCAAAAATATAGTTTTTCTATAATTTATGCACCCCCCCTAATAAAAATTTCCCTCAAATGACGATGTTTGAGGGAACATTGAATTATCATATATCCTTGCTAGCAATACAACACTCTCAACGTGGGCAGTTTGTGGGAACATATCTACACATCTAGCTTTTACTAATTTATATCCAAATTCTAAAAACACCGGTAGGTCATTTATCATTGAAGTTGGTTTACAGGATACGTAGACAAATCTCTCAGGTTTTATTCTTAATATTTTTTGTATAACTTCTGGATGTAGACCTTGTCTAGGAGGATCTAGTATTATAATATCGGGTTTTATATGAGAATGTTTTAGTTCGTCAATTTTTTTTAAAACATCTCCTTTTATAAATTCGCAATTTTTTAAATTGTTGAGTTCTGCTGTTTCTTTAGCTTTTTCTACTGATTCTTCTACTATTTCTATACCGTAAGCTTTTTTAGCTTTTTTAGCCATTACTTGGGCTATAGTTCCCGTCCCAGAATATAAGTCGTATATAATTTTATTTTCTATGTTTCCTGCATATTCTCCTATTACTTCATATAGTTTTTCAGCTCCTGAAGTATTTGTTTGAAAAAAGGAAAAAGGAGATATCTTAAAATTAAGTCCGCTCATTACTTCATTGATTTCTTCTACTCCGTATATAAGATTATAACTTTCACCCTTTACCACGTCTCCCATGTTGTCGTTTATTGTATGAATAATTCCCTTAACTTCACCTTTTAAGTCTAATCCCAATATTGCTTTTTTAAAACCTTCGTAGTCTATTTCTCCCTGAGATGAGGTAACTATATTTACCAGTATTTCTCCTGTGTTTTCAGCCTTTCTTACTACAAAATGTCTAAGTAAACCGATATGTTTTTTTCTATGAAAGTGTATATAATTATTTCCCAGGCAATATTCTAATGTAACCTTCAAAATTTCTCTAAAGTCATTGTCTCCCAATATACAATCATAGGTAGTTACTACTTCATAAAAACAAGCTCTCCTATGCATGCCTAAGGAAAGAGGTCCATTTTTATATTCATCACCAAAAGAAAATTCCATCTTATTTCTGTATTCTGTATTTTTAGGTGAAGGTATTATGTCTTCAAATATGTATTCATTCTTAACTATATTATCTAAAATATCCTTTACAATTTTAGATTTGTGTTCCAACTGCATTTCATATGGCATGGTCTGCAAAAGACAACCACCACACATACCAAAGTGTTGACATAACTTTTCCCCTTCATAAGGTGCCTTCTCTTCTAATTTTACAAATTCAGCCTTTACCTTACCTCTTCTTTTTTTGATAATTTTTGCGGAGACAACTTGCTTCGGCAAGGTATTTTTTACTTCTATAGTCTTATCTTCTAAGTAGCCCAGACCTCTGTTTGGAAATTTATAGTCTTCTATTTTAACTTGGTATATTTCGCCTTTTTTCATTTATCCCTCTCTTCAACTTACTATCTTATCTTTTCCAGCATCCTTAGCATCGTACATTAAGGAATCTACTCTATCCAATAGGTTGTTTAGGCTATCCTCTTTATGAACACTAGTTACTCCATAACTACATGTTACAGGTATTTTCAAGTTTGTATTTTCTTTATTTAAGTTTAATCTTATTCTTTCTGCTAATTTTATTGCCTTTGTTTTATTTGCTTTTGGTAGAAGTATGACGAATTCATCTCCACCCCATCTGCCAAATATATCCGTTTCTCGTATTACACCCTCTATTTTTCTAACAGATTTTTTTAATATATTATCTGCTTCTACATGACCGTATTCGTCATTTATATCTTTAAAATTATCAAAATCTAAAAAAATAATTGATAATTCAAATCCGTACCTTTGTTTTAATTTTATCCATTTCTCTACTTCTATATCCAATTTATTTCTATTATATATTCCTGTCATATTATCTACTTCAGACAAATATTTCAATTCCATATCACTTAAATATTTTAGTCTTTGGTGATAGGCTATTTTATATGATAGCAAAAATATAACCAGGTGTATAATGCTTGTGTATGCTATTCCTGCTATAAAATCCAAAGTTTCTATATCTATACTCTGATATGCAGTATAAAAAAACACTATTTTTAATACATTTGATATAATCACTTTATTTAGTAGCTTGTTTGGTAATATATATATTAGTAAAAGGAAAAGTATTATATCAAAGATTTTAACAAAGTAATTCCAACTTTCCCCATAATTACTTGTTAGAATAAAATATGATATTATTGTAGAAGTTTGTACCATTGATACTACATAACTTTGTACATTATAATCTTTTATTTTATTTATATAAAAATAAAAAAGCATTAGAACTGTAAAATTGATTATTCTAATTACCAATGTATGCTGAAAATTAATAAAGTTTCTTAAAATTATAAAATCAGGTATCAAAAATAAAATATATATTATTGCTAGAATCAAAATTAGACCTCTCAACAACTTCATATCTTTTTTCATATTTTTTTCAAAAAAACTTTTCTCTAGCTCTTTATCTTTAAACTCACATTTAAATTTATTTATTTTTCCAGCCTTGAATTTCTCCATGATAACCACCCTCTATTTATAAATT
>Ga0209943_1001888_pt1 | contig 12032 bp, 7 predicted proteins | sample SalPonR1_B_D2_MG_FD_185698 | JGI IMG/M metagenome (GOLD analysis project Ga0209943, IMG submission 185698) | Salt pond soil microbial communities from South San Francisco under conditions of wetland restoration - Salt Pond MetaG R1_B_D2_MG... ... | reverse complement strand
CTTTAACTAAAAACAGCGTTCTTTTTACTTTTGATGACGGGTTAAGGGAAGTGAAAGATTTTATCGCTCCGATTTTAAAAGAAAAAGGAATTCCGGCTATATTTTTTATTAACTCAGGATTTGTAAATAATCAAGCATTATTTTATCGCTTTAAAAGCAGTTTGATTGTTGAACGATTAAATAAATCGAATGCTCAGGAATTAAAATGGATAGCAGAAATTTTAAATGTTAATTCAATCCACGTAATAACATTAAAAAAAGCGGTTTTACGAGTAACGTATTCAAATCAATATATTTTAGATAAAATAGCGAATTATTTAGAGGTTGATTTTGATGATTTTTTAAAAAAGAAAAGTCCCTATTTATCTACCGATGAAATAAAAACATTAATGAAGCAGGGTTTTTATATTGGAGCGCATGGTGTAGACCATCCCGAATTTTTCAATATAACTTTCCAAGAGCAATATCGCCAGGTAAAAGAAAGTGTACGATGGGTGCAAAAATACATAAAACCGGATTTTAATCTTTTCGCTTTTCCTTTTACTGATTTTAACGTTTCCAAACAGTTTTTTGAAAGCATTTATGCGGATGATGAACTGAAACTGGACTTGACTTTTGGGTGTGCCGGACTTAAAGATGAATTTTTAAAATACCATTTACAACGAGTCCCTTTTGAGATAAAAAATAATTCTGCAAAAACAACTTTACGCCAGGAATATATTCGTTATCTGTTAAAAAAAGGTATCCGGAAAAATTATATCAGAAGGTAATATCAAACTCCTTCTTAAGGTTTTTTAAATCTTCAGCAAAGTAGGGATCTGCCATTTTTTTGTCTTCGTCGGAAAGTTTAGCATAACCCGTTTTTTTTGTATTTAATCTTTTAACATTTTCAATTATACCCGAATTAAAAATTAATTTTTTTATAAATACAGGTGTTATAAACCGAATAAATTTCCTTATCAAATTCTCCCGGTCAATAAATAATCGATGCAAAAACATAAATTTAACTCCGGAAGCTTTATTAATATGAATCTCTTCATGATTTACAAAATCAGCGATGCCCAGGAAAGAATTTATTTTGGATAAGGTTTTTGAGGTATGGGTTTGAAGCTCAGAAGTTTTTAACAGCAGGAAATTTTCTCCGGGAAAGAATTTCATCCAGTACTTAATGTGTTTATAATATAATCCTGAATAGAAATGTCCTAAATTATTTCGCGTAACGATATCTTTTTGGTTTATAAAATCTTTCTCTTTTAAAAAAGATTCTTTAAGTCCGATTTCTTTCTTTTGATGTCCATTATTGATGGCATAAATGTATGAAGAATAAGCCCTCTCTACAGGTTCTCGCAAAAGAATGATAATTTTCATATCCGGATTATATTGTTTAATTCTTTCAGGCGCTTTCCGGTCTATTAATAGGTAAGTGTCAGATGATGCTATAACACTCCTGTCGGGAAATTTAAAAAAAGAGTGATAATACTTGTATCCGCGTTGATATATCTCTTCTATAGAAAAAAATGGAATTTCTTTCATCGTTGAAAAGCAAATTTCCGGATGACGTTTAATATATTCGCACAGACTGGTTGTGCCGCTTCGTCCTGCTCCAATGATAAGTAAATTTACTTTCATGCTTTGTTCATTATTTATTTTTCGATAGTTTTGAGTATATTTTTATTTTATGCAATCAGATAAATATACAATACTTTTTCTTTCATCATGGTATCCTACCCGATTATTTCCTTTTAGAGGTGATTTTGTGAAACGACATGCAAAAGCTGTGGGTTTGTATAGTAAGGTTTTGTGTTTACATGTTGTTAAAGACCAGGGTCTTGAAAGAAAATTTGAGATTATTGAAAATAATAGTGAAGACACTTTAGATGAAGTGATAATCTATTTTAAAAGCAAGTGGTTGGGTAAGTTAATGTATATTTACTATTATATACGAGGAATGCATTATATACAAAAAAGATTTGGTAGGCCCGACTTAATTCATGGAAATGTATTATATCCTATTGGGAGTATTGTGTATATACTTTCCGTTCTTTATAAAATTCCATATATTTTTACCGAACATTGGACCGGATTTTTAAATGGTACTTATCAGCGGATTAATTTTTTGAAGCGGTTTTTATATAATACTATTGGGCGAAAGGCAAGAAAAATTATCCCGGTAACAGCCAATTTGAAGAAGGCAATGATGGTGTCAGGAGTCCATGCAAAATACGCCGTTATTCCTAATGTTGTTGAAACGGAAGTTTTTCAATATCAATCAAATCCCAATGAGTATAAAAAATCGATTTTACATGTTTCAAACACAAGGGACGAGCATAAAAATATTTCGGGTTTATTACGAAGCATTTCAAAGCTTCGTTTGATGAGGCAGGATTTTGTTTTAAATATAATAAACTCAGAAGAAAATATGTTCTTGGTCGATATGTCCGATGCTTTAGGATTAACCGGTCATTATGTTAATTTTTGCGGGAAAAAAGAATATGCTGAGGTTGCTCAATATATGGCAAAATCAGCTTTTTTAGTTTTGTTTAGTAATTACGAAAACCTACCCTGCGTTATTATTGAAGCTTTTGCTGCCGGCCTGCCTGTTTTATCTACTGATGTAGGTGGAATAAACGAACATTTAGATAAAGATAAAGGAATATTGATTGAAAAAAGGAATGAAGAGCAATTGGTAGAGAAACTAAATTTTATGCTTGACCATTATCAGGATTTTGATAAACAATTGCTTGCGAATTATGCATACGAAAATTTTAGTTTTGAAAAGGTGGGATACAAGTATATAAAACTATATCAGGAAGTTTTGAATGTTTAGACAAATAGTAAATACTTTTTTCACAAAAATATTATCCGGTGTTTTTAACCTGGTAATTGCGATTATTATATCCAATTATTTAGGTGCAGATGGGAAGGGAGTTCAGGGATTAATTATTACCACCATCGCATTTATTATCATATTTGCAGGCATCATAGGCCCCGGTGGATTAACCTATCTCTTACCCAGGTTTCATTTTTCACTATTAGTTGTACCGGCTTATTTTTGGTCTGTGATAATGGCTCTTGGACTAAATGTGTTTTTAACTTTTTTCGAAGGAATTCCTTCCACTTATCATTTTGATATCGTTGTATTGTCTTTAATCCTTTCATTTATAGGCATTAATAATGCAATCCTTCATGCGAATAAGAAAATCCATCAGGTTAATTATGTAACCATTACACAAATATTAACTACGTTATTAGTAATTGTTTATTTAATTATCTTCCAAAAGAAATCGTCTATCGATTCATATATAACCGCATTGTATTTTGGTTATTCATTTTCCGCCATTTTAAGTTATATATTTACTTTTAATGATTACACAGGAACAAAATATCTTTTTCCTTTTTATAAGTATTTTATTGGCATTAAGAAACATCTGAAATTTGGTTCGTTTAACCAACTTGATATTTTAGCCCAGGTTTTAAGTTTTCGTTTGGCCTACTATTTCTTAAATTATTTTGTTGGTATTTCAGAGGTCGGTATTTATTCAAACGCAGTTTCTTTAGTTGAGTCTGTTTGGATTTTGAGCAGGAGTATTGCTTATGTTCAACATTCAAGAATAGTAAATTCACGGGATAAAAAATACACCATCGATTTAACGATTAAATTTATGAAGCTGGCAGGTGTTCTCGCTTTATTTGCCATCTTTGTTTTGGTTTTTATTCCTTCAGAGGTATATCAGTTTATTTTTGGGAAAGAGTTTGTTCATATGCAAGCGATTGTTCAATCGCTATCACCGGGTATTTTTTTCTTTAGTATTTCATTTATTATTAGTGCCTATTTTTCGGGTACAGGAAAACATTATATCAATAGCATAAGTAGCATTGTAGGTGTTATCGTAATTATTTTGTTATCAGTTCTTTTGATACCTGAATATGGTGTGATTGGAGCTGGGGTTGCTGCTTCACTTTCCTATTTTTCTACCACAATCGTTAAATTAATCAGTTTTTATAGTATTGGAGAAATACCTCTGAAAAAATTTTTCCTGACAAAAAATGATTTCACAGAGATAAAAAACATTTTAAAAAAGAAATAAGAAAATTAGGATTCCTTCAAACGCTCAAAATCAATTTCTTTGGTATGATTTTGTTCAGTGACTTTTCCGTCTTCAAATTTAAGGGTTCGGGCAGTAAATTTTTTTACCATGTTATAATCGTGGGTTGCCATAATTACAGCACGGCCGTTGTTGCTAATATCGAAAAGTATTTTCATTAAATTCTCTGATGTTTCAGGATCCAGGTTGCCTGTGGGCTCATCAGCCAGAATGATCTCAGGATCGTTTAATAATGCACGGGCAATTACAACACGCTGTTGCTCGCCGCCCGATAACTGGTGGGGCATTTTATATCCTTTGTAGCTTAACCCTACACGATCCAGCACATCGGCAATGCGGTCGTTAATTTCGCTTTTATTTTTCCATCCGGTGGCTTTAAGAACAAATAATAAATTATCAAAAATACTGCGGTCAGTTAATAATTTGAAATCCTGAAATACAATTCCTAATTTTCTTCTGAGATAAGGTACCTGTTTGATTTTTAGTTTGGTAAGATCGTAGCCTGCAACTTTACCTTCACCTTCTTTTAAGGGTATTTCGGCATTAATGGTTTTTATTAAACTGGTTTTTCCGCTACCAACCTTGCCAATAAAATATACAAATTCGCCTTTGCTAATCGAAAGGTTAACATCTTTTAATATCAAATTATCTTTCTGAAAGATTTGTGCATTTTCAAATTCAATAATTGTATCTAAAGCCATATTTTTTGTAATTTATAAAGCGTTCCAAATGGTGCTTCTTTTATTAATTCTTCAATACGTTCTTTAAACGCTTGTAATCCAAATTTTTCAATTTGGTTTTCGGGATTTGTTGTTCTAAAATGCGCAATTAAAACAAAATGATCATCTCTAATTTGAACATAATCAGGGATTTTATCTGTTCCTTCTGTTTTTAAAAAATACATGGTATACTATTTGCTTCATTACAAATGTAGATAAAAATTTAAAACCGAAACAGGAATTGTTAATAAGTAAATAATATTGTATGAGAAAAGATAATATTTTAGGAAATTAACAGTTTTATGTTAATTAAAATCATAGGAATTAAAACGCTGTTCCGTATATTCTTTTTAAATTAGTGCGAATTTCAATACTATAGATTATGATACATGCAAAGCATATTCTAATAATTGCAATAAACCTTATTTTGTTTTCCCAAATGTCGTTATATGCACAGGAAACGATGGTGTTTACAAATCCGGATAAAGCATATAAAACAGGGCTCAACCTTTTTGAAAAAGAAAAATATGGGGTTGCACAAAAACATTTTCGTAATGCAATTGACTCTTATGGCGATGCTCAATCCGAATTTAAAGCAAATGCCCGATACTACGAAGCTTTATGTGCGATGGAATTATTTAACCAGGATGCCGAGTATTTAATCTCTACGTTTATTGCCGAACATCCGGAAAACTCAAAGGTAAATATGGCACGTTTCCATATGGGTGAATTTCAGTACCGCCAAAAAAAATATCGACAAGCAATTGACTGGTTTAATAAGATAGATAGGAGGCAATTAGAAAAAGATGAACTTTCGGAATATTATTTTAAACTAGGATATAGTCATTTTATATTGGGTAATTATGACGATGCTGGTTCTGCTTTTTATGAAATTAAAGATGTAAATACGAAATATACAGCACCGGCTCTTTATTATTATTCGCATATAGCTTACGAGGAAAAAAATTACGAAACAGCTTTACAGGGATTTCAACGATTAAGTAATAACGAGACTTTTGCGCCGGTAGTACCCTATTATATTACACAAATTTATTATTTACAAGGTAAATATGATGAGGTTATTGATTATGCTCCGGGGCTTCTTGAATCAGCTAGTGCTAAACGTGCACCAGAAATTGCTAAAGTAATTGGCGATTCGTACTACAAAAAACATGAATTTGAGGTTGCGTTGGAATATTTGCAAAAACATGCTGATGAAGCAAAAAATATTTCTCGCGAAGATTATTACCAGCTTGGTTATTGTTATTATCGTGCAGAACAATATGATAGTGCTGCTGTTGCATTCGAAAAGGTTACCCGCGAAAACGATCAGCTGGCTCAAAATGCTTATTTTCATTTAGCCGATTGTTATATTGAACTGGGCCAAAAGAAAAAAGCCCGTTTTGCTTTTGAGTTTGCTTCCAAACTCGATTATGATCCGGAAATAAGAGAAGAAGCGCTTTTTAACTATGCTTTGTTAACTTATGAGTTGTTTCATTCACCATTTAACGAAGCAATTGATGCGTTTCATGATTTTATAGAAATTTATCCTAATTCCACCCGGCTAGATGATGCATATAACTTTTTGGTTATGGCATACATGTATACCAGCAACTATAAAGAAGCACTTCTTTCGCTTGAAAAAATATCGGAAATGGACCATTCTATGAAGGAAGCCTACCAAAAAGTAGCTTTTTATCGTGGATTAGAGCTATATAATAATTTACATTATGACGAAGCCATCCAAACATTTAATAAATCTTTACAATATCCCGGATATAATAAAGCCATTTACGCACAGGCTAATTATTGGAAAGCAGAAGCTTATTATCAGCTTGGCGACTACGAAAATGCCGTTGAAGGATATAATACTTTTTTATTAACCACTGGAGCTTTTGCCCTTGATGAATATGAACTGGCACATTACAACATGGGATATGCTTATTTTAAGTTAAAAGATTATCCAAATGCCATTAAATGGTTTAGGAAATATATTGGTTTTACCAAAAACGAAAAAACAAGAACAGTTGCCGATGCATACAACAGAATAGGGGATAGCTATTTTATTAGTCGTAGTTACTGGACCGCTATTGAGTATTATGACAAAACGGTAGAAATTGGTATGCTTGATAAAGATTATGCGTTATTTCAACGTGGTTTTTCTCTGGGTTTATTGAACCGGCCTGAGAAAAAGATCAATACAATGCAACGTTTGATTAATGAGCACCCAGAGTCAGCTTATTTAGATGATGCGTTGTTTGAAATGGCAAAAAGTAACCTTGATCAGCAAAATGCTCAAGTGGCTTTACAATTATATAAGCGAATTGTTGATGAATATCCCTCAAGCAGTTATATTAAAAAATCATTAGTACAGCTGGGTTTAATCTATTACAATAACGATAATAATGACGAAGCGCTAAAATATTATAAACGTGTTGTTGCTGAATATCCCGGAACACCCGAAGCAAAAAATGCTCTTACCGGCATTAAAAATATTTATGTAGATATGAATGATGTGGATACTTATTTTGCTTATGCAAACAGCTTAGGCGAATTTGCTGATGTAAGCGTTAGCGAGCAAGATTCATTAACCTATATCTCAGCAGAAAAATTATATATGGCAGGTAATTGTGAAAAATCAATCATCCAATTAAATAACTATTTAAATGAGTTTACAAACGGCTCTTTTATTCTTAATGCACACTTTTATTTGGCCGAATGTTATAATAGAATGGGAAATAATGAAAAAGCACTGGAAGCCTATAATTTTGTTATAGATAAAGCTAGAAATACATTTACAGAACAAGCTTTAGTAGAAGCTGCTTCTATTAATTTTGATTTTGGTGATTATAATAAAGCATTAAACCAATATAAACAATTAGAAGATATAGCCGAATTAAATACCCATTTAATTGAATCAAGAGCAGGACAAATGCGATGTAATTATCAATTAAATGATTATAACAACACCATACAATCTGCTAATAAATTGTTGCATACAGAAAAGATTTCTGACGAATTAAAACGTGAAGCCAGATATAAAAAAGGAAAATCGCTCTATCAAACAGAGAATTTTGATTTAGCGCTTGATGAGTTTAGAATTATTTCTGAAGATGTAAATAGTAAGGAAGGTGCAGAAGCGAAATACTTAATTAGTGAGATTTATTATAATGATAAACAACTCGACGTAGCAGAGCATGAAATATTTGATTTTGCTTCGCAAAATACATCTCAGGAATATTGGTTAGCGAAAGCTTTTATTTTACTTTCAGATGTTTATATAGCCAAAGAAGATAAGTTTCAGGCTAAACACACCCTGAAAAGTATTATCGATAATTATAATCCTGATGCAGAAGATGATATTGAAAGAATCGCAAAAGAGAAATACAATCTGATCATTGAAGATGAAAAATTAGATATGGATGAAGAGGAGTCTGACGAAATTTTATTGGAATTTGAAAAAGATAAAAATGAATAATTGTCAACATACACAATACATAGCATTAATTAATGATAAAATAAATTTGATATGAGTCGAAATCTAATCATATATATAATTTTATTTTCTTTACTTTCTATTGGTTTAAATGCTTTTTCGCAAGAAAATCTAACAAAAGAAGTAAAGGTTGTTAAGCCTTATGAACCAACCATATCCGATGCAAATAAAATATCTTATTTGCCTAAAATTTCAGATACTATAAAAGTGGTGCCGGAAGTAAATTATCTTTTGCAAACCAAGCCCATAAATGTTGGATATACAATAAATCCTATAAAGCCTGCAAGAATGGTTAGTGAACCATTAACCAAACTATACAATTCTTATATTAGAGTTGGTGTTGGAACAAAAACACTTCCGTTACTCGAAGCCTATATCAACAGTAACCGGTCTGAAGATTATACTGTAGGTGCTTATTACAAATATACTGCATCATATGCAAAAGTCGAATTATTAAATGATGAGAGAGTTTTTGCAGGGTATAGTGATAATGATTTGCAGTTATTTGGGAAAAAGTTTTTTAAAAATTCTACCCTGCAGGGTGATATAGGTGTGCAAGGCGATACCCGCTATTTTTATGGATACGATACAAAAATTGATACTTCGGTGGATAAAGATGATATCCGACAGAAATATTTACAATTTAACATGAACGCCAACTATAAAAGTACCTATGTAGATTCTAATCATATTAATTATGATTTTAACGTGGGTATTGATTACGTTAAAGATGATTTTAGCAACAATGAGCTTGGATTTAAAATTAAAGGCGATGTAAATAAAATTTTTTCAAAAGAAATGGTCGGTGCAAAAGTAGGCATTGAACATTATTCGGTTAGTGAAAATGTCGACTCCTCCAATAATACAATTATTAATATCAATCCGTGGGTAGGCAAGTTTGGTGATAAATGGAGGGTAAAAGCAGGGATTAATATTTATTCCGATATTCGGGAGGGTAATACAAATTCTTATTATTATCCCGTGGGTCTTTTGGAATATGATGTTGCTAATCACTTCCTTATTCCATATGCCGGGGTAAATGGTAAAATTGAGGTCAATAATTTTCTTAAAACAATTAGCATTAATCCATTTATTGTACCCGGCCAGAGTATGTTAAACACCGACCATAAGTTGATTCTGTATGGAGGTGTTCGAGGTAATTTTAATTCTACCACGTATTACAATGTTAAAGTATCTTATTCATTAATTGATAATATGCCCTTTTTTGTAAATAATATGACACTTACTGATAGTATTGGCAATCAATTTTCAGTTGTATACGATAATATAGAATTGGTAAGTTATTTTGGTGAATTGTCATTAGCTCCCAATGAAAAGATAAATTTACATATCAAAGCCAATTATCGCAATTTTAAAATGGATACCGAACTAAAACCCTGGCACAAACCATCATTTGACCTTACATTTTCAGCCCGCTATAATTTACGCGATAAGATAATTTTAAAAGGGGATATCTTTTCTATGGGTAAGCGATATGCAAAATTGAATAATAATGGTGATTTTGTTGAATTGGAGTCTGTTATTGATATTAATATTGGCGCGGAATACCGCTATTCTAAAATTTTATCAGGATTTATCCAATTTAACAATATACTGTCCGAAAATTATTACCAGTGGAACTATTATCCAACCTATGGATTTAATGTTTTATTAGGTATTACTTATGCCTTTTAATTCGCTAAAAATTACCCGGAAAAGTGTGAATTTATTGTTAATAAAATCTTCTATTTTATAAGGTTTTAAATACCTAAAAATCATTAATTTTTAGTATATTTACATGATTTTTAAACGAAAGCGGATTAGTGCTGTAGTTTTTTGATTTACAGTATTTTATGAATATGTTTTTTGACCTTGAAAAATACAATATAATCCACTAATTAAAATAGTTCAAAAATTAAATATTTCGGATATTTTTTATCTGTAATTGGACAATTTTGTTTTAATAAATAAATAATAAAACAATGAGTGATTTAAATAAGGATGAATTAAAGGATGCTTTGAATAAGATAGAAAAAAACGGTTATTCAGCAGAAAGTATACAGGTTTTAGAAGGGCTTGAAGCGGTCCGTAAACGCCCCGCCATGTATATCGGTGACATTAGCGATAAAGGATTACATCATTTAGTATATGAAGTAGTTGATAACTCTATTGATGAAGCGCTTGTTGGATACTGTAGTTCCATTGATGTGATTATTAATGAAGATAATTCAATTACTGTAACAGATGATGGTCGAGGGATTCCTGTTGACTATCACGAGAAAGAAGGGAAATCAGCTCTTGAGGTTGTAATGACCGTTCTTCATGCCGGTGGAAAATTTAATAAAGATTCTTATAAAGTTTCCGGGGGGTTGCATGGTGTAGGTGTTTCTTGTGTAAATGCTTTGTCATCATCGTTACATGCTGAAGTTCATCGTGAAGGGAAAATTTATGTACAGGAATATAAAATAGGAAAACCTGTAAGTGATATTCAAGAAGTAGGAACTACCGATAAAACAGGTACGATTATTACGTTTAAACCTGATGATTCCATCTTTGCTGTTACTGAGTATAAATATGAAATATTAGCATCTCGTTTGCGCGAATTGGCATTTTTGAATAAAGGAATTCGGTTATCTATTACCGATAAGCGAGAGCTGGAAGAGAATGGAAACGGAAATGGAAATGGTAATGAATATCGATCTGATTCATTTTATTCTGATGAAGGATTAAAAGAATTTGTTACTTTTTTGGATGCCACCCGGGAAAAATTGATAAGTGAAACCATATCTCTTGATACAGAAAAGAACGGTATCCCTGTAGAAATAGCTTTATGTTATAATACTTCTTTTTCTGAAAATGTACATTCTTATGTAAATAATATTAATACCATAGAAGGCGGAACACACCTTGCAGGATTTAGGCGAGGCCTTACCCGTACTTTGAAGAGCTATTCTGAAAAATCAGGGTTGCTTTCAAAAGTAAAATTTGATATTAGTGGAGATGATTTTAGAGAAGGATTAACAGCGGTTATTTCCGTGAAGGTTCAGGAACCTCAGTTCGAAGGCCAGACAAAAACAAAATTGGGTAATTCCGATGTTATGGGAGCTGTTGACCAGGCAGTAAGCGAACAGTTAGCTAATTATCTTGAAGAAAATCCTAAAGATGCGAAATTAATTGTTCAGAAAGTAATTATGGCTGCTACCGCAAGACATGCCGCCCGTAAAGCCAGAGAATTGGTACAACGTAAAAATGTGCTTTCCGGTTCCGGCTTACCCGGAAAACTTTCAGATTGCTCTGATCGAAATCCTGAAAAAACAGAATTGTTTATTGTTGAGGGTGATTCTGCAGGAGGTACAGCTAAAGCAGGAAGAGACCGAAAGTTTCAAGCGATTCTTCCTTTAAGAGGTAAAATTTTGAATGTGGAGAAAGCTATGCAGCATAAAATATATGAAAACGAAGAAATAAAAAATATATTTACTGCCCTGGGAGTAACAATGGGGACCGAAGAAGATAGTAAAGAACTTAATTTGGAAAAATTAAGATATCATAAAATAATAATAATGTGTGATGCCGACGTAGATGGAAGCCATATTGAAACATTAATTATGACTTTTTTCTTTAGATATATGCCTGAATTAATTAATAGAGGTTATTTATATATTGCTACTCCTCCGTTATATTTAATTAAAAGAAGTAAAACACAGCGTTATT
>Ga0209943_1001880_pt1 | contig 12051 bp, 10 predicted proteins | sample SalPonR1_B_D2_MG_FD_185698 | JGI IMG/M metagenome (GOLD analysis project Ga0209943, IMG submission 185698) | Salt pond soil microbial communities from South San Francisco under conditions of wetland restoration - Salt Pond MetaG R1_B_D2_MG... ... | reverse complement strand
CAGAAGTGCCGAACCCCATATATGTCCGCTGAGTGAGAGATAGTCCTGGACCTCGTAGAAGGCACTCGAATAAATGATCGCAAGGGGGTTTTCCTGGGCATCTACTACTCCCTGCTGCAGGGCAGTATACAGTTCACCGAAGTTTATTGGCATGGGAGAAGCGCCAAGTGTGTTGAAAGTATCAAGTCTCATCTTGTCAGGTGTGACTCTGATCTTCATACCTTCCATATCGGCAGGAACTTTGACAGGAGTTTTGCTGTTCGTTATATGACGGAATCCGTTTTCCCACCAGGCAAGACCCTTTACCCCATTTGATTCAAGAATTCCAAAAAGCATTTCACCAATTTCACCATCCATGGCATCATAGGCAGCCTGATGATCTTTCCACGCATAGGGAAGCGCTTCTATACCGAATTTGGGATCGATAGACTGGAAAGAACCGCCACCGATCAGTCCTCCGTCAATTGTCTGTAGTGTAAGGCCTTCAATTACGTCTTTTTCGTTTCCCAGCTGGGCACTTGGATAGATCTTAACAACTACTCTGCCATCAGTTTTTTCAGCCACATCATTCGCAAAACCCTCAAGATTTGTGTGCCATGCATGGTCTGAATTCAAAACATGGCCGATCTTGATCTCTACCTCTGCAAAACCAGGCATTGCTACAACAGCTAAAAATAATACACCCACAAGCAAAGATAATATTTTTTTCATAACAACCTCTCCTTTTTATTTTTATAAAAGATTTAAACGCTATAAAAGATACTTTATTTTATTATGTAAAGTTTTTATAAATAAAAGTTTCCCATGGAATATAATTGGGCATTATATAGCAGAAAGGGGATAAAAGTAAAGGAGGTATTTTGAAAAAAAATAAATATTTTCATCAGGATCGCTGATCCAAAGTGTCGGCTGCATAAAGTTTTTCTTTTGCCTGAAGATTTTTATGTTAATGAAAAATCGGGATCTTTTCTGGTTCATCTGGCTGATCTTATGTATAAAGCATGCATTATATTCGAATTCTTAAACTGAAAAATAGTTCTCAAGGCACTGGTACAAAAGTTGCAAAACCGGTTAAATTAAATCAATTATTATTTCTTTATTTCTTTATTTCTTTATTTCTTTATTTCTTTGTTTTCCCTTACTTATCCTTTTAAAAACTGAATATCTGCCCTCTAACGTCATTTTCATAATTGCTGATGGATGATTTCGGTTTTATCCCGGCTTTACAGAGTTGAGTTTTATATTGACAGCAGCTCAAGTTTTCAAAATTCTGCTGATCATAAAAAGGAGGGATCTAATTTGAAAAGATATGGATTTTTAACCGGATTTGCAGCGATAGCAGTAATAGCGTTTACCCTGTTTTCATACAATGCTGCCATGGCAACCTGACCTTGTGACGTGGGTCTCCTGGAGGGAGATTCTGATATTCTGATCGGTCAGTTAGCCGGTGAACCTGAAAATGGTTTTCCCACCATTGATTTTCTGCCCTTTTCTAATGCTGTATCCTTTGATATCCACCTGGTTGAATCTGGCGATGAGGCCAACTTCCTCTGGAATCCAAATTCTGAGGACATTGACTTCCTATTGGTAAGAACCACAGAAGAAACAAGTGGCACTCAGGGTTCTCTTAATATTACCCTGTCTACAGATGTCTACCCTACGTCATATGATCTGGAGGAAATGAACGATCCTGAAATAATTGTTAAAGGAAATGGAAATGAATGGCCTGATCTGACTACAGGGACTTATCCATCGAGTTCTATAAGTTGGGACTTTACTGAATATCCTGACTCAGATCCTGAAAGGAGATTACTCAATTCCTTTATTCTCGCAGGAGATATCGATGAAACAGAAAGTGGAGATGAACTGGGAATTGGTATAACAAGCCTCAACACTGAAGGTTACAGATATAAAATAATTGCGCTCTCAGGAACTATTGATACAGATAACATATTCACCTACGAAGATAATCCCTTCTCTGAAATTCTTGGGGTCTGGGAAAGCTCCTCTCTGGATGGTGAATACCATTTCACCAAGAGTCGCAATTCCGATGAATACCTCTACATAATCATTCAGAACTGGAGTACCAGTGAACTTGTCCTGGACGATGAACCTGAGGCTCAATTCATTTCCGACAACTTCGATCGTTGGCTCGGTCCCGGATCAGGAGAACCTCAACTGGCACTTATTGGCAACCCTGGCTCTATTCTGAATATCGGAGCTGGTTTATCAGTTATTTTGACACCTTTCAATACGGGCATAAGCACTGATCCAAACGCATTGAACCAGTATAAGATAAGTGAACTCGAAGAAGGGGCATTCTCTGTAGAAGTAAAAGAATATAAGCCTAATGCTCCACCTGATAGCGACCCCGAAGAAAACGAACTGCTGTTCACCTGGGATGAGGAAGATACGCCCAGTTCCAGTAGCGGGTGTTCAGCCCTTGGATTAATGCCCGGATCGCTCTTGATACTGCTTCCACTGATCATACTTTTCAAAAAGAGGTAATCTTGAAAAAAGTAAATAAGAAACATTAAGAAACAGGGTTTGAAGGACCGTGTCCTTCAAACCCTGTTTCTTTTTGGAAAAGAAATTCTGCTTTCAGATACAAACACCAGGAAAGTTTATCCGGAAAAAGAACTTTGCAGCAGATCCAGATCAATGTACCTATAATCCGGTCTGCTCCCCTCGGAAGTATCAAAATTCACAGAATCAAGTCTGTAAAGGGACTCCTCAATACAGATTATCGAATCCGCATTAACTACCCCTTCCTCATACTTCAATACCAGAGACCTATAAGGATTTTTGAGAAGTCTCATATTTCCATGAAAAGGATGTGTGAAGAGACCCCATCCCTGGTGGATGAGGTCTCTGGCCTTTTTCATCACATCGCGGGGATCCCCTTCCACATGTACAGCATCAGGGTAAAATTTCCAGACATCAGGATTGTTAGATAGTATTATTATCTCCATTTCACCCTTCTCATCAGTCAAATACTGTCTGTTCAGAAATGGACGTGCACAATGCCTTTAATGCTTTTTCAACAAGACCTTTCCTGATCCTGAATTCCTCTTCAGGTTCCTCCTGGGGGGCACCTACAGGATGGGGAATGGCAATACCTCTGATAATCCTGTTGGCTCCAACGGTAAGTGCAATTGGAGGAACTGCGGTTATAAGAACCGCGGGAAGGCCCACTCTCTCTATCTCCCTGACAAGCGTTGCTCCGCAACGCGTACCAGTTCCTCAGGTGGAAGTAAGGATAACCCCCTGGACACCATCCTTTTTAAGCATCTCCCCTATCTCCTTGCCGTATTTCTCGGCAGATCTTACAGCTGTTACATTGCCCACTGTAACGGGATAGTAACCATAGAGTCTCGCAAACTGTTTTTCCTTTTCGCATACCCTGGCAGCATCAAGAGGCAATACCCTGTTGGGGTCATCATTAGCAGGTACAGGATCATATCCTCCGTGAGCCACCTCATACTTGCCCTTTTCAAGCCTGGATAGATCACTGATAGAATATCTGCACCATTTGGAAGCATTATGTGCCTCTATCCTGTCTGGATTACCCTCAGGTACAATGCCTCCCTCTGTTCCAATGGCTATAACAGCTTCATAAAGATCTGATATGGCCTCAGCTGGGGGGACTCTATCGAAGACCGGCATGGGAAGTTCGGTTTCAAAATTCTTTCCCTGGAGTTTATCTATAAGCATATCCACTGCCCGCTTTGAACCTCTTCTCTGGTCTCTCACATTGATCCTTATGCCCCTGGGTATGTAACCCTCCTCTCCTGGCAAACCGATCTTTTCCTGGTTGACCAGTTTCCTTGCGAAGCTGACCATCTGGGGGACCACACGTGCGATCTGGCGGGCAGAGTCCCCTGTTTCCAGGATAAATATGTCCTTTTTGGCCAGATCCACTCCCGGATTCACGGGATGCATTGCAGTCACTGATGGAATACCGAGGGTCTTCTCAACTTCCTGGCAGAGGATACCGCAGGCAGTTCCATAACGACCTGCAGCAAAGGCAGGACCTGCTATCACCAGGTCAGGACCTGCTTCTTCTATCCATGGCAGAATGACCTTCTTGAATTCTTCCAGATTCTCAGCCGCATAGTTATCTCCACAGATAATGGTTCTGACCACCTCGAATTCACCATGTGAAGAGGACGTGATCAATTCTCCTATACCCACTGGACCATCTTCAAATCGTGGAGGTATGGATGCCATTTCCTCTCCGCCGAGCTTTCCGAAAAACTGGTTTATGTAATGGACAACTTTTAAAGTCTTCATCTCAATTTCCTCCGGCATTCATATGGCAATGGTCTTGAGATTTTCTATCCCAAGTTCGTTGGTGGAACCCATGATCCCCGCTATTTCCATCTCAATGGAACCGTCAGAAAGAAGGCTTCCTTCATGCCCTCCCGTTATATGCTCAACGGTTTCGACAAACCCAATGGTCTCATCCATAGGAGGCAGCTTCACTTTCTGATTGCCGTTACCGTTGGTCACTACAGCATCCGCCTCTGGAGTTACATCAGCAAGACCCGGGGAAGCTCCATCGGATCCAGCATATTCATCCGTTATGATCACTGTCTTAATTCCATTTTTTTCAAAATGCCGGGCCACTATCATGAGATCAGCTTCCGGGTTACCTCCACCATCCTCAGATATTATGGCTCCCTGGGCTCCCATCATCTGGGCAAGTTTAAACACCTGGTATCCTATTCTCTCCTTCTCTGCAAGAGCTGTTCGAACAGGAGGGACGATCACTCCCAGGAAATTAATATTTTTATCGTGTTCTTTCAGAAGATCCTCCACAATGGGATTATTCTGATGATGGTAAGTAGTATGTTTGTGACAGGGCGCGGCACAATTACCGCTTATCACTGCACCGTCCATTAGTTCCGTGGGGTACATCAGCACAGGGAGACAACCCTGGGCATTCTGACCATAGAAGTAGTTGTCATGAAGAAGCCCCTGGGCGATAGCCTGACATACATAGACCACCCTGGGAAGATCTGGTGCTTTCTTATAAAGTTTATCCAGGCTTGAAACTGAAAATCTTTCTTCTTCATCACATGAGATCTTTTTTGCGTAGGAAGCAAGGAAATGAGCTGCTTTCAAACCTGCGATCCTTACAGACCGTTCATGCTCGTGTTTGCCCAAACCCTTCACTGGTTCTATGAGTAGAACCAGGTTGAGCTTTCTGGAAAATATGCTGTATTCTGCACCAGGACCGGACATATCGATCAGCCCTTCCTGGAAATTCACAAGTTTCCCGGAAGTGACCACTGCCATACCATCCAGGACAAGGGTTTCACCTTTACCCGAAGGAAAATTTGCATCCGTGAAAAAACCCGGAAAAGAATCCTGTCCATCAATATTCTTGCACCGAGGCTCGATAACATCCTTTACAGGTATGATCCTCTTACTCTCTCCCGGCCTGGCTATGGCCAGATCAACATTAGCAATGCAGCTGTCCTCCATAAGCAGATCGGATAGTTCTTCCCTGTTTACAGAAAGAACCCCTCCTGAGATCTCCGTTTTCTCCCCAAACTCAATTTCTCTGATCCTGATCCGTTTCAGAATAAATTCTTCCATTTTCAGGCCTCCCTACCATTTCATATCTCTTAAAACCACTCTCTTGGGTATAGTTTTAGAAAATTCCTTACAATCTTTCTCCATATTGTATGTCATATGACCCATCACGTCTTTATAACGCATAGACTTTTTCTTCTTGAGCACATTTTCAGGGCTTTGAAACAATCATAAACTCTGATTTCAATAGTAGCCCCCTATTTCGTTAAACTTTCTGGCCATTCGCGTAAAGATCCGATCTGAATCATATCGGTTTTAAAAAAGGCGGGAAAGTGTTATCTTTATCTAAGGTTAACTGATTGTAATGTCTCAAATGTGCTCCTTTAGAGTGCTCTGGTTGAATCGACCGCGACATTACAGGAGTTGACTTTTTTCTTACCTGCAAGCTTTTAAAAAAGTTTCTATACAGGCTGTTCTTACTCCATTGTTTTCAGTAATGCAAGAGGCAGATCCCCAGAATGGCATATTCATCCACAGGAACCAAGTACCATACAATAACAGGATCAGGAGGCATGATCATGGAAGACAGGGCAATTTATATTACCGCTTTTGACAGAAAAAGGTTGACGAAACTGCTCAGTGACAGCGTTAACAATTCCAATAAAGTATATTTAAATGAACTGGCAAAAGAGCTGGAACGGGCTAAAGAAGTAGCCCCTCAGGATATACCGGAAGATGTAATAACCATGAATTCCAAAATTCGACTCGTGGATGCAGAGTCGGAAGAAGAAATGGAATATACCCTTGTGTTCCCAGCCGACGCAGATCTCAAAAACCACAAGATATCTATCCTGGCTCCAATAGGAACAGCACTCATCGGATATCGGGTTGGTGACACAATAGAATGGAAAGTCCCAAGGGGCATTAGAAAGATAAAAGTAAAAGAAATATTATACCAGCCAGAAGCAGCCGGCGATTATCACCTGTAGGAAGAATAAGGGGCGGTTCGCAAACCGCTCCTGCTTTTCTTTTGGAATAAATATCTCGGCATTGTCCAGGTCTATCTACCATTTTTAGGGATTGCTGAAAACATATTCCCGTATCTGGTCTAATTCCACCTCGCTAAGAATGACACGATCAAAATAATTCCGCTGCCATAATCTGCCTGGAAATGATCAGGCATAATGACAAATACATTTGTCTCTGTTCCAGGGTAATTTACCGGTATTTCACCCCATACCCTTTGAACCATTCATCCCGAAATATTCAACACCATTTTCCCGTTTGCAATCTCACCAAACAGGCATTGCCGTTTTTGCGTGCAAATGGTCACAGAATATCCCTCTGACTGGAAATAATCGTAATCCTTAAATCGTATCGATCTGCTGTTATGACTATCCGAATCGTATGTCATGATCTGCTTTTTTATGTTTTGCTTGTTTTTGATATAATCTCCGTCTTGATTTATCTTATACTTTTCTCCAGATCCTGGGACTATCCTTGAACTCTATTTCAATGGTAGACCCCAATTTGTTTGGGAAAGAATATAGAAGCTGCTTAATTCATTCCTTAAGTCAAATACTTTTTTGCAGATTGCCTTCAATGCAGGGTTGGACTATATTTTAGGATATTCAGGCAAAAGCCTGGCTCAATAAAATTGCAAAGGGAGGAAATGTAATGACAAAACCTGTAATTACAAAAATGATAGAGACCTTCGCTAACGACTTAACAAGGATCAACCATGCACTTAAAGTATTTGGATTTGCCTCATCTATTGCAGAATCTGAAGGCCTTGATCACGAGGCCATGGAAATAGTCAGAATATCAGCGATACTTCACGACATTGGCATAAAGGAATGCGAACGAAAATACAGCACATCCTCATGGGCATGCCAGGAAAAAGAGGGACCTCCTTTTGCCGGAAAGATACTTGCAGAACTCGGGATAAAGGAAGAATTGATTGAAAGGGTTAAGTTCATAATAGGAAATCATCATACATACGAAAATATCGACGGAATCGATTTCCAGATCATTGTTGAAGCCGATTTTGCCGTCAATGCATTCGAGAAAGGTCTTTCAAAGGACGCTATCGGGGAATTTGTTCAAAAATATTTTAAAACAGATACGGGTAAAAAGATCATGCAGAGCATGTACCTGCAATAAATAGGAGCACTAGGTCAATAGCTCGCAAGGGCTATTATTTCTCACACTGAATGCCTTATCATAATCGCAAGTAACTTGCTCTGCACAGTATTATCCTGGAATACCTGATTCCTGATAGCACCTTATTTTGAAGGTTCCTTTTGCAATACAGGTTTGGAAGTCGGGTCAAAGATTCTGTAAGCAAGCAGTTTAAGGCGATCATTCACTAAAAACCACATAAGCGCATAACCCCAGATGAACAATGCCCAACGCCAGCCAAGGGGTGTCATGAAAAGCCCGTAGACCGCGATCAATGTAGCTATTATCTGAGTGCCGAACACCGCGCCTACTAACATCTTAGCCGGACGTATGGACCAGAAAGGACCGCGGGTACGGGTAAGAAAGATCGTAAGGTGTCCGGAAACCGAAAGCTTCAGATACATGAGTGTCTGAATATGTTCACGATCGAGGTGAAAGATCTGCTCACTAAGGTAGAATAAACCAAAAGATGCGATAACTCCTGCGATACCAAGCGCCGTAGCGAGCCCCAATACCATGTGCATGTTCCACTCCTCGGGCTTGTCCCTGTAATGCACGTTGTCAAAGGCAATAGATAAGATAGCACCATCGTTGAGAAGTGCCAGCATAACTATCATTACTGCTGTTAAGGGATAGAAGTTGAACACCAGTATAGCGAGTGTCATAAACAAAAGTACTCGCAGAGTTTCCGCTATGCGATATATGGCGTAGCTGTTCATTCGCTGGAAGATCTTTCGGCTTTCCTTGATCGCTGCAATGATCACCGATAGGCCCGGTGTCATCAGTACTATTGATGATGCTGCACGTGCTGCATAGGTTGCACCCGAAACAGCTATACCACAGTCGGCTTTTTTTAACGCGGGGGCATCGTTAACTCCATCGCCAGTCATGCCAACGATATGTCCAAGTTTTTGCAGTACTTCCACAATATGGTATTTATGTTCGGGAAATACCTGGGCAAAACCATCTGCATCCTGTATGGATTCAGCGAGTTGCCCGGTTTCGTGGTGTTTGGTGATGCCGAAAGAACTGGCATCGAGAATGTTGGTTCTCATTCCCAGTTTTTGCGCTGTTTCCCTTGCGATAGCGACTTGATCTCCGGTCACCATTTTGACTTTAATACCCATTTGCTGGGCCGTTGCGATGGTTTCTCCGGCTTCATCCCTCGGTGGATCGAAGAGTGGCAGTATCCCGAGGAATTGCCACTCACCCTTCGAGTCAGTACGGGCCACACCAAGTGATCGAAAGCCACGTGAGGCAAATTCATTGATGGAACTTTCAACTTCGGCATTGATTTCCGCGACATTGTGCGACAGTTGAAGGATAACCTGTGGTGCCCCCTTGGTTGTCTTGAATTCCGTTCCGTCTGGCCCCTTTACCTTAGCTTCGGTTCGTTTGTGTACAGGATCGAAGGGCTGGAAATTGAGTACCTCATAAGTATTGATATCCTCTGCCTGTCCTAATCCCTCCAGTACTGCTTTGTCGATGGTATCCTCGTCTTCTGCACGGGAAGCAAGGGCCGCATAAAGTATGACCTGGTCCCGGGAGATATTTTTCACACAGAAAGGCTCTCCGAGTGTCAGTTTATTCTGGGTCAGTGTACCCGTCTTGTCGGAGCATAGCACATCTACACCTGCCAACTCCTCAATGGCGGCCAGGCGGGTGACGATGGCCTCTTTCTGGGCCAAAATTCGTGCGCCCACTGCCATTGTCACAGATAGAACTGTCGGCAAAGCTACAGGAATTGCAGCAACAGTTAGAACAAGGGCGAATTGGAGCGTGGTGATCATCCGATCACCACGGAAAAGTGCAACCAGAAGGATCAATGCAACCAGGGCCATGGCGAGAAGGATGAGATAATTGCCTATCTTAAGGACCGCGATCTGGAAATGGCTGGGCGTGTTTTCATCCTTCATTAATTGGGCTGTCCTGCCGAAGAAGGTATTCGCACCAGTGGCATAGATCATTGCATCGACTTCTCCCTGACGAATGATCGAACCCGAGAATACAGCGTCACTTAGCGTTCGTTTCACAGGCAAAGACTCTCCCGTAAGGGCAGATTGATCCACCTCCACAGGGGATTCTTCCAACAGGCGTGCATCTGCCGGTACAATATTACCCAGGCGTAAACGTATCACATCACCTGGTACCAGTTCACGAGCAGCAATGGTTGCCCATTTACCATCTCGTTTTACCCGGGCATTCATTGCAAGTTTATCTTTCAAGGCTGCGATGGCATTTCCCGCCTGGTGTTCTTCCCAGAATCCGACGACCGCATTGGCGAACAACAGCAATAGAATTATGCCGAGATCAGGCCAATGTTTGTCTACAGCTGAAAGAATAGCAGCAATTTCTATCATCCAGGGGATGGGCCCCCAGAAATATGAAAGGAACTTCAGGAATTGGTTAGGCTTCTTGTCTTTTATTTCGTTAGTGCCGTATATGCTCAGTCGTTCGTGTGCTTCTTCCTGGCGCAGTCCATCAGGAGATGATCCCAATTCTGCCTGTAGTTCCGATATTGGAAGATCTTTCAGATTATCCTTCACGCTTGTTTTAGATTCAGAGGGGGACCCTGGTGTCTTAGATCTTACTTTCCTGGATTTCATCATGTGAATTCCTTCCTTCTTTAGCAAGACACACTTAATACATTGATGAGAATTTCTTATAATGCGTTTTGCTTTTATCAAGGTATTATTTCCTCTTGTTTCCACTGCCAGATCGTGCCTGCGCGTTGGCCCGGGGGAAATTTTTCACAAATTCTCGCGAGTGCTTTTCAAACAGGTTTAAGAACACTTGAATCTTGACTAGAGCTATAACTACACTGCATTCAATAATTAAATTCTATTTCTAAATGCACTGCTCAAGTATCAGTAATAATTCGTATTTTTCTCCAGGTAAACCCTGTAGATATTTCTTACCGGTCACAGTTCTCATACCTTTTTTGTTCTGCAGTATTACATACATAGTATATTATATTAATGAATTGGCAAACTCGAATTTTGAGGAGTGAAAGACCCGGGGTGTATCATTGGAATAGAATTCAAGGATAATTTACAGAACCTGGCATATCCTGGATAACGAACAGCCCCCTTTTTACCTGACCTTAAAGAACCTGAAGAAGGAATTGGCCGGCATCAAAGATTTTCACTAAAAATTTTAGTAAACTGGGAACTGATATGTAATTGATTTGAACTGAGTTTCGAGATAATACTTACTTACCATATTTCAGGGGAGGAAGAAAATGGCTATCAATATTGAAGAAGGTTCTGCAAAACTCATGAAACATCTTTTTCTGAGAACAGAACCAATAGGCATTGGAATGCTGAAGATCGGAGAAGAAAAACCGGATGGATTTGTTCAGCCCCTTAAAGACCTGGGCTATCACCTGTCAACATGCCAGGGTTTTGCTTTATCAAGAAGAAGCAGGATGTCCCTGTTGATGACAATGGATGATATGTGGTGCTTTGAACCGGTTGTGGGATTTGGCCTGGCTACTCCGCCAGAGGAGTTTCTGGAAGGACATAACAGGTACCCCGGAACTGCAAGTTCACTTGAAGCAGGGAAACAATGGGCTTCCAACATGCCCCGTTTCGACGTAGGTAAATACCAGGGTGTCCTCTCCGCTCCTCTATCTTCATTCGGGAAGGACAGATCTCCTGACGTGGTAATAATATACTGTGACCCGTCCCAGTTAACTCATATTATGAGAGCCGTGAACTGGATCGATGGGCATGATATATATTCAAGGATCTCTGCCCATGCCGCCTGCGTATATGCAGTGATCCCCACTATGATGGAAAATAATTTTCAGGTCGTTGTCCCCTGTGGCGGAGACAGAAGAAGGGCAGCAGCTCAGGATAACGAAATAATTTTCAGCCTACCCTTTAATAAACTGGAAAAACTTATTGAAGGACTTGATGCGGTAGGAGAAGCAGATGGCGGACTTCCTGTGCAGTTTACACTTAAAGAAGAATACCCGCTGGAACCCCATTATAAAAAAATGGGTCTGGAAATAGGAATGAAACTGGATTAAGAATACCTGTAAATAAATATCTCGGGATTGTCCCGGTCTATTTACCATTTTTCGGGATTGCAGAAAACATATTCCCGTATCTGGTCTAATTCCACCTTGCTACTGATGACATGCTCGTAATAATTCCGTTGCCAAAATCTTCCGGGGCAAGGTAACCAGCCATATTGTTTCACCCCGTCACTATAGCATTTTGCGATAATGGTTTTAAATCAATGTACAACATCCGACAACCGCATCGTAGGGGCAACCCCCTATAAGGGCAGGTAAAGGAACCTGCCCCTACGATGATGAAAAGA
>Ga0209943_1001879_pt1 | contig 12052 bp, 9 predicted proteins | sample SalPonR1_B_D2_MG_FD_185698 | JGI IMG/M metagenome (GOLD analysis project Ga0209943, IMG submission 185698) | Salt pond soil microbial communities from South San Francisco under conditions of wetland restoration - Salt Pond MetaG R1_B_D2_MG... ... | reverse complement strand
CCGCTGCCTCGCGAAAAAACAAGTCCATGAAAACCACCCCAAAAACTGCCGCGCCAGAATACCAAAAGACCAGACCGGCAGGAATCCCGGAATTACGCAGAGGTCTTATGAGGTGATTTCGACTGAGTCAGGCCACGTTGAGGGGTGCGGTTCGATCTTGACCGCTGCTCGGCGCATGGCTCAAACCGGTCGACACCCTGTGGTCCGTCCGTCATCAGAATGCGAGCCATCGCAACGCCATACGGGTTTACTGTGCGATGACCGCAAATAGTGGCGCGCAAGCCTGCGCCTTGACCGCGCTCAGGAACAGGGACGTTCCGACGCCCTGACGCCGGGCGTCCCGGTTGACTCGGAGACCAATTTCACGCGATTGCTCGAACAGCACGGCAACGGCGCGCGGGCCTTCATCTGATCGGTCGAGATCGGCCGTTACAGACTGGCAAGGCACCACCTGACCTTGCGGCGCGAAGAATGTGCGACACAGCCCGGCATTTTCGGCAAATGCGTGCCAGGCTTCACATGTCTGAAAGGTCCGCGTCCGGATCGATTCGCCCAAATTCGGTTTCATATTTCAGCAAGAGGCCCTCCATTTCATCGGCGGGCAGCGTCTCAAGGCAATGCCATCGGATGAACGCGTCAACATGCTCTGACATCCGTTCATCGAGGGACACCAGAAGAACCAATTCGTTCACGGGTGTTTCTCCATCTGGCAAGCGCCCCGTGTTGAGAAATGCATACACCGGATAAAACGCCCCGGATCCCGTCGCATCGGGATAGACGGGTTTTCCCTTGTCATTCTCGTGCACCACCAGCCGAAGCCCACGCAGAAGGCCGGAATGCGTCACGCTCAGAATCGGATTGCCGTCGCGCTCGGTATCGAAGAGCGGCGCAAAGCCCGCCATGTCCGGCCCCAACACAGCGCGGACTCGTTCCGCCCAATAGAGTTTGAGCATCAGAAACTGGAAATCATCCGTTTGCCAGCCCGGGAACGGAAAAGCCGGGTGCTGGCGGATATCATCAAGCGTATCGCTGGGCGGTGTCATGTGAACCTATGTGATGAAGTTGGGCGGCGGGCCGGCGTCGCAGCCCGTTTTGGAGCGCTCTCTTTTGCTCAAGTGACTTGAATTCCGCAAATTTATCCTTTGAGAATTGCATTGAGACGGTCTTTCCGGCGATGTGTTCATGGTGGCTCGCCGCTTGCCGAACAGCAAGAAACGATTTCGTCGCGGGCAAAGAAACACCCTGCGCCCGGCACGATGCGAAGACGTGTCAGGCCGGTTGTTCGAAGCGTATGACAAGGGCGCACCGATCGGCGCGTCGTGGTGGCCGGCACGGCCCGCACCTCATCTTGTTATCTGTCACACCGGATCGGCCCGGGGCAGGTGGATGCGAAAGCAACTGCCATCGCCGGGGGCGGAGGTGACGCTCAACTGTCCGCCCGCGCGGGTGATCAGGGTCTGGCTGATCGACAGGCCAAGTCCGGTGCCCTCGGCCTGCTTGGTGGTGTAGAATGGATCGAAAATACGCTTGCGCACCTCCTGTGTGATGCCGTGGCCGGTATCCTCGACATGGATCGCTACACTCTCCGCCTCGTCAAAGACCCGGATCGTCAGCGTGCCGCCCCCGGCCATCGCGTGAACTGCGTTGAGGATCAGGTTGACGATCACCTGCTGCAATTCGGTGCGTGCCATCAGCACGGTGCGGTTGCTCTCGAGGTGCAGCTTGACCTCGACACCCGCCGCCTCGATCTGGTGCCGCGTCAGCACGAGGCAATCGCGCGCCACCTCGTCGGGCCGGATCGTGCTGCTGGCCCCGGAATATTCCTCTGGCTTGGCGAATTGCAGCAGTTTCGAGACGATGGCGCTGATCCGGTAGACCTGATCGTCGATCAGGTCGAACTCGGTCTTGACAGCGTCGGCCTCGTGCCTGAGGGCCGCCCGGGCGACCTCGAGATTGCCCTGAATGACGGCGATGGGATTGTTGATCTCATGCGCCACGCTGGCGGTGATCTCGCCCACGGCGGCCAGTTTTTCCGACATGATCAGGCGTTCGGTGGTCTTTTCCAGCTTGCGGTTGGCTTCGCGCAGATCGCGGGTGCGCGCCTCGACCTTGTGCTCCAGGCTTTCGCCCCATTCGCGCAACTGCCGGTCGCGCTCCTGTATCTGGTCGAGCAATTCGTCGAGATGGGCGGCGACTTGCGCGATCTCGCCGGTGTTGGCGCCGGGGCGGTTGCGTGCGGTCATGTCACCCGCCTCGACCCGGGCGATGGTCTGGGTCATACGCTCCAGCGGCAAGAAGATATGCCCGGCCCATCGCAGAAAGATCGGCACCGACAGGACCGCGATCAGCACGAACAGGGCGGCTAGGATGATCATCGTGCTGGTCTTGGCGGCCTGAAAGGGCGTTTCAAGAAATCCGACATAGAGCATGCCGACCCGTGCGCCTCGGCTATCGATGATGGGCTCATAGGCCGAGATATACCAGTCATTGACCACGAAGGCCCGGTCGAGCCAGGTCTGCCCCTCTGTCAGTACCCGCGCCCGCACCTCGGCTGAGACCCGCGTGCCAAGCGCGCGCACGTTCTCGAAAAGGCGCACATTTGTCGAGACGCGGACATCCTCCAGAAACAGCGTCGCGGTGCCCTGGCTGCCCTCGGGCAGGCTCTGATCGCGGTAGACCAGCGCGTTCATCGTATCGATGAAGTCGAGATTGCGGTTGAGCAGCATGCCCCCCACCAAGGCACCGGGTCGCCCACCGGGCAGGGGGATCGGCGCGGCGGAATGGATGATCATTCCGCGATCCTCAACCGCGCGGTCCGTGGGCACGGCGGCGCGCGTCTCGACCAGCCGGATCGCTGCCCGTTCGGCCATGCCGGGCGCAAGCGAGTCCATCTGTGCGGGGGTCAGGATGTCAACGGCGCTGCGCCACTGGCCCTGCAAGGCGCTGCGCACCACCGGCCAATCCGACGGATCGAACCCGTCCCGCACGGCCGCGTCATCGGTCAGGTAGAGAAAATCGAGCCCGAGTCTCTCGCGCTCCGCCTCCAGCAGCGCCGTCCGCGCTTGCGGTCTCTCCATCACGGCGCGCAAGGCCACGGATTTGGCGATGGCATCCAGCCGCTCGCCCGAATTCTCAAGCAACCGCTTGAGGTACTGGTCGGCAATCGTCAGGTCACCATTGACCTTGGTGATCAGCAGATCGTCGATCCTGCCGGTCCAGCGCAGGGTGGTGCCGCCAAGCAAGAGCGGCAGGAGGACCAGCATCGGCAAGAGTGCGATCACGAGAAGACGAATGCGTACCGAACCGAAGAGCCGCATCAGAACACCCGGTCTCCGCTCTGACGGTGCGTACCTGTTCCCGCCCTTGCTGTGCAAAACGTCCGTCCCTCCCCTGCCAGACCCATAATGCCCGATTGCCGCCGACACTCCAGCGGCTTTTCAAACTGGTCATGTCGTGTGATCCTGGCGACCCCGGCAGGATTCGAACCTGCAACCTGCCCCTTAGGAGGGGGCTGCTCTATCCAGTTGAGCCACGGGGCCGCGCGGGGACTGATTACCCGGCGACGCGGGATTTGTCATCGGTCGATTTGATGCGGCGGGAAAGTCCCTTGGCCTGCGTGATGCGCAGGCCGCTTGATCCGGCCCGCCTGTTCGCGGTAACAGTTGAACAAGCCCATTTTCTGGACAACGCCCGTGACAAATCAAGACAGACCCCCCCTGACCCTGCGCGACGTGTCCGAGGCGGCGGGGGTGTCCGAGATGACCGTGAGCCGGGTGCTGCGCAACAAGGGCGATGTGTCGGACGGCACCCGGGAGCGGGTGCTGGAAGCGGCCAAGCGGCTGGGTTACGTGCCCAACAAGATCGCGGGCGCGCTGGCCAGTCAGCGCGTAAATCTTGTTGCGGTGATTATCCCCTCGATGTCGAACATGGTGTTTCCCGAGGTGATGACCGGGATCAGCCAGGTGCTCGAAGAAACCAGCCTGCAACCCGTCGTTGGGCTCACGGGCTATCGCCCGGAGAAAGAGGAAAAGGTCCTTTACGAGATGCTTTCGTGGCGGCCGTCAGGCGTGATCATCGCCGGGCTTGAGCATTCGGATGCCAGCCGCGCGATGCTGCGCGCAAGCGGTATTCCGGTGGTCGAGATCATGGATGTGGACGGCACGCCGATCGACTCGGTCGTGGGCATTTCGCATCGTCGCGCGGGTCAGCAGATGGCGCAGGCGATCGTTCGGGCAGGCTATCGCCGGATCGGCTTCATGGGCACCAAGATGCCGCTCGATCACCGGGCGCGCAAACGCTTCGAGGGCTTTACCGAGGCGCTTGCGAAGGCCGGGATCGAGATGGCTGATCACGAGTTCTATTCGGGGGGATCTGCGCTGCTCAAGGGGCGCGAGATGACCGCCGAGATGTTGCGGCGCACGCCGGATCTGGATTTCCTGTATTATTCCAACGACATGATCGGCGCGGGCGGCTTGCTTTACCTACTGGAGCAGGGCGTGGACATTCCCGGCGAGGTGGGGCTGGCTGGCTTCAACGGGGTGGAGTTGCTGCAGGGGTTGCCGCGTGAGCTGGCCACCATGGATGCCTGCCGTCTGGAGATCGGACGCCGCGCTGCCGAGATCATCGCCGCCCGCGCGGAGCATCCCGAGGCCGCCGAGCCGGTGCGCATCGCGCTGGAGCCGACGATCAGCCTTGGCGACACGCTGCGCCGCGTCTGAGGCGGTTTTTGCCCCGCGCGCGCGTTTCTCTTTTGCATTTACGCCGCGAATCGCAAAAGGCTGTGCGGAGCCGTCTTGAGAACGGTGCAAGCAACGGGGACATACTCCATGAAAATCGGCTTTATCGGTCTGGGCAATGTCGGTGGCAAACTGTCCGGCAGCCTGCTGCGCAACGGCCATGACCTGGCGGTCTATGACCTCAACGGCGATCTGGTGCAGACCTTTGTCACGCGCGGGGCCAAGGCGGGCGAGAGTCCGGCCCACCTGATGCGCGACAGCGAGGTGGTGATCACCTGCCTGCCGTCGCCCGCCGCCTCGGACGCGGTGATGATGCAGATGCTGCCCGAGATCGGACCGGGCAAGATCTGGCTGGAGATGTCCACCACCGATGCAGGCGAAATCCGTCGGCTGTCCGAAATGGTCGAGGCGCGCGGCGGAGCGGCGGTGGATTGCCCGGTCTCGGGTGGCTGTCACCGGGCCGATACCGGCAATATCGCGATTTTCGCAGGCTGCGCGCGCGAGACCTTCGAGCAGGTTCTGCCGCTCTTGACGACGATGGGGCGGCGGGTGCTGCATACCGGCGACATTGGCAGCGCCTCGGTGCTCAAGGTGATCACCAATTATCTCGCCACCGCCAACCTGCTGAGTTGCTGCGAGGCGCTTGTGACGGCCAAGGCGGCGGGGATGGATCTGGCGACCGCCTATGAGGCGATCAAGATCAGTTCCGGCACCTCCTTCGTGCATGAAACCGAAAGCCAGGTGATCCTGAATGGTAGCCGCGACATTTCCTTCACCATGGACTTGGTGAAAAAGGATATCGGCCTGTTTCAGAAGATCGCTGACGAGGCGGGCGTGCCGCTGGAACTGTCGCCGCTGCTGATCTCGATCTTGGATGACGGCATCGCGCGCTACGGCGAGCGTGAATTGTCGCCCAATATCATTCGCCGACTGGAAGATGCCACCGGGCTCGACATCCGTGCGCCGGGCTTTCCGGCGCAGATGACCGATGACGAGCCGGAAGAGGCGGGATATGAGGTGCGCCCTGCCACGCATTAACCATCCGGTGCCAATACGCTTGCCATAATCTGCACACTATAGTCTCCTGTTCGGGGTCTTTGGCGAGTGTGGTTGATGCTGTTTTTTGCAGGATTGTTGGGAATGGTGGCGGTCGGGGCTTCGGCCCTTGTCGGCGTAGACGGTGCAGGCGAGGAGGTATCGCAGGATGACAGCCTGGCCGATGATCTCCCGCGGGAGAATGCCCCTGACCTGTTGGACCAGGCGGCGGATGCACCGTATGCTTTGGTCTGGCCGGTAATCACGGGGCAGGACGGACCCGAAGAGATTACCGGTACGGATGGCCAGGATCAGATCAGCGGATACCAGGGTAATGACACGATCACCGGCGGGGCAGGTGCGGATGTGCTGCACGGGGCCGAGGATCAGGATGTGATTTCCGGTGAGGGTGGCGATGATACGCTGCATGGTGGCGACGGTAATGACAGCCTGCTTGGCGGCCATGGCGACGACATCCTTTACGGGCATAATGACGATGACCGGCTCTGGGGTGGTGCAGGCGATGACAGCCTCGTCGGCAGTGCGGGCGATGACACGCTCTCGGGCGGGGATGGCGCGGATGGGCTGCATGGGGATATTGGCAATGACAATCTGACCGGGGATCTGGGGCAGGACACGCTGTTCGGCGGCATCGGGAATGATACGCTGAGCGGTGTCGTGTTTGATGCAGACACCGCCCCTCGCGATGACATTGACGGGCGGGACTATCTCAATGGCGGGTCCGGCGATGACGTGATCCTCGCCGGTCAGGGCGATATCGCAAGCATCGGGTCAGGCGCGGACAGCGTGATTCTCGGAGATTGGCTGAGGGCCGAGCATCAGGCGGAAATCCTCGATTTCTCGACCGCCGAGGACGCGTTGCTGGTGGTCTACGATGATGCAGGGGGCGCAGTACCGGACATCGCGTTGAAACCTGATCCCGACACGGCTGGCACGCAGCATCTTGTGCTCGATGGCAGTGCCGTGGCACAGATTGCGAATGCGCAGGGGCTGACACTGGATCATGTCACGCTGTTGCCGGAAAGCGGGTTGGCGGCACTCATGGGGCTCTGATCCGGGCCGGAGATTCCCGCTTTCATTTTCCACCGAATTCTCCTATACGCGCGTATCCTTCGGGCCCGGCCCTAAGGCATATCTCATGGACCTTGCTGGACGACATCCCGGCTTGCGCCCGAAACCCTGAATGACAAGGAGATCTCGATGTCGATCACTGTTGAAGAAAAGCACCGCCTGATCAAGGAATTCGGCACCAAGGAGGGCGACACCGGTTCGCCCGAAGTGCAGGTTGCCATCCTGACCTCGCGGATCACCACGCTGACCGAACATTTCAAGACCCACAAGAAGGACAACCACGGTCGCCGTGGCCTTTTGATGATGGTCGCGCAGCGTCGTAAGCTTCTCGACTATCTCAAGGGCAAGGAAGAGGCCCGTTACACGGACCTCATCAAGCGCCTCGGCATTCGCCGCTAAGACAAAAGACCGCGCCCCAAACGGGCGCGGTTTTCGTATGATCCGATTGTTCCCCGGTCTGGCTTTGCCGGGAACAGGATGAAGCAAGCAAAGCCGCGGGGCAATGCGGCCCCGGATGCAAATGGGCCCGACGGGATACGCCCGGACCGGCCAGAACCAGGAAACGTGATGTTTAAAGAGACGAAAAAATCGATGCAGTGGGGGGAAGAGACCCTCACATTGGAAACCGGCAAGATCGCCCGTCAGGCCGACGGGTCGGTGATCGCCACCCTTGGTGAGACCTCGGTCATGGCGAACGTGACCTTTGCCAAGGAACAAAAGCCGGGAATGGATTTCTTCCCGCTGACCGTTCATTATCAGGAAAAATACTACGCGGCGGGCAAGGTGCCGGGTGGCTTCTTCAAGCGCGAGGCGCGCCCCACCGAGAAAGAGACCCTGACCGCACGTCTGATCGACCGTCCGATCCGCCCGCTGTTCGTGCCGGGTTTCAAGAATGAAACGCTGGTGATGTGCACCGTTCTCAGCCACGATCTGGTCAATGACCCCGATATCGTGGCGATGATCGCGACCTCCGCCGCGCTGACCATTTCCGGTGCTCCGTTCCGGGGCCCGATCGCAGGCTGTCGTGTGGGTTTCTCGGATGGGGAATATATCCTCAACCCCGAGATCGACGACATGCACGATCTGCGCAACAATCCCGAGCAGCGTCTTGATCTGATCGTCGCGGGCACCAAGGATGCCGTGATGATGGTCGAATCCGAGGCTTATGAGCTGACCGAGGAAGAGATGCTGGGCGCGGTGACCTTTGCGCATGAGCAGATCCAACCGGTCTGTGATCTCATCGTTTCGCTCGCCGAGGATTGCGCCAAGGAGCCGTTCGACTTTACCCCGCCGGATTACTCCGATCTCTACGCTGCCGTCAAAGCGGCGGGTGAAGATCAGATGCGCGCTGCCTTTGCCATTCGCGACAAGCAGGAACGTACCCATGCGATTTCCGCCGCGAAAGACGCGATCAAGGCACAGCTGAGCGAAGAGCAGCTTGAAGACGGCAATCTCGGGGCCGCTATGAAGAAGCTCGAGTCGGTCGTGCTGCGCGGTGACGTCGTCAAGAACGGCAATCGCATCGACGGGCGTCGTCTGGATGAGATCCGCCCGATCGTCTGTGAAACCGGCCTGCTGCCGCGTACCCACGGCTCGGCGCTGTTCACCCGTGGCGAGACGCAGGGCCTGGTGGTCACCACGCTCGGCACCGGCGACGACGAGCAGTTCATCGACGCGCTGCACGGGAATTTCAAATCGAACTTCCTGCTGCACTACAACTTCCCCCCCTATTCGGTGGGCGAAGCCGGGCGCGTGGGCCCTCCGGGACGGCGTGAAATCGGCCATGGCAAGCTTGCGTGGCGCGCGCTCCAGGCGGTTCTGCCGCCCGCGACCGATTTCCCCTACACCATCCGTCTGGTGTCGGAGATCACGGAATCGAACGGCTCTTCCTCCATGGCTTCGGTCTGTGGCGGGTCGCTGTCGATGATGGATGCGGGCGTGCCGCTCAAGACATCCGTTGCCGGTGTGGCCATGGGCCTCGTGCTCGAAGAAGACGGCGAGTTCGCGATCCTGTCGGATATCCTCGGTGACGAAGATCACCTTGGCGACATGGATTTCAAGGTGGCCGGCACCGCAGAGGGCATCACCTCGTTGCAGATGGATATCAAGGTCGCGGGCATCACGCCCGAGATCATGAAGCAGGCGCTGGAACAGGCGAAAGCCGGGCGCATGCATATCCTGGGCGAGATGGACAAGGCGCTTTCGGGGGCCGCTGATTTCAGCATCCACGCGCCGCGCATCGAGACCATGCAGGTCCCCACCGACAAGATCCGTGAAGTCATCGGGTCGGGCGGCAAGGTGATCCGCGAGATCGTCGAAGTGTCGGGTGCCAAGGTCGACATCAACGACGAGGGGATCATCAAGATCGCGTCGCCCAACGGCGAGTCGATCAAGAAGGCCTATGACATGATCTGGTCGATCGTGGCCGAGCCGGAAGAGGGCAAGATCTATGACGGTAAGGTCGTCAAGATCGTCGATTTTGGTGCCTTCGTGAACTTCTTTGGCAAGCGCGACGGCCTGGTGCATGTCAGCCAGATCGAGAACCGCCGCCTGAACCACCCGAGCGACGTGCTCAAGGAAGGGCAGGACGTGAAGGTCAAGCTCTTGGGCTTTGATGATCGCGGCAAGGTCCGCCTGTCGATGAAGATGGTCGATCAGGAAACCGGCGAAGAAATCACCAAGGAAGACGCGGCAGAATAACGCCATTCATCTTGTGAGAAAAACAACGCCGCTGCGGATCGCTGCGGCGTTGTTGTTTCCGGGTCCGTGGTCCGGGCTCAGTCCTTGATGAACATCTTGCGCGGGCGGTTGCAGAAGGTTTCCGCCGGGCCGCTGTCCTTGATCAGGATCGACTCGGTGATCTCGAGGCCCCAGTCCGACATCCACAGCCCCGGCATGAAGTGAAACGTCATGCCCGGCTCCAATACGGTTTCGTCCTCGGCGCGCAGGCTGATCGTGCGCTCGCCCCAGTCGGGCGGATAGCTGAGACCGATAGGATAGCCACAGCGTGCACCGCGTTCGATACCCGCACGTTCCAGCGGCGCGGCGAGCGCGTTGGCCACGTCGCAGGCACGATTGCCCGCCGTTGCCGCTTCCAGCCCCGCCTCCAGTCCCTCGACAAGCGCCTTTTCCGCATCGAGCAGGAATTGCGGCGGCTTTCCGAGGAACAGCGTCCGGCAGAGCGGCGCGTGATAGCGGCGGTAGCAGCCCGAAATCTCGAAGAAGGTCGCCTCGCCGGTCGCAAATTCGCGCCCGTTCCATGTCAGGTGTGGCGCGGCAGCATCCGAGCCCGAGGGCAGTAGCGGTACGATGGCCGGGTAATCGCCCCAGGCCCCGTCGACCCCGCGGATCGCGTCACGGAAAATCTCGGCGACGATCTCGTTCTTGGGAACTCCCGGCTCCACCCGCTCAAAGAGGCCATCGGTGATCTTTTCCGATATCGCGGCGGCCTTGCGGATGAACGCCAGTTCCTCGTCAGATTTCACACCGCGCTGCCAGTTCACCATTGCGGTCACGTCGAGGAACGTCGCCGCGGGCAGTTCCTCACGCAGGGTCTGCATGGCCTTGGCAGAGAAATAATAGTTATCCATCTCGACGCCGATCCGTTTGTCCGCCAACCCCATGCCGGTCAGACGCTCGGCCAGATCCTGCATCGGATGGCGGTCGGTCGATTGCACGTAGTTGTCGGCATAGCCTATGACACGGTCATCGGTCATCCAGACGGTGCGCACGCCGCCATTGGCATCCTGATTGCGGCCCCACCAGATCGGATCGGCATCGGGAAACACCAGCACGCCCTGATGCACATAGAAGGACCAGCCGTCATAGCCGGTGATCCAGTGCTGGTTCGACGGATCGGTGACAAAAATCGCGTCGAGATCGCGCGCGGCCATGGCGACGCGGGTTTTCTCGAGGCGGCGCTGATATTCCTGGTCGGAGAAGGGAAGGTCTTTTTCGATCATTGCAGGGCCTGTGGGTTGGAGATTTGGCCCGGGTAGGGGATTTCGGGGTGGCCCGCCCCAAGAAATACGCCACTCAATGTCGTTTTCAGGCCGCGCAATGACGCGGAGTTGACGATAGGCTGCACCGCGCGCAGATTGCGCACAGGTTCCGAAGAGGAGAGGCATATGCGCCCGGTTCTGGCAGATGTTCATGCTGCGGCACAGGTGATCGCCGGGGTGGCTGATGCGACGCCGCTGGTGCCGTCGCCCTATATGAGCGATGTGACAGGTCATGAGTTCCTGCTCAAGCTGGAGAACATGCAGCCCATCGGCGCCTTCAAGCTGCGCGGCGCGCTCAATGCCGTGGCGGCGGTGCAGGCGGCGGCGGGCGTCACCTGCTGCTCAACTGGCAATCACGGGCGCGGCGTGGCCTATGCGGCGCGTGCGAGGGACATTCGCGCCGTCATCTGCATGTCCGAACTGGTGCCGCAGGCCAAGGTCGACGGCATCCGCGCCCTGGGGGCCGAGGTCTGTATCATCGGGCGCAGCCAGGACGATGCACAGGCCGAGGCCGAGCGTCTGGTGGCCGAGGAGGGACTGACGGAAATCTCGCCCTTCGATGATCCGCTGGTGATCGCGGGCCAGGGCACCATCGGGCTGGAGATCATGGCGGCACGGCCCGATCTTGAGGTGCTTCTGGTGCCGCTCTCGGGCGGTGGGTTGGCGGCGGGCGTGGCGATGGCGGCCAAGGCGATCAAACCGTCGATCCGCGTGGTCGGGATCAGCATGGACCGGGGGGCGGCGATGCATGAGAGCCTGCGCGCCGGTCATCCCGTCGAGGTCGAGGAGGTGGCGAGCCTTGCCGACAGCCTTGGCGGTGGGATCGGGATGGGCAACCGGCTGAGCTTTCCGATGTGCCGCGATCTGCTGGATGAGGTGGTGCTGGTGACGGAGCAAGACATCTACCACGCCATGCAGGTGCTCTATTATGAGGACCGGATCGTGGCGGAAGGGGCCTGCGTGGTGGGCCTTGCAGCGGTGCTGACCGGCAAGGTGAGTGTTGCGGGACCGACCGCCACCATCGTGACCGGCCGCAATCTGGATATGGACATGTTCACCCGGATCATCACCGGGCAGGACGTGGCGCTGGGCGATATGGTGATTGAGGGCAAGCGATATGGCACATGACATCCGGATTGTGACCGAGGCGGAATTGCGCGGGGCTGTGACGCTCGATCTCGATACCGT
>Ga0209943_1001878_pt1 | contig 12056 bp, 11 predicted proteins | sample SalPonR1_B_D2_MG_FD_185698 | JGI IMG/M metagenome (GOLD analysis project Ga0209943, IMG submission 185698) | Salt pond soil microbial communities from South San Francisco under conditions of wetland restoration - Salt Pond MetaG R1_B_D2_MG... ... | reverse complement strand
AGATAGTTACCGATCACGTCGATCCCAACGAAAACTTGGCCCTTGTCGCGCAAACGCGGGCCGATGGCAGCGCAAATTTCGCGATCCCGGTCGCTCAGCGCAATCTTTTCGGGCCGCCCGCCGACATGCATGTTTGACCGGGTTTCGCCCTGCGCTGGCACCCGGTTGATCGCGCCAACGGGTTCGCCGTCCACAAGGATCACGCGCTTGTCGCCGTTTTTGATCTCGGGCAGATATTTCTGAACGATCAAAGGCTCACGGCTAAAGCCGGTGAATAATTCATGCAGCGAGCTTAGGTTGCGGTCGGACTCGGGCAGGTGGAACACACCGGCACCACCATTACCATAAAGCGGCTTGAGGATCACATCGCCATGCCTGTCCTTGAACGCGCGGATCGTATCCAGATCGCGAGCAATCGCTGTAGGCGGCATCAACTCGGGGAAGTCCAAGATCAACAGCTTTTCAGGGAAGTTTCGTACCCAGAACGGATCATTGACGACCAACGTGCCGGGCGTGACCCGTTGCAATAGATGGGTCGTGGTGATGTAGAACATGTCAAACGGCGGGTCTTGCCGCAGCCAGACCACATCGAAATCAGCCAGATCAACCTCGACCTCATCGCCCAGACTGAAATGATCACCGGCGACGCGCTGCACCTGCAAGGGCCAACCACGGGCGATGACCCGGCCCTCGGAATAGGCCAGCCGATCCGGCGTATAGTAAAACAGCTCATGGCCCCGGGCCTGTGCCTCTTCGGCCAGACGAAACGTGCTGTCAGCCGCGATATCAATCGGCCCGATCGGGTCCATCTGAAATGCGATTTTCATGGGTATCCCCTGCAATCCTGTTCCAACCCTACATGGAACAAGGACGCCGCAAGCGCAAATCAGAAATGGCCAAAGGCATTTTCGTGAATTTCCGATTGCCCGGTCTCATTCACAACCGCCAGATCGAACCGCACCTGCGCCAATTGCCCGTCTGGGACATTTGCAAGATATTCGGCGGCGGCCCCATGGATTCGCTGTATTTGCGCCATCCCAAGCCGCGACATGGCGGTATCGAAATTACGGGCTTTCTTGACTTCGCAAAAAACGACGGCAGGTCCGTCTTGCAAAATCATGTCAATTTCACCGCTTTGGCCGCGCCAGCGTCTTTCCAGCAAGCGCGCGCCCCGTGCTTGGTATTCGCGTTCGACAATCTGTTCCGCCGCTGCCCCCGACAAAAACGCCCGAAGTCCACGATCTTGCCGCGCTGTTCGACACGGGCCTTGCGTGTTGTCATAGGTTTCGGTCGCTTTATCCACTAATCGCCCTTTGGAGTATTCGGCGCGTCCAATTCCAACGCACGCTGGTAAACCTGCCGTCGCTTCAACCCCAATTCGGTCGAAACCTTATCTGCCGCATCGCGCACCGAAAGCCCTTGTAGCGCGTCGCGCAAAGCCGAGTCTAAATCCGCTTCGTCAACATTTGGTAAACCCGCGCGATCAATCACAACAACGATTTCGCCTTTCAGCGTCCGGTCGGCACAGATCGTCGCCAAGTCATCCAGAGTTCCGCGCAAGACCTCTTCGAATTTCTTGGTCAGTTCGCGGCACACTGCGGCGCGACGATCCCCCCCCAGAACCAGCGCCGCATCACGTAGCATCGCGGCAATGCGTTTGGGCGATTCGTAAAAAATCAGCGTGCCGGGCACCTGTGCCACCTCTTGCAGTGCGGTTTTCCGCCGCCCGGAGGCATTCGGCAAAAACCCGGCAAAAAAGAAATGGTCCGTAGGCAACCCCGCCAAAGTCAGCGCGGTGATAGCCGCAGACGGGCCCGGCGCCGAGATCAGCTTGTGCCCCTCGGCAACCGCCGCGCGAGCCAAATCGTACCCCGGATCGGCCACCATGGGCGTGCCCGCCTCTGAGGCATAGACCACGGATTTTCCATCCTCCAACGCCTGTATAAGACGGGGCCGGACGCGATCACCGTTGTGATCGTGATAAGCCACCAAGGGCCGATCCGCCAAACTGATGCCGTGAATGTCAAGCAGTTTGCGCAGGCTGCGTGTGTCTTCTGCGGCGATCACATCGGCGGATGCCAGAATATCAAGCGTCCGCAACGTAATGTCTCGCGCCGTGCCAATTGGCGTCGCGATCAGGTACAATCCCGGCGCTAGGTTTTGTTGTTTGGGATTCACCACTGGACCCGCCTCATATGACGTTTATTATCGCAGCCAAGAAAGCAGCAGGCCCAAGCCTGTCCGCAATCAGGGAGTATTGTTCTTATGTTCGCCGTTTTAACTTCTGTCCGCAAGCTGCCCGGCCTGATCGCCGTTGTATTCTCGGCTTTTTGGTTGGCCGCTTGTCAGCCTGTTTCGTTGTCCGGGACAGATACGGGTGGCCCGTCGGTCAGAAATAACGCTCCCGTGCCTGTTGCGCTTTTGGTGCCGCATGGGTCATCCGTTCCACAAGAGCAAAAACTGGCACGTGACTTGGAAAATGCCGCGCGGCTGGCGGCCTCGGACCTGAGCGGCGTCAAAATCGACCTGCGCGTCTACGGCACAGCAGGCAATCCCGCACAGGCCCAAACCGCAGCCCAAAACGCCGTGGCGGACGGTGCGCAGATCATCATCGGCCCATTGCATGCGGAGTCGGCCAACGCGGTCTCAGTTGCCGTGGCGAATGACGGTGTGAACGTCTTGGCGTTTTCCAACAATCCGACGATTGCCGGTGGCAACCTGTTTATTCTTGGCCAAACCTTCAACGATACTGCAAATCGCTTGGCAGGGTTCGCGGTGCGCCAAGGCAAAAGCCGTGTCATGACGGTGTATTCCGACAACCTGTCGGGACGTCTGGGCAAACAGGCGATCAAGCAAGCGCTGCTGCAAAACGGGGCAACACCGGCTGGAAGCGTCGGTTACCAGTTTTCCCAGCAAGGCGTTGTGACCGCTGTGCCACAAATCAAAACCACGGCGGCGCAAAACGGGGCGGATGCGATTTTCCTGACGGCCAACACCGCAGGCGCGCTGCCATTGTTTTCACAAATGCTGCCCGAAGCAGGGCTAAGCCCGGACAACATCCAATACATGGGCCTAAGCCGTTGGGACACACCGCCGCAAACACTGGAATTGCCCGGTGTGCAGGGCGGCTGGTTCACGATGCCTAACCCACAACGCAGCGCCCAGTTCCGTAGTCGATTCCAAGCGGCCTATGGTTCTGCACCGCATGATTTGGCCGGGCTTGCTTATGACGGTGTCGCGGCGGTCGGTGCCTTGGCGCAATCGGGGCGCCCGGACGCGCTTAGCCGGGCTGCGCTGACGCAAAGTGCCGGCTTTCAGGGTGTAAACGGGGTGTTCCGGTTCGGTGCCGACAACACCACAAATCGCGGTTTGGCCGTGGCCACTGTGCGCAACAATCAGGTTGTCGTGATTGACCCCGCACCGCAAGGGTTCGGTGGCGCGGGCTTTTGATTGCAACATACCCCGCACCCTAACGAGAGAGATATGAAAGACTCGATCGCGCAACCGCAGGACTTGATCTGTCCACCGGATGCCATCTTTGACACTGCGGAGGTTGCATCGCTGATCAACGCCGCTGTTCAAGAGGCCAAGGGCGACACGACGGTTCTGCAAAAATCCGTTGTCTTGATTCTGTCTGACAGGCTGAAATCAGGGCGCGCAGCGATTGCTGAAGGTTTTACGGCCCGGCCCTTTGCCTCGCGACCTACGGTGCGTGCCTATAGCTGGCTGACCGATTGCATCATTTTGACAGCGCTGGATGTGGTCACGAACCATATACATCCGCTGTCCAATCCGACTGATTCCGAGCGTATCACGGTATTCGCGGTCGGCGGCTATGGCCGTGGGGAAATGGCCCCGCAATCCGATGTCGATCTGCTATTTCTGACGCCCTACAAGATCACCCCATGGGCCGAGAGCGTTATCGAATCGATGCTCTATATCCTGTGGGATCTGCGGTTGAAGGTGGGCCATGCCAGCCGCACCATCCGCGACTGTTTGCGATTGGGCGGCGAAGATTTCACAATTCGCACCGCCCTTTTGGAAAACCGGTTTCTGGCTGGCGACAGGCAACTGGCCGATCATTTCAAGAAACGCCTGTGGCACGAGTTGTTCGAGGGCTCGGAACGCGAGTTCATCGAAGCCAAGCTGGAAGAACGCGACGCCCGCCATGAAAAACAAGGCGGGCAGCGTTTTATGGTCGAACCCAATGTCAAAGAAGGCAAAGGCGGCTTGCGCGACCTGCAATCGCTGTTCTGGATCGCCAAGTATTTGCACCGCGTTGACAGCGTGGCCGAGTTGGTGACCACGGGCCTGTTTACCGAAGACGAGTTTGACACGTTCGCCACGGCTGAAAACTTTCTGTGGGCGGTGCGCTGTCATATCCATCTGATCACCAGACGCGTCACCGACCAGATCACCTTTGACCTGCAAGTCGAAGTGGCCGAACGCATGGGCTACAAGGACACCGCCGGGCGGCGCGCGGTGGAAGTGTTCATGCAGGATTATTTCCGCCACGCCACGCAAGTCGGTGACCTGACTCGCATTTTCCTGACCAAGCTTGAGGCCGCGCACGTCAAATCCGAGCCGCTGCTGCAACGCATCTTTCGGCGCAAACGCAAGCTGAAACCGGGTTATGCAGAAATTCACGGCCGTCTTGCGATAGCCGACGAAACCGCTTTTTTGTCGGACCCCCTGAACCTTTTACGGGTGTTTGAAGAGGGGTTGCGCACCGGCTTGCTGATCCACCCTGACGCCATGCGTCTGGTCACCGCCAATCTGGACCTGATCGACGACACCATGCGCGCCGATCCAAGGGCGCGCAAACTGTTCCTTGATCTGCTGCTGAAACACGGCAACCCCGAACGCGCGCTGCGCCGAATGAACGAGTTGGGCATGCTGGCGGCCTTTATCCCCGAATTCGAGCCGATCGTCGCGCTGATGCAGTTCAACATGTATCACAGCTACACATACGATCCAGTGCATCTCGCACCTTGCGCAGATCGAACGGGGCGAGCGGACCGATGATTTGCCGCTGTCATCGTCCATCCTTGAGGCTGGCGTGAACCGTCGGGTGCTGTATGTGGCCCTGCTGCTGCACGACATAGGCAAAGGCCGAAGCGAAGACCATTCGATCGTCGGGGCCAGTATCGCCCGCAAGGTTGCGCCACGTCTTGGCCTGAAACCCAAAGAGGTGGACACGGTCGAATGGCTGGTGCGCTATCATCTATTGATGTCGGACATGGCGCAGAAACGCGACATCGCCGATCCCCGCACCGTGCGCGATTTCGCCAAAGCCGTGCAAACCAAAGAACGGCTTGATCTGCTGTGTGTGCTGACCGTCTGCGATATACGCGGTGTCGGCCCCGGCACGTGGAACAATTGGAAGGCGTCTTTGCTGCGCGCGCTCTATCGTCAGACACAACGCGCCATGGAAGGCGGGCTGGAAGATCTCAACCGCGAGCAGCGCGGCTCGGACGCAAAGCGCAACCTGCGCGACGCGCTTGTCAATTGGCCCGCCAAAGACCTCAAACGCGAAACCGCGCGCCACTACCCGCCCTATTGGCAGGGTCTGCATGTCACCGCGCATGTGGTGTTTGCCCGTCTGCTGCGTGATCTGGACGCGAACGAAGTCGCGATTGATCTGGCCATAGACGAAGACCGTGACGCCACCCGCGCCTGTTTTGCATTGGCCGATCATCCCGGCATCTTTTCGCGCCTTGCCGGGGCTTTGGCGCTTGTCGGGGCAAATGTGGTCGATGCGCGGACTTATACCTCCAAGGACGGATTCGCCACCGCCGTATTCTGGATACAGGATGCCGACGGCCACCCCTACGAGGCCGAACGCCTGCCGCGCCTGCGCGAGATGATCCACAAAACCCTCAAGGGTGAGGTGGTGGCCACCGAAGCGATCAAATCCCGCGACAAGATCAAGAAACGCGAGCGCGCCTTCAAGGTGCCCACGCATATCACCTTTGATAATGAAGGGTCCGAAATCTACACGATCATCGAGGTCGACACACGCGACCGCCCCGGTCTGTTGTATGATCTGACCCGGACGCTGGCCGACAATAATGTCTACATCAACTCGGCCGTGATCGCGACCTATGGGGAACAGGTGGTCGATACCTTTTACGTCAAGGACATGTTCGGCCTGAAATTCCATTCGGCCAGCAAACAAAAAGCGCTGGAAAGGAAACTGCGCAGCGCCATCACCGAAGGTGTGGAACGCGCCACCGCTTGACAAACACGCGACGGGTCAGACAGATCGGCCTCTGGGCGCATTTTTGGGGGGCGCAATCTTGGCGCCCCGTTTTATTGACAGGCACGCAACACCCATGACCGATATCCTGATCTTGCTGACCGCAGCTTTTGGCGCGGGCGTGTTGAACACCATCGCGGGCGGCGGCACATTCCTGACATTTCCGGCTTTGGTCTTTGTCGGCATCCCCCCCGTCGCCGCGAATGCCACAAGCGCCGTGGCGGTCTTTCCCGGCTACCTGTCCGGTGCTTTGGGCTTTCGTGCCGAGCTTGCCAGCATCGCACGCCCCCGGCTTTTGCGGCTTGGGCTGATTTCGCTGGCAGGCGGTGTGACCGGCGCAGGGCTACTGTTGATTTCATCGAACGAGGCGTTCTCGATTGTCGTGCCCTTTTTGTTGCTGGCCGCCACGATCATCTTTCTGTTCGGCGATCGCATCCGCACATGGGCCGCCAAACACGCCCGCAGCGTCACCCCCGAAGGTGCGCTTGGCCTGTTTGCGGTCAGCCTTTATGGCGGATACTTCAACGGCGGCCTTGGCATCGTGCTGCTGGCGCTGTTTGCCATGTGGGGCATGACGGAACTGCATCAAATGAACGGGCTAAAAAACGGGCTGAGCTTTGCCATCTCGGCGATCTCGGTTGCGGTGTTCGCACTGGCCGGGCTGGTGGCATGGCCGCAGGCTTTGATGATGATGGTTGCGGCCACCATCGGCGGCTATGCGGGCGCACCACTGGCACGCGCCTTGCCGAAATCCACTGTTCGGGGGCTGATCGCCCTGATCGGCTTTGGGATGAGCGCGGTGTTTTTCTGGCGCATGATCGCCTGACGGCTTCCACCCTTTCCCTGCATCGCACGATCCGCTAAGCCTTGGCGCAACCGTCCAAAGCAAAGGCCCGCCCATGAGACCCGTCCGCCTGCTATCCGGTGTGCTGACCGTCGGCGTATGGACATTGCTCAGCCGGGCTTTGGGGTTCGTGCGCGATGTGCTGATCGCCAGCTACCTTGGGCCGGGTGCCTTGATGGATGCCTTTGTCGCGGCCTTCCGCCTGCCAAATATGTTTCGCCGGTTCTTTGCCGAAGGGGCGTTCAACGCCGCCTTTGTGCCGATGTTTTCCAAGAAATACGAAGGCGACGAAGATCATCAGCATTTTGCATCGCTGGCGCTGTCGGGCCTGTCCTTGGTGCTGTTGGCGCTGACCGGGTTGGCACTGGTATTCATGCCCGCGCTTGTTTGGGCCACCGCCGAAGGGTTTGCAGGCGACGAACGCTTTGACCTGACGGTGGAATTCGGTCGCGTGGTGTTTCCCTATATCCTGTTCATCTCGCTGGCCGCGCTATTCTCTGGCGTATTGAATGCCTTAGGCCGCTTTGCCGCCGCCGCCGCCGCGCCGGTGCTGCTGAATGTCATGCTGGTGACCGCCATGATCGTGGCCGCGCAAACCGGCGGGGCCGTGGCTCAGGCGCTTGTCTGGACCATTCCATTTGCCGGGGTCGCGCAATTGGCCTTGGTCTGGATCGCCGCCCGCAAGGCCGGGATGCATATCCGGCCTGTGCGCCCTCGTTGGACGCCGGACATGGCTCGGCTTGTGCGCATTGCCATTCCCGCCGCCTTGGCGGGCGGCGTCATGCAGGTGAACCTATTGGTGGGGCAACAGGTGGCGTCGAATTATGACAAAGCGGTCAGCTGGCTGTATTCCGCTGACCGGCTGTATCAATTACCGCTTGGCGTGGTGGGCATTGCCGTCGGGATCGTCTTGCTGCCCGATCTGTCACGCCGCCTGAAACTGGACGACCACACCGGCGCGCGTGAGGCGTATTCGCGTGCTGCCGAAATCTCGCTTGCCCTGACCGTGCCCTGCGCCGTGGCGTTGATTGCGGTGCCGTTTCCCTTGGTCTCGGTTCTGTTTGAACGTGGCGCGTTCGGGGCAGACGATACCGCCGCCACGGCCTTGGCGGTGGCGATTTACGGCTTGGGCTTGCCTGCGTTTGTTTTGCAAAAAATCCTGCAACCGCTGTTTTTCGCCCGCGAAGACACCAAAAGCCCCTTTCGCTATGCCGTGGTCGCGATGATCGTGAACGCGGTGCTGGCTGTTGGGCTGGCCTTTGTCATCGGCTGGATTGCCGCGGCGATTGCCACAACCGTTGCCGGGTGGGCCATGGTCTGGCTATTGATGCGCGGCGCGCGGGGGTTTGGCGATGTGGCCCGCCTTGATGACAGGTTTCGCCGCCGTGTTTGGCGGATCGGGCTGGCCTCGGTCCTGATGGGGGTGATTGTCTGGGGTATGCATGTTCTGCTGACCCCGTTTTTCGGGATGGCGGGCCTGCGGTGGCTGGCTTTGCTGGGTGTGATCCTTGCCGGGATCATCAGCTATTTTGGCGTTGGCCATTTGATCGGGGCGTTTCGCCTTTCGGAATTCCGCAGCGCCATGCGCCGCTGATCGATCAGCGATGCCTGATCTTGGCGCGGATCTTGGCCCATCCGCCGGGGGCCAGAAAGAACGACAGGACAAAGCCAAAGCCAAACCCCGCCACATCCGCCAACCAAGTGCTGTTTGACCCGAACAAAAGGCCGAACACCAACTGTAACACCATCAACACCCCAATCAGCGAAAACGCGCGCGCCTGATTTGCGCCGATCTGCCCCAAGCGCAACCACAGCAGATAGGTAAACCCACCAATCAAGCCGTAAACACCCGGAAACGCGCCAATCAGCCAAGGCCGGTCGGGCGCGATCAGGCCAAACACAAGAGCCCCGCCAATGGCCGACGCGACGAACAACAAAAGCGTCGCCCATTGTGAAAACACTTCGCCCACGAATTTGCCAAGCGCCAAAAGCATAATGCCCGCGAACAACGCATGGGTGAACGAGCCGTGAATGAAAATGAACGTCACAAACCTTTGCAAATGCTCTGACGGCCAAACGCCGTTTTGCAACATCCAGCCAAAAATTTCGGCGTTGAACCCGTAATCCTGAATTGCGCCCTGCCGCCAGCCAACCGCCTCGGGGCCGCCCACCAAGCCACGGGCGCCAAGGGAAAACACGGCTTCCAGCAAGAGGATCATCAAAAACAAGGCCACCACAACGGGCGGCATAGGATTGACTGGGCTGTCAGACTTGGGGCTGCTCATGCCTGCTCTCCTTGACGGGGCTTTGACCCATGGGTAAGCGAGGCAAGCACAGAAATCCACCACGGAGATGAGCCATGACCGAGGCGGCCTTTACCCCCCGCGTCTTTTCGGGCATCCAGCCCTCGGGCAACCTGACGCTTGGCAACTACCTTGGCGCGCTCAAGCGCTTTGCCAACAGCCAGAACGACGGGATCGAGTCGATCTTTTGCATGGTCGATCTGCATGCCATCACTGTCTGGCAAGATCCCGCCGCGCTGCGCCATGCCACACGCGAACTGGCCGCCGGGTTCATCGCGTCGGGGATCGACCCTCAGACATCCATCCTGTTCAACCAATCCCAAGTGCCCGAGCACACGCAGATGGCGTGGGTCTTTAACTGCGTCGCGCGCATGGGCTGGATGAAGCGGATGACCCAATTCAAGGACAAGGCCGGCAAGAACGCCGAACAGGCCAGCCTTGGGTTGTTCGGCTACCCGGCGCTTATGGCGGCCGATATCCTTGTCTATCACGCAACGCATGTGCCGGTGGGCGAGGATCAGAAACAGCATCTGGAACTGACCCGCGACATCGCGATCAAGTTCAACAACGACTATGGCGTTGACTTCTTCCCGATCACCGAACCCGTGATCGAAGGCGCCGCCACCCGGGTGATGAGCTTGCGCGACGGCGCCAAGAAGATGTCAAAATCCGACCCCTCGGACATGAGCCGCATCAACCTGACCGACGACGCCGACACCATCGCCAAGAAAATCCGCAAGGCCAAAACCGACCCCGAGCCGTTGCCAGAAACGGCCAAGGACTTGGAAGACCGCCCCGAGGCCCGCAATCTGGTGAACATCTTTGCCGCGCTCAACGATCAAAGCGTTGATCAGGTGATGCAAGACATGGGCGGCAAAGCGTTTTCCGAATTCAAGCCGCTGCTGGCTGATCTGGCGGTGGAAAAGCTGGCCCCAATTTCCGTTGAAATGGCCCGGCTGATGCAGGACGTGGCCGAAATCGACCGTATTTTGGCCGATGGATCACAACGGGCGCGGGCCATCGCGCATCCCATTCTGCGCCAAACCTATGACATCATAGGCATGGTGCAACCGGCCGAGGTCTGACCTTTGAAACAGCCGGGGCAGTGCATAGGCGGCCCCGGCACTCAACGGCATATACTCAACCGGTGCAGGTTAAATCAGCCGCACCTGTGTTCCCACCTTGGTCAGTCCAAAAAGTTCCGCCACCTTCTCGTTATACAGGCCGATACAGCCATCCGACGATTTGCGCCCGATCTTACGCGTGTCATGCGTGCCGTGAATGCGGTAATACTGCCATGACAGATGCAACGCATGGGTGCCCATAGGGTTTTCCGGCCCCGGCGGAACGGTTGCCGGCAAGGACGGATCTCGTTCACGCATCGACGGTGTGGGCGTCCAGGACGGCCCTTCGACCTTTTTGATGATCCGGGTATAGCCCAGCTTGGTCAATTCCTCGCTGCGCGGCACCGACGTGGGAAACAGCCGATAAACGCTTTCATCTTCCGACCAAAAGTGCAGCGCGCGCGATTTCGTGTCGGCGACGATGGCGCCACCTGTCAGGGTCTCAAAATGATCCCGCCAATCCATGGCCGCAAAGCCGGAAACATTGCGCCGCACACCATGGCTTGGGCTGGCCCAAACGGCTGGCGCAGCCAGACCGGCAACACCGCCAACGATCACTCCGCGCCGCGTCATTTTGTTGTTCTGCATTGTCTGCCTCCTGATTTGCTCTGATGGCCTGCAGGGCGACATGGGCAATCTGTCGGGTAACTTGCAAATCACAAAAACTTGGGCGGGCGCGTGTCTTTCGCCCGACCTTGCGAAAACCAGCTTTCGCGCCATACTCTTTGCAAAAGGGAAACAGCCATGCGCAAACTGCAAACTCAAGGATTGCACCACATCACCCTGACCGGCGCTGATCGGCAAAGCTCGATCGACTTTTGGGAGGGGGTTTTGGGCATGCCGTTCATCTTTGAACAGCCCAATCTGGACGATCCCGACGAAGGCCACCTGTATTTCGATCCCGGCGACGGGCGATTGATCACCATATTCACCAACGAAACCCGCAAAGCCGAACGCAGCCGCGCCCCCGCCAATCCCTGCGCGGTGCATCACATCGCTTTCACCGTCAGCCGTGTCACGTTTAGCCAAGTGCCCGAGCGCTTGGCAGAGCGCGGCATCGGCCATTCCGGCCCAAAGGATCGCGGTTTTATGGATTCGATTTATTTCCGCGATCCCTTGGGCCTACTGATCGAACTGGCCTGTTACCGGTTCGAACCGCCCCACGGCTGCACCCATGCCGATGTGATGATCGAAGCCCATCACCTGCGCGTCGAACGCGGTGATTACAATATTCAAGACATTCATCTGGCCGATGCGATTGAACGCTTGGTCACACGCAGCCAGTTCAGCCTGTCGGCCGACCGCAGTGCTCGTAATCGGTACTGATCACATATCCGCATAAACGCACCAAAGCTGCCCGAATTTTCCAAATGGTGCGTATGCGCCGCCGCCCTTACGACCTGTGCAACACAAGACGAAAGAACGTTTCGATGTCAGACCCCGTTCACCCTCAGACAACAGTCGGCCATATCCACCTCAAGGTCGCTGACCATTATCGCACGCCACAAGACTGGCCGCGCGACGCC
>Ga0209943_1001877_pt1 | contig 12064 bp, 11 predicted proteins | sample SalPonR1_B_D2_MG_FD_185698 | JGI IMG/M metagenome (GOLD analysis project Ga0209943, IMG submission 185698) | Salt pond soil microbial communities from South San Francisco under conditions of wetland restoration - Salt Pond MetaG R1_B_D2_MG... ... | reverse complement strand
TCAGAAAAGGTTGGGGAATGGGTCACCGTGGAGCGGGATATTATGGCCGACTACCGGGAAGCTTTTGGCGAGGAGCCGCCAGCAGTGGTGGGTATTGCGATTATGTCGGACTCTGACAACACTGGTGCGAAGGCCACGGCCTGGTATGGAGATATCCGCCTGAACCCCGGCTCATGAGACAGCCGGCATTGCTAGCGATATTGTTCTGGGAAACCCGGCACCAAGTAACCGTCATTGAATTCGCGTATCGGCGGGACTTCGCCTCTCTCCGCGAGACGAATATACGCATCGTCGAACGCGTCTCTGAGCAGCGCCGCCCGTGGATTTGCCAGAGAAAACAGCCAGGCGCTGTTTCTGGTGCGAATCTCGGATTCCCGGATCATATGATCAGTTGTTGGTTCGAGGGTTTCCATAACCGGCTGGCGATAATCCAGCAGATAATCGCCTCTTCCTAATTTGAGCATATCCAGGGCCGAGCGATGGTTGGGTGCCTCCGTAACTCGAATCGAACCCTCACTCTCCATCCATGAGATAAGACCACCATAGGTATAGCCGCTAATCACGATGACGGTTTTTCCCAAAAGCCTGTCGAAGTGCTCAACGGGCGGCGTTTTCTCCAGATACCAGGCGCTGAGCTGAACAGGCAGCGGGCTTGCCCAGCTTTCCAGTACCTCACCTTCAAGGGCAGGTATGTTTGCGACACCCGGCCAGGCATCAATCTTGCCATTGGTTAAATACAGATAAGCCCTTGTCACGGGGAGAAAAAGAAACTCCGTCTCAAACCCCGCCTCACGAGCCACTTTGCGGGTTATTTCAATGAAGGATCCCTCAGCCTGGCCGTTTTCAGCACGGTAGGTGATAGGTGGAAACTCGACGTAGGCGATTCGAATAATCCTTTGGTCCAACGTATCCGCCAGAACCACACCAGGCCTGAGGGCGACAAGTGCAAAAATTAACGAAGCTGCACAAAAAAGACGCCAGAACACTGACGATTTGTGAGTCGTACCCCAAAACCAACTTGTCATAACCACCAGTTCTTATCAGTGTTTTTCTAAAGATTATCAGAATTGCACGGAGTTGCACTGACAGCCTCCGCAATTCCCAAAATACATTCGCAACACTACATTGAGTTTCAGCGAGACAGGTCAATATAACCGTCCTCATCCAGCTCCACTCTGGAAATACCGGGGGTCTCTTTCTCCAGACGCATGAGTTCCTCAACCCGGGGATCAATGCCACTGCTGGCAGTAATCGCGATACCCAAATCCACTTGGCTGCCGGTCTCATAGCGTTTGGCTTTAAGGGCCTGAAAAACCGTCAACATCAGCTCATCATCATTCCACGGCTTCTCAATAAACCTGTGAATGCCGGCGTCATTTATCGCCCGGATCAGCCCCTCGCGTTCGGCATGCGCCGATAACAGAATACGCGAGGCACCCGGGGCCAGTTGCCGGCTCTCGGCGAGAAACTGGATTCCCGAGAGTTCGGGCATACGAAGATCGGAAATGATGAGATCTGGATTCAGCGAACCCAAATCCTGAAGGCATTGGCGAGGATCGGTATAGGTCAGCACCTCAATCCCCAGGCGCTGCAGACAGCGTCTTAACGCCCGGCCTATAGCCGGCTCATCATCCACACAAACAATACGATACCCTGGCTTCGTACTCATGAGTTTTCCTCCAGAGCCGGTTCGATAATATGGATAGGCATCTTCAAGTTGTCCTCAGCCCCAAGGCGCCTCAGTCGGTCAACCATCGTCTGAGTAAGCACGCCACCGCGGCTGATCAAAAGAATACCCCTGTCCGTAACAAGATCCCGGTTCAAGACCATTCCCGGCGCCAGATCCCGATAGCCGACAATGCGTTCCATCGGCGCAAGTGAGGCCACATCAAGTGTGTACTGCGTTTGGGCGATCGCCTCAACAACAGCTGGATCATATCTGCTGCCAGCATTTTTCCGGAGATGGTTCAATGCCTCTTCCGCGTTCAATGGGGTGGCTCGCAGATACTCAGTCTGAATCCCGATGAACTCCTTGCAGGCCAAAAGAATGCGGGATCCGAGCGGCGCTTTCTCCGCAACGAGCCGGTCGGGATAGCCGGAACCATCGAAATGCTCATTTTGGTGACGTATCAACAGCGCAGCCCTCTCCAGCGCTTTTATGCCCGTCAGTGACAACTCGCCGATGACCGGGTACTGGCGGTACTCATCAAGGTCTCGCCCCGTCAACCTGATTTCGGACCGGCCCAGAACATCATCCGGCAAAGTCAGCTTCCCGAGCTCATGCAGTAGCGCCGCATAGATAACATGCTTTCGCTCGGAATTGCCCACCTGCAGTTGGTCGCATACCCGGGCACACAAGTCAGCCACCAACTGAGACTGTCCTTTAATCAGATGGGCACGGTTGCTGATAAAGTAAGAAAAGGTTTTCACGAAAGCATCGTAACTCGTTTCCAACTGGCGCATTGCGCGACGAAGCATTTTCGTCCGGGCGAGCACCCGGTCTTCGAGTTCCGCATTGAGACGCTTCAACGACTCGGCCTGTTCCCGAGTCGTTTTCATTAAACGTTGGTTTTCTCGCTCAAGTCTTATGATCTTGAGACCCTCTTTCAAAACCTCGATGAACTTCTCATCATCCCATGGCTTATGGATAAAACGTGTGATTCCACCATCGTTCAATGCACTGACTGTGGATTCCAGATCAGACTGGCCGGTCAGGAGGTAGCGCACTGTGTCGGGATACTGCAGCTTCACCTGGGCAAGAAATTCATGGCCCGTCATCTCGGGCATGCGCATGTCTGAAACCACCAGATCCACAGGCTCATGCTGCATGATTTCAAGCGCTTCGGCGCCACTGCTGGCAAACAGGCATTGGAAGCTCTGTTTGCGTGTTAGCCGTTTCAAAGAATTGAGGATTGGTAGTTCGTCGTCAACAAACAGAACTTTTCCAGCGTCCCAAGATCCTTGATTAGAAGTCCGATCCATCTTGGCTCTCCCATGGGTTTAAGTTCAACTCGGTAGGTATAGACTGCACCGTTAAGCAGACATCAAGCACTCAGCGCTTCCTGCTCAAGCAGTAACTGCTGCCTCGGGAGCCTGATTCGAAATTCCGTGCCCGTCCCTTCTTCACTGACCACCTCGATGTGGCCACCGTGTCGATTGGCGATGATGTCGTACGCGATGTTCATACCAAGACCTGTACCTTCTCCCACTTTTTTCGTGGTGAAAAATGGATCGAAAATCCGGCCAATGTGTTCTTTTGCGATACCACACCCATTGTCAGAAAACTTGATGAAAATGCTTTCGGGAGAATCCGTTACGACAATTGAAATCAGCCCTTCGCGCCCCACTTTCTTGATCGCGTGGACTGCGTTGATAACCAGGTTGGAAACGACCTGAGAGAAAGGACCTGGCAGCAGATCCAACTCAATTTGTGACGGACATACCAGCTCAACCCGACTATTGTATTTGGTCTCGTTCTTGAGCAAATTCAGGGTTTTCTCCAAGAGTTTACGAAGGTTTTTATGCTCGAATGTATCCCTCGAATTATCCGCGCGGGAAAAATCCTTTAGGTTCTGGATGATTTCCTTTACCCGACCACCACCCTCCACGCAGTCTTCTATCAATGAGGGTAAATCGTCCTTTATGAATTCGTAGTCATAACGCTCCAGAGCCTCAGTGAGCCTGGCCGCAAACGCCGAAACCGTTTCCATTTCGTCTGCATTCAGCCATGAACGGGACTGCTCAACGATCGCGATAAGGTCATTGATATACTCATTCAGTCGGTTGATATTGCTGAGAATGAACCCAAGAGGATTGTTGATCTCGTGTGCAACGCCGGCCGCAAGATGACCGATGGAGGCCAGCTTCTCCTGCTGTGTCATCAGCACTTGAGTACGTTTAAGCTGTTGCAGGGATTTCGAGAGTGCCTGGTTAGCCTGGTAAAGCTCAGTCTGTTTCTCTAGAAGTTCAGCCTGGGTACGCCGTTCCTTGTTTAGCGCCAGCATCAGTGATTCTTTTGAATTTTCCAGATCCAGGGTCCGCTCGGTAATTTTTCTCTCAAGCAGCCGGCGACTCGATATGACCGACTCGGTCATGTACCTCGAGATCAGCATCACAATAACCATCAAAACAAACGAGAGCACCACAATGCCCCATTTCGAGAAGGTGAAACTGGTCTCCAGCTCTGCCATCAGCCGGTTTCTGAGCAACTGCAACTCTGTCGTTCTGTCAGTCAGCTGGGCTTCAATAGACGCCTCATAGTCCAGACTCAGCAGAACCAAAGCCTGGCTCTGATCTCTAGCCAACACCCGTTGTAGGTGAAGCTTATGAAGCTGACCATCAGGCTTGATCAGACTTCGTAAGCGCTCGAAAAGAGGTTCTATACTTGTATCAAAAACACCCGGGAACACGTGGTCTACCGAAACCCGGTTACGTTGTATCCAAAGAAAGGCGTCGTACACTGACTTATTCAGGCTGTTAAGGGTCACCTCGACTTCATTTGTATTTTCGGCTCTGGCAAGACTGTCGAGGCTCTGATACCCCAGTTGGAGTACCGCATCTGCCTGGTTTGCAGCACCGGAGATAAGGCTCGCCGCGTCTCGGGGTGAGTCCGTCGGCATGGTATTGATCAGATCGATCAAATTCTGACCGAGGCGGTCAAGCACGCCAGTTACGTCCTCATGCGTTGCACGAACTTTCTGTCTTATCGCTTCAAACTCCTGCAAAGCAGTTATGGTGGATTTGAAAACCTCAGTTGCCCGGCGCCCAAGACGCTCATCGAACACCACATCCCGGTTACGTTCGATAAGCTCTGATGCCTTCTGCGCAAGAGAGATAGGGTCGCCCTGAACCTCGTTCGATCTATCGGAAAACGCCCGGGCCTCCAGGATACTGAGCGATTGTCTCGCCAGCATCAGATCCAGCTTCGCGGACTGCAATGAAACCAGATCGGGCACAACCTCTCGGTGAATCACCCCGCTATCCTTTTCGACCACTGCAATCAAATACATCGCTGCAAAAAACAACACCAGGATCGTTGCAGAGATAAACCCGAGACTTATGATGATCCGTCTGGTGTATTTTCCCGGGTTTGCTCTATGCATTATCAGGCCTATGAACGGAATAGACCTGATCACGCTCCAACAGTTGAATGATTCGACTGAACTGGCATGGCGTATTCAGGAAGAAGAGAGTGAAACCGGAACCTACAACCCGATTCCTGACAGCTAGCAGGCAATCCAGCCCTGCTTGATCAATTTCCGAGACCTCTTGTAGGTCGAAAAACCAGTCGCAACAGACTGGTGTCTCCTGAAGAAATGTCTGACGAAGCCTAACGGATGTAAAAACATTCAGCCGGGAGGGTAGCCGCCAGACATCATCTTCTCTGGCTACGGTTATCAAAACTCCTCCCTGCCATTTGACTCGATTCCGGGGCCGCAAGCTGGAAAATTCTGAGCCCCTCTACCAGTCATAGCCAGTTTCTCAAGCATGCGTGACTGGTAAAGCGCGTAGCTTCGTAACGCAGCCAACGCCGCGTTTACCTGGAAGAATCGCTGGCAACAAAACCAGAAACCAACACCCGCAGAACCGAGAGACAAGATCAAAAACAGCAGATTTCCATTCGCGCCGAACAGAATGGCAGCACAGATATGGCTCACCGAAAAAGACAGAAGAAGGGAAAATTCAACGAGTAATTTTTTTACTCGGGGAAGATCTGCCACGTGCGCCACTCCGCAAAACTATATTTTCATCGTTTTTGTGACACTGGTCACATTTTTACTTAATCTAGCGTAGCGACAGGAACAGGGTGTAGCGGCTTAGAGTAGCTTTTTGTATGTAGTAATTAACGACATGTAGTGATTTAGTTAAAGCAATGTAAAAAAAAGAAAAACGCACCCCAAAAAAGATGCGTCTATTGATACGACTGCGGAAAAAATTACGCCGGATTAGCGGTCTCAGATGTAATTCATGACCATATAAAGCCCTACCCCACCCATAACAAGCATGTAGGGGAATGCCATAACCACCATCTTGCCGTAGGACAGGCGAACCAGGGGCGCGATGGCAGACGTCAGCAGGAACAGGAAAGCTGCCTGGCCATTCGGGGTCGCCACACTGGGAAGATTGGTACCGGTGTTGATGGCGACCGCCAGCTTCTGGAAATGTTCGTAGCTGATAGCACCGGCATCGAGAGCTTGCTTCACCTCACTGATGTACACGGTGGCCACGAACACATTATCGCTGATCATCGAAAGCACACCATTGGCGATAAAGAACATGCCCGGCTGACGGGCTTCGGGAAGCGACAGCACGTAGTCAATGATCGGCTTGAACAAGTGCTGCTCGTGGATCACGGCAACCACCGCAAAAAACACCACCAGCAGGGAGGTAAACGGCAGGGATTCCTGGAAGGCCTTACCAATCTGGTGCTCGTCGGTGACACCGGTAAATGAGGTAATCAGGATGATTACCAAAAGGCCAATCAGCCCGACCTCTGCCAGGTGGAGAGCCAGGCCCACAACAAGGATTGCAGCAGCGAATGCCTGCACCCAGAGTGCCGCCTGATCAGCCTTGGTACGCTTCGCCCGCTCGTTCTCGGCAAACTCTTCCAGCACCCGGCGTACGGGCTTGGGCAGGCGTCCACCGTAGCCGAACCAGCGCAGCTTCTCCAGAGCCCAACAGGTACAGAGCCCCGCTACCAGCACCGGCACACTCACCGGCGCCATGTGCAGGAAGAAACCCGCGAAATCCCAACCCACCACCTTGGCAATCAGCAGGTTCTGGGGCTCGCCCACCATGGTGGCCACACCACCCAAAGCTGTACCGATAGCGCCGTGCATCAACAGGCTACGCAAAAAGGCCCGGAAGTTTTCCAGGTCTTCCCGATGCAGCTCGATCACTTCTTCATCGCTACCGGCGTTGTGGTCCTTATGCTGATAGCCCTTACCGGACGCCACCTTGTGGTAAACCGAGTAGAAACCCACCGCCACGCTGATAATCACCGCGGTAACGGTCAGGGCGTCCAGGAAGGCCGAAAGAATCGCTGCCGCGCAGCAGAACAGAAGAGACAATGCCGATTTGGAACGCACCCCCACCAGAATCTGGGTGAAGGTCACCAGCAGCAGTTCCTTCATGAAATAGATGCCCGCCACCATGAACATCAGCAGCAGGATAACCGGGAAGTTGGTGAGCACCTCCAGATAGACCGCGTCCGGCGTAGTCAGCCCGATCAGCAGTGCCTCCACCGCCAGCAGACCACCCGGCAGGAGCGGGTAGCACTTCAGGGCCATGGCCAGAGTAAAAATAAACTCGGCAATAAGAAGCCAGCCGGCCGTTCCCGGGCCCAGGGTCCACATGACAATCGGGTTGGCGACGAGAAACAGCAGAATGACCTGCTTGTACCAGACGGGCGCCTTGCCAAGGAAATTGTGGGTGAAGCCTGAAATAACGGTAGTGGGCATTAAGGAGGTCTTCTGAAAAAACGGGTTTTTAATATTATGTGGCTGGAGGCCCGAATCGTCCTTGATATTTATGTACCGGAGAATGCTCCATAGGCACGTTTTCAGACCTTATTTGGTCGTATAACAACAAGAGAGGCAGATGAGCCCAACCACGCCGGCGGTTTCTGAAACAATACTCGCTAATAAAAATACAGCGGCGCGTATTTTAACCGATTCCTGTCGCGAATAGGTCGCTTTGTGGAAAAATATCCAGATGACTTCGAAAGTATGCGTTACGCCCCTGTTCGATACTGAGTCATTCAGAAATCACGCTTTTCTGCCAACTTCCGTTGCAATATCCGATTCAGCTCCTCGAGATTCCTGATTCTTTCGTTATAACGGGATTTTTCCCAGTAATTGCGCTGATTCACGAGATCGATCTGCAAGGCTAATTCGCCGACTTCATCCGAACCACGATCATTTATTGTTTCGTAGGCTTCTCCAGCATTGATCCTCTCGAGTATTCGGCTCATGCGGGTAAGTCTGCGCACAAGATAGTAGCCAGCTCCAATGGAGAACAGAGCTGCCATCAAAACCTCCACTGCGGCGATGCCCAAACTGTTACGCTGCAGAGACTGAATGCTCTGTTTCTGCGCCCGTAAATCAAGACCAATTTCTATCTCGCCATAATAAAGGCCGGCTTTTACGATAGTCGCATTGGCCATGAACAGGCTGGGCAACTCTTCTTCATCCAGAGAGCGTCGGAAGTGCCTAGTCAGATGCTCCGGATTACCCGCCTCGGCAAGCAAGCGCCCTTCGTAATCCACCACACGGGCAAAAGACGTGCCCGGTGTTTTTGCCACTTCATCAACAAAAGATTGCAAAGACGCCAGATCCAGCGATAAGACGTCGTCGGCAGCCGTTTCAGCGAAAACCCTCGCAATAGACTGCGCACGACGCTCTACCTCGTCCCGGGTGGACTTATCAATAAAGTGAAACACCGAGTAAAGGAGCACTACTAACATTCCGACCTCAATAAGGCCGATGCCAATAACTGCTTGGGTTCGGAGCGAGAACTTCACGGCGTTTGTTCTGTCTTTATAAACTCGAGGCCGAGGTCACGAACGTCATTCCAGTCGCTGTCATTGGCTCGAACAAGTGTCTTCAGAGTAATCCGCTCCAGTAGAGCCCGACCTCGTTCGCTTTTGGATAGATCCGCCAGAAGATCGCCAATCTGATCCATCTCTCGTTGCGGAAGATCGGGGTGAACAGCAAAGGCATGGGGTGTATAACCCGGTGACCGCCAAAGAACCCTCACATTTTCGAGCTCCTGCTCCAGCGCCGCAGCATAAGTCCGTTCGATGCCTCCCCCTGCTTTAACAAAACCTCTGGAGACATTCAGATAGACGGAATCATGGGAAGACACATACTTTGGCGTATAAGACACCCCCAGCCTTTTCAACTCCGCCCTTACCAGAATTGTCGCGGCGAAGGCCGCCGGGGCCGGGAATGCCAGAGTTTCGCCCTGCAGATCAGCCAGTGTCGTGGAGGGATCTGTTTCACTTACCACAACAATGCCCCGAATGCGCTTTTCCTGCTCCCGAGCGATAGCCCGATATCCAGGTACCTGGCTGAACTCCACATAATGATAGGGATTCATATAGGCAATGTCGTATTGGCCCGCAAGCACGCGTTGCTCGAAGGTTGGAATATCCGGTGCGGTCTTGAATCGGACAGGACGGCCGATCCGCTCGGATAGATAGCTCATTAGCGGTGTCCACTGTTCAGCTAATCGGCTTGACGACTGCTGCGGTACGATCCCAAAACTCAATGGTCGGGAATCTGCTTGGGCAGAGACGCAAGCTGTTAAAAACATCGTCAGTAAAATACCTTGCAAGAACGTCATTCCGCCAAAACTCCCGTATTTCATACAACGTCAGAGGCAAATTGCCTGTTGGTGGCAAAGCGCGACGCTGAATCTGTCAGCACCGCCACAAAATCATTCAGGGGCATGGGTTTGTGGGCGAAGTAGCCCTGGATAAAAAGACCTTGATGGCGCGCGATCAAGTCCCACTGTGCCCGATTTTCAACACCCTCGATTACCGTTTGCATATATGCCTGGCCTGCCATGGCTATGATGGAATCGAGGAACCGCAGCCTATCCTCATCCTCCTCAATGCCAGTTACGAAACACCGGTCGATTTTTAGCCGCTTAACACATAGCTCCCGCACATACTCCAGAGATGAATGCCCGGTTCCAAAGTCATCCAACGCAAAATTTACACCCAGGGCATCCATTTGCCCTATCAGTTCATTAACTTTCTCGAAGTCGATAGCGGCGTTATCTTCCGTTATCTCCAGACACAAGGCGCTGGCTGGAATACCCTCGTTAAGCAGCAGACGCTGAACGTCCGAGACCAGGCCTTCACTCAACATCGCAGGATTCAGGTTGATTGAAAGACAGCCCCTGAATCCGAGGTCCTGGAACAGTTGTTTCGTTTCTTTGGAAATCTGTCGGAACAACCAATGACCCAGATCAACACCAAGGCCATGCCTCTCGCATAAGTCCACGATTTTATTGGGCGGAACAAAACCGATCTCCCGGTCTGCGCAACGCAGCAGAACTTCTGCACCCGAGACGTAGTTAATATCCTCTGCTCTGACAATCGGCTGGTAGACAACACTCAGAGATAACGAAGAAGGCTCTCCACTCAGAAACCGGACCAGACCATTGTGGATAATGCGTTCTTCGCGTAAGCGTGTTTCGAGGTTTTCATTACTCACGTAGAAACGCTCACCTTCGAGACGCGCTACAGCCAGTGCCCGATAGGCTTCCTGGTGGCGTGCAGACCAGTCCATAGATGGAGCATGGCGAGCAGGCGAAATACCAAATTCGGCTGAGATCGGAATAACCGTTTGATAAATCCGCCAGTCAAAGACCGTTGCGGCTATCAAACGTCTCGCGAATTCCTCTGTGCGCTCTCTGTTCTGCGTTTTTGCGAGAAGCACAAATTCCCCTTGAGAGACATGGATTAATTCATCCGCGCTACCCAATTCTTTTCCCAATTTCCGGGCAAATGCCTGAACAATTTCGTTTGCTCGATCATTTCCATGTTCGCTGATGATCAGGCCCAGATTACGAATATGGCAGGCAACGATGTTTTTCCGTGAATCAATCTCATGGAGTGACTGAAGGTAATTACCATTGGGCAGTCCGGTCAGACTGTCCGTTCGTGACTGGCGCCGAATGTATGCAAGCGCGAATGCCATGTACCCAAACACAACAACCAAGGCACTGAGTGTAAGAAAGCGAAGGTTGGCAAGCCGGTCCCTTGAGGCTTCCATCCCCGTCATAAGCTGGTTGGTTTCGTCACCGACAAAGTTGTCCGTCAGCAGCATCTGTATCTCTTTGTGCTGAACCTCCCAGGCAGCCACGAAAGCTGACCAGTCCGGTCGTGTCGAATTCAGAAGGGTCTCAAGCGTCGGTTCTAAACCACGGAGTTTCTTGAAGAGGTTTTTAATGCGCCTGAGGTTGTTCTCGTGCTGTCGAGTTGGCAGGGACTCCGTGCTGTTAAGCAGATAATCATACCGGCTCCACAACACATCGAATCGAAGCATAAACTCATCCGGATCACCGACACCTTTCGCCATCAGCGCCACTTCACGATCAAAAGCGGCAGCTTCACTACTCATTCTGGCGAGGTTCCAGGAAGCCATCCTCAAGGCGCCCAGAGAGACCGTCTCAAGTCGTCTGTCCTGAACATAGGTATAGAAACTGGCGGCTAACAGGACGGCAATGACGATGAACAGAAAGATCATCGTCGTACGGGAGAAAAGACGTTGCTTGAAAGATCCCGGTTTCATGGTTAGTTGAGGGTAATTCCCTCAAGCTGCCAGATCATGAACCTATGGAACGCCTGATCATCAAGCTCCGGCCGATCTGACAGTGGTAGTATGATCCAGAAAGGTCCGCGATCACGAACGGACATAGGTTTGCCATCCATTCTTGTGGCGATGATCGCGTCCATCTCCAACAGCTCCTGAATATTGCCATCGACCTCGTAGTCGTTGAGAGCTCTGAAAACCACTCGGGATTCTTTTTCAAGCGAAAAAAATTCCAGGACCCGTCTCAGGGAAGGACCAGTAAATTCGGCCGTACCCTCAAAGTAGGGACTGGTCGTAACGATCCTGGTTTGTGGAAACGCTTCCAGCTCTGTGCGATCAAGCGCCAGGGTATTTTCTCCACTAGTGACCGCCAGGTTCGGTGCTGCTTCCACAGAAATGACAACAAGAAAAGCGGCGAACGCCTTCAGGAGGACATTGATCAGTTTCACGATTGAATCATTCTCATTAGTGCTTTTAAGTAAAAATCGGCTAATGATAGATCAGATTGATTCAATGCCGTAAAAGGGTATTGGTTACATTGTGAAACTGAATTTTTAAAAACTGAAAAACACGGGGTTAAAGATTTAATTTATATATAAAACAAACATTTGCGATATATGGGATACACTTTTTCTAAGATAGGCAATTTCCGAAGCCATGGCTGACGGGCACGGTCCATGTGCCGGTAGCCGAACCTCAGAAGTGGTATGACACCGAACCTGTGACTTCACGACGGCTAC
>Ga0209943_1001875_pt1 | contig 12084 bp, 10 predicted proteins | sample SalPonR1_B_D2_MG_FD_185698 | JGI IMG/M metagenome (GOLD analysis project Ga0209943, IMG submission 185698) | Salt pond soil microbial communities from South San Francisco under conditions of wetland restoration - Salt Pond MetaG R1_B_D2_MG... ... | reverse complement strand
GTCGATGCGCGCCGGGTCGCACTCCAGCAGGGCGCGGGTATAGGGATGTTGCGCGTTGTGAAAAATCTCGCGCACCTCGCCCGCCTCGACCACCTCGCCCGCGTACATCACCACCACGTCGTCGCAAAGTTCCGCGATCAGGCCGAGATTGTGCGAGACCACCACCACGGTCGCGTCCAGCTCCTTTTGAAGATCCTGCAGCAGGTGGATGATCTGCGCCTCCATGGTGACGTCGAGCGCGGTGGTGGGCTCGTCCGCCAGCAGCAGTTGCGGCCCGGTCAGCAGCGCCATGGCGATGCCCGCGCGCTGCCGCATGCCGCCCGAGAAATGATGCGGATACTGGTCGATCCGCTTGTCGGGATCGGGGATGCCGACCTTGCCCAGCATCTCCACAGCCAGGCGGCGTTTTTCTGCTGTCGACAGGTTGGGCCGACGGTAGAGGATGTCGCGCATCTGCCGCCCATAGGTCAGCACGGGGATCTGGCTGGTCATCGGGTCCTGGAACACGACCGAGATGTCCTCGCCGCGGATGGCGCGCAATTGCGCCTCGCCGGTGTGCAGCAGGTCGCGCGCGCCGAAGCGGACCTCGCCGCCGGTCACCTCGGCATTGCCCGCCAGAAGGCCCAGAAGCGCCCAGAGCACGGTGGACTTGCCCGACCCGCTCTCACCCACGATGCCTATGATGCGGCCCTTGCGGATCGGAAAGGTGATGTCGCGCAGCGCCTTCACCCGACCGCGCGGCGTGCGGAAATCGACCGACAGGTTGCGGATGTCCAGCAGCGTTTCGGGCGTCTCGGGCATGTCTCTGGGCATGTCAGCGTCCTTTTCCCATGCGCGGATCGAAAATGTCGCGCAGCGCCTCGCCCAGGAAGGTGAAGCCCAGCGTCGTCAGGATCAGCGGGATGCCGCCCGCGATCACCATCCAGGGCGCGTCGCGGATCACGAGGTAGCCCTCGTTGAGGATCGTCCCCCAGCTCGCCGTGGGGGGCAGCACGCCAAGGCCAAGAAAGCTCAGCCCCGCCTCGACCGTCACCACCACCGGCACGTCCATCGCCGCGAGGATCATCAGCGGGCCGGCCACGTTGGGCATGACATGGTGCGTCAGGATGCGCGCCATGCCTGCACCGAGCGACCGCTCGGCGAGGATGAACTCGCTGTTCTTGAGCGACAGCGTCGCGGTGCGCGCCACCCGCGCGTATTGCGGGATCGACGTGATGATGACGATGGCCAGCACCATCCCGAGGCTGGGCCCCGTCAGCGCCACGGTGGCCAGCGCCAGAACGATCGTGGGAAAGGCGCGCACCGTGTCGAAGATCAGCAGAAGCAGGCTGTCGAGCCAGCGCGGACCCAGCCCCGCGATCATCCCGAGGATCAGCCCGGTCACGAGCGCCACCGACACCCCGATGGCCGCGATCTTGAGCGCCACGCGCCCGCCGTAGAGGATGCGCGACAGCGTATCGCGGCCCAATTGGTCGGTGCCTGCCGGATGCTCCCATGTCGGCCCCGACAGCCGCGACGGCACGTCGAGCGCGTTGGGGTCGTAGGGCGCGATCCACGGCGCGAAGATCGCGCTGGCAAAGAACAGCACCACCAGGATCAGCCCCGTCAGCCCCTGCCAGTTGGTCAGGAAAAGGCGCAGCTTCTCGCGCCGCTCGCGGGCCGCGGATTCGCGGAGTTCGGTCTCGGCGAGATGGTCGGGCAGGCCCGAGGCATCGACCGGCGGCAGGCCGGTTTCGGGTTCAGAGCGATTCACGGACACGGGGATCAAACCAGGCTATGAGGAGGTCAGACAGCAGGACGACGAGGATGTAGAGGCCGGTGGCCACCAGCACCGCGCCCTGCACGATGGGGAAGTTGCGCGCCATGACGGCGTCGAAGATGAGCTTGCCGATGCCGGGGCGGGCAAAGATGATCTCGGCGAACACGGTCGAGGAGATCAGCCCGCCGAAGCCCATGCCGATGAGCGTGATGGTGGGCAGGATCGCCACCCGCAGCGCGTAGCCATAGACCACCCGCCGCGGATGCAGGCCGAAGGCGCGGGCCGAGCGGATGTAATTCTCGCCCATCACCTCCAGCATCGAGGCGCGCACCATCCGCGCCAGATACCCGACCCAGCTCAGCCCGATGGCAAAGGCGGGCAGCACCAGGTGTGTCAGCTGATCGGCGGTATCGCCCGGCTCGCCCGCACCGATTGCGGGGAACCAGCGCAGATGCACGGCAAAGATCAGCAGCGCCCAGATCGACACGAGGAACGAGGGCACCGCGATCGTGCCCACGGACAGCACACCGGTCACCCGGTCCAGCCAGCTGTTGGGCCGCACCGCCGCGAGACAGCCAAGCGGGATGCCGAGCAGCATGGCCCAGCCCATCCCCGCACAGACAAGCGCAAGGGTAAAGCCGATGCGCTCCATGATGATCGCGGTCACGGGCCGGTCGGAGAACACGTCGAGTCCGAGATCGCCGGTGATTGCGTTTCCGACATAGATCAGGAATTGCCGCCAGACCGGCTCGTCGAGATGCATCTTGGCGGCATAGCGCGCGATCGCCTCGGGCGTGGCGCGCGGGCCCAGCGCAATGGTCGCCGGATCGCCGGGGATGAGGTGCAAGAGCGAAAACAGCACCAGCACGACGAGACCGATCACCATCGCCGAGAGGCCCAGACGCTTGACGAGATAATACAGCACGCAGCCTCTCCCCTGCCGGTGCCCGCGCGGCGACCGGCCCGCCCACGGGCGGGGCCGGTCGCAAGGCGGTGCGGTTACGCGCGCTCGAAGCGGCGGTAGTTCAGTTCGCCCGAGGGCGCGGCGTTGATGGTGATCGTGTCGAGATGTGCATAGGATTCGGGCTCGTGGTTGATCCAGACATAGGCACCGGTGTTCTCCATGATCTCCTGCATCCGCAGGTAGATATCCCGCCGCTTTTCTTCATCGGTCTCGGCGATGCCATCCTGGTATAGGCGATCGTATTCCTCGTCGGTCCAGCGCTCCCAGTTCCAGATACCCACCTGGTCGGAGGTGAACCATTGCGTCGCCTCGTAGGGGTCGGGCGTGGTGCCGAAACGCATCAGCCACAATTCCAGGTCCTGCCAGGTATCGCCCTTGCTCTCCTGACCCATCTCCCAGAACGGCCCGCTATCCACCGGCAGCACCTTCACGGTGATGCCCACCGCAGCCAGATTGGCCTGGATGATCTGCGCCGCCAGCATCCGCTCCTGGTTGTTGAGCGTGCGCAGGGTCACCTCTAGGCCCGACACGCCCGCCTCGTCGAGAAGCACCTTCGCCTTGGCCGGATCATAGCTGTACCCGGTCTCGTTGCGCTGCCCCAGAAGGCCGGGGCAGATGATGCCATGCGACTTCGTGGTCGTGCCGGAATAGGCCCCGGCAAGGATGGTATCGACATCGACGGCGTGCTGTATGGCGCGGCGCACGCGGATATCCTGCAGTTTGGGATGCTCGGTATTCATCCCCATCCACATGTATTGCAGCTCGCCGGCCGTGGTGACGGCGGTTTCCTCCGGCATCTGCTTGATGTAGCGCGCCAGCGTGTCCGAGCCGAGTTCGGTGCAATCGAGTTCGCCCGCGTCATAGGCAAGCTCTGCGGCCTTGACCTCGGTGATCACGTTGCATTCCACCCGCTCGAAGCCCGGCGCGGGGCCGGTCCATTCGGGGTTCACCTCGAACACCGCGCGCTGGCCGGGGGTCGCCTTGTAGGTATAGGGCCCGCAGATCGCCGGGAAATCCACGGTGAAGGTGCCGCCGGCATCCTTGACCGCCTGCTCGCAGACAATCGCTCCGGGGCCGTGGCAGAGCGTGACCATCTGGAACGGCGCGAACGGCTTGTTCAGCACGATCGTGCCGGTCATATCGCCGGTCACCTCGACATGGTCGAGCGCGTCGAAATAGCCCGACCAGTCGCTGTCCTTCATCCGCTCGAAGGAGAATTTGACATCCGACGCCTTGAGCATCCCGTAGCCGTTCGACCACATCAGACCCTCGGTCAGCTCGAAGTCGATATGCGTCGGATCGCGCTGTTCGAGTTTGGTCACGTAATAGGTTGGCCGCCAGGTAAAGGTATCGCCGTCCTGCACGTATTCGGCAAGGAACGGCAGGCATTGCTTTTGCGCCTCGATCTCGGTGCCGCCGACCATGTAGCCGGGATCGAGCACGTTGTTGTCGCCGTCGATGCGCAGGCGCAGCGTGCCGTTGCCCTGCGCGAACGCCGCCGTCTGCCAGCCAGGCACGAGGCCCATTGCCCCGATCGCGGCGGTGGTGCCGAGAAATCCCCGGCGCGTGGTTCCTGTCAGTTTCATTTTCGTCGTCTCCCTGATTGGTGCCTGTGCAGATCATGCCACGCCAAACCGCGTCGGCCTATTTCGCGCCCCTTCGCCATTTGACGCGCTAGTCGCGATACAGCGCTCACATATGGTCGCGCGCGATCCGGTCCTCCCATCGCTTTTCGGCGACGAGGTCCTCGCCCTCCCACGCGCGCAGCTCGGCCGTGAGGATGAAATCCCGCGCATCGGCGCGCAACTCGGTGCGGGTCTCCGACCGCACGGACCAGTCGCCCCGGCTCAGCCCGTAATGCCACTCCGTGCGCCCCCATGCGCCGGTGACGTCGTCCAGCGGCACGCCATAGCTCTCGTATCCCTGCTTGTGCATCGTGATGTCGTTGGCCAGCAGCCGCGTCACCCCGCCCCCATCGGCGATCTGCATCTGCACCGCGCCGCCCGCCGCGTCCTCGACGATGCGGAACCACGTCTCCGGCTCGGCGATCTGCCCGGTCGCGGGCGGCGGGCCGGCCACAGGCGGCGCGAAATCGGGCAGGGTATCGTCCAGCGGCGACGGCGGACGCAGCGGCAATTCCAGGGCGCTGCCATCCGTGTGCACGCTCAGCGTCACCAGCTCGGGCGCGGGCCATATCATCGGGAAATAGCTGCCGGACAGCGCCAGGCGCAGGCGATGACCGGCGGGCAGCGATTGCGCGACATGCTTCATCTCGACGGTCACATCATAGACCTTGCCCGGCTCCAGCGGCTCGGGGCTCTCGTGGCCGTTGCGGTGGGTGAGGTTGAGCACGCCGAAGGACAGCCGCGTGGCGCGGCCATCGGGGTGCACGTCCACCAGCCGCGCGGCCACCTGCGCCACCGGACGGTCCACGCTCAGCCGCAGGTGCACGTTGGCATCACCGGCGAAGGCCAGCCCCGCCTCGGGGACGTCTATCTCGAAACACAGGCTGCCCGCGTCCTCGCGGCGCTGATCGAGAGGCGCGTCGCCCGGCGTGCCGTAGCCGCACCATTTGCCCGAGGCCATGCCGACATCGGCGGGGCTGTGGTGGTGCAGCACCGCGCCGTCCTCCGGTCGCTCACGGCTCAGCCCGCCATCGGGCGCGAGGTGAAACAGGGTGCGCGCGACCTGCGGCGAGGGCCAGGACGGCTCGGCGATCCAACGGCCCGGGCGGGTCTCGTAATGGCCCCTGGGCGGCACGCTGTCCTGCATGTAGAGGCGCAGCATCGGCTCGTCCATGATGCCGGTATCCTGCCCCTTGAGCCAGTGATCCCACCAGCGCAATTCCTCCTGCAGGAAGCCGATCGCCGGTCCCGGCGTGCCCAGGTGCGGGTAACGGTGCGCCCACGGGCCCACCAGCCCCTTTTTCGGCCCCTGCAAATGCTCCATCAGCCGGAACACGCTGCGCGGGTAGCCATCCGCCCAGCCCGACACGGCATAGACCGGCACCCGAACGCGCGACCAGTCCTCGCAGATCGAGCCGTGCCGCCAGAAATCGTCGCGGCGCTGATGCGCGAGCCAGGTCTTGAGCCACAGCCCGCTGCCCTCCAGCCGCTCCAGCCACATGTCGCGCCACTTGTCGCCGACATTTGCGGGGTCAGGCGGCAGCGTGTTGCGCCCGAACATGATCGACGCCCAGCTCAGCTGCTCGCCCAGCATGCAGCCACCCATGTAGTGAATGTCATCGGCATAACGGTCATCGGTGGAACACAGCGTCACCACTGCCCGGAGCGCGGGCGGCTGCAACGCCGCGACCTGAAGCCCGTTGAACCCGCCCCAGGAAATGCCGATCATGCCGACATTGCCGTCACACCATGGCTGCCGCGCGATCCAGGCGATGGCGTCGCAGCCGTCCTGCAATTCCTGCGGCAGGTATTCATCCACCATCAGCCCCTCGGAATCGCCCGCTCCGCGCAGGTCGAGCCGGATCACCGCGTAGCCGTGCCCGGCGAGGTAGGGCTGCATCGGGGCGTCCCGCGCGGTGGTGAAATCGTTCTTGCGGTAGGGCAGGTATTCGAGGATCGCGGGCACCGGCGCATCCTCCGCCCCCTCGGGCATCCAGATGCGCGCGGCCAGCCGGCAGCCGTCGGGCATCGGGATCTCGGCATGGGGCACCTCTTTCACCGGGTGCGGAAACGCGGTCACGTGCTTCATTGCGGCCCTCCATCTGCCGCGCCCCGCCAAGGGCGCGCTGCAGGCATGAGCCTACGCCGCGCGCGTCCGCGCGCAATTTCGCGACCCTTCGCGTATTGACGCGGAAATGGCGTCAACTTACACATGGCCCATGACCAGCGATCTCCAGCGCAACCTGTCGCTGCTCTGCGGCTACTTTCCCTCGATCGCCGAGGTCTGCCGCAAGCTCGGGATCAACCGCCAGCAATTCAACAAATATCTCGCGGGCAGCGCGCGTCCTTCGCGCCGCAACATGCGCCGCATATGCGATTTCTTTGGCGTGTCAGAGGCCGAGCTGTTGATGGAAGCGCACCAGTTCGAAGAGATCATCGCCATCAAGCGCAAGCCGCTCCGGCAGGACGAACTCAGCCGCCCGATGCGCCATCTAGACCGGCTCTACCAGAGCGGGCAAAGCCTGGAGAAATATCTCGGCTATTATTTCCGCTACTTTTACTCCTTCGGCAATCCGGGCAAGGTAATCCGCTCGCTCGCGCTCGTCTACAAGGAGGATGACAAGTATTATTGGAAGAACATCGAGGTCTTGCGGTCGCCCGCAACCGGACGCTCGACGGGACTGAACAAGTACGAAGGGGTGCTTTTCTATCTCGCGGACCGGATTTACATCATGGAATACGAATCGGTCGAATTGAACACGATCACCCAAGCCACCCTTTATCCCAGCCACCGCAGCCGACTGGACATCCTGCTGGGCATCCAGACCGGCGGCCCCACGCGGCGCGGGCGCAAGCCGGGAGCCTCGAAAGTCGCGCTGGAATATCTCGGGCGCGCGATCGACGTGCGCGCGGCGCTCAGACGGAGCGGACTGTTCGACCCGCAGGACGGCCTGATCCGGCCTGAGATCCTCAAGCTGATCGAAAACCGGATCGCAAGCGAAGCCCACGTGCTCGACGTCGAAGAGCCATGACCCGAACGCCCCGATGCTTCATGCGGTTGCGGCAGGCGTCCATGCGACGGCGCACGCAGGCAAGACGCGACGTTTGCGAACGGCCCGGCCGGGAGCCGGAAGCGCGCGCGCCGGAGGCACCCCGCCGGGACGGAGCGGCATCACCAACATTTCGGTGCACCCGCCGGGCCTCCAGAGCATTATGGGAGCCATTTCCCCGGCCCGGATATTTCCGCGCATGTGCCACAATCGCGCACGATTGTTGCCATCTGGGCGCGATATCGCTGGATCATTGAGAAACCGTATCAAGGACGGAAACGATGAGACTTGAGAGCACCGACGACATTCACGCCTTTGTCATGGACGAACGCACCAAGGCCGTGTCCGAGCGCGAATGGCGCCACCGGCTGCGCGGCTACGGCTTTGCCATCCGCGACGATGCCGAGGGGGCCTATGTCACCTCGATCGTGCGCGGCGGCGCGCTCTGCCGGCTGAACTGAGGCAGGGCACACTGCGCCTTCGCCACAGGCTCTCGGCCCGGTGGCGCGACCATGACGGCCCCCGGGACGTTTCCGCCGGGATGAAGGTGCCGGGTGCGGCGAAGCCCGGCCCGCTTCACTTGTCGCGAAACTGCGCCTCGCGCTTCTCGGCGAAGGCGGCCATGCCCTCTTTCTGGTCGTCGGTGGCAAACAGCGAGTGGAACACGCGGCGCTCGAACAGCAGCCCCTCGCGCAAGGTGGTCTCGAAGGAGCGGTTGACCGCCTCCTTGGCCGCCATCACCGTAATCTGCGATTTCTCGGCGATCTTCTGCGCCGCCGACATGGCCTCGTCCATCAGCTTCTTGGCGGGGACGATGCGGCTCACGAGACCGGCGCGCTCGGCCTCCTCGGCATCCATGAAGCGACCTGTCAGGTTCATGTCCATCGCCTTGGCCTTGCCGATCGAGCGCGTGAGGCGCTGCGTGCCGCCAAGCCCCGCGATGACGCCGAGATTGATCTCGGGCTGGCCGAATTTCGCGGTGTCCGAGCAGATGATGAAATCGCACATCATTGCCAGTTCGCAGCCGCCGCCCAGCGCATAGCCCGACACCGCGGCGATGATCGGCTTGCGGGTGCGCATGATGGCGTCGCTGTCATCGGTAAAGAGATCCTCGGTGAACACCTCGACAAAGCCCTTGCCGCTCATCATCTTGATGTCGGCCCCGGCGGCGAACGCCTTTTCCGAGCCGGTGAGCACGATGCAGCGCACCTTGTCGTTTGCCTGCGCCTCGGCGAGCGCGCGGGCCAGTTCCGACATGAGCTGAGCATTGAGCGCGTTGAGCGCGTCGGGCCGGTTCAGCTTGATGAGGGCTACGTGATCTTCCACTTCGACGATGATCGTCTCATAGGCCATGAAGTCTGCTTTCGGTGGTTTCGGAAGGGTCGACTGATCTGGTCAACCTGAGTCATTACCATTCTGGCACGCCCGATCAACCTATCTTTGGCAGCGCGCGCAGTAGAAGCTGGAGCGCGCTGATTGCACGATGCGGGCGATCCTTGCGCCGCAGCCGGGGGTCCGGCAGGGCGCGCCCTCGCGGCCGTAGACGTCGAACGCGTGCTGGAAATACCCCAATTCTCCATCCGCCTGCCGGTAGTCGCGCAGCGACGAGCCGCCCGCCTCGATGGCGTCGCGCAGCACGCCGCGGATGGAAGGGACGAGCCGGGCGATGCGCCGCGGCCCGAGATTGCCGGCCAGCCGCCGGGGCGAGATGCGCGCGCGGTAAAGCGCCTCGCAGACATAGATATTCCCCAGCCCCGCGACGATCCTCTGGTCGAGCAGTGCCGCCTTGACCGGCATGCGGCGCCCGGCGAGGGCGGCGGCGAGATGGCCCTCGTGAAAACCGTTGCCGAGCGGCTCCGGCCCCAGACGCGCCAGCAGCGGATGGACCTGCGTATCCGCCGTCGGCATCAGGTCCATCGCGCCGAAGCGGCGCGGGTCGTTGAAGGTGATGCGCGCGCCGCTCTCCATGTCGAGGATCACGTGATCGTGTTTCTCGGGTGCGGGGTGGGCGTGGACGAACCGCCCCAGCGGCGCGCCCGAAACGAGCATCCGCCCCGACATGCCCAGATGCACCAGCAGCGTCTCGCCCGAGGAGAGATCGGCCAGCAGGTATTTCGACCGCCGCCGCAGCGCCAGCACCCGCGCCCCCGTCAGCCGCGCGGCCATGTCGCGCGGAAAGGGCCAGCGCAGATCGGGACGATTGACGCGCGCGCGCAGGATCACCGCGCCCTCCATCACCGGCGCGAGGCCACGGCGCACGGTTTCGACCTCGGGCAATTCGGGCATCGGGCACCTCGGCGCGTGAAAGGGGCGCATTGTCACCCCCGGTCAGCGGCCTATAAGAAGGGCGAGGGATACAAACGGCAAGAGCCGGGGCAGGCGATGAGCGAGAAAACCACGCATTTCGGATACCAGGAGGTGCCCGAATCGGAAAAGGCGGGGCGCGTGCGCGGCGTCTTTGGCTCGGTGGCGTCGCAATACGACGTGATGAACGACGCGATGTCCCTCGGCATTCACCGCGTCTGGAAGGACGCGATGATGGACTGGCTCGCACCGCGGCCCGGTCAGCGGCTGCTGGACGTGGCCGGGGGCACCGGCGACATCTCGTTCCGGTTTCTCAAGCGCGCGGGCCACGGCCATGCCACGGTTCTCGATCTCACCGAGGCAATGCTGGCGGAGGGGCGGCGGCGCGCCGAGGCCGGGGCGATGGCGGCGAGCCTCGACTGGGTGGCGGGCGACGCGATGGCACTGCCGTTCGCCGACAACAGTTTCGACGTCTACACGATCAGCTTCGGCATTCGCAACGTGACCCGTCCCGAGGCGGCGCTGGCCGAGGCGTATCGCGTGCTGCGGCCCGGCGGGCGGCTGATGGTGCTGGAATTCAGCCAGATACCCAACGACCTGATGCAGACGGTCTATGACCTCTATTCCTTCAACATCATCCCGCGGCTGGGGCAGGCGATCGCGAATGACCGCGACAGTTACCAGTATCTCGTCGAGTCGATCCGCCGCTTTCCCGACCAGGAGACATTCCTGGGGATGGTGCGGGCGGCGGGCTTCGGCAACGCGAAATACCGCAACCTGAGCATGGGCATCGCCTGTCTGCATTCGGGCTGGAAGATTTGAGGGGGCCGCACAATATCCTGCGGCTCGTCCGCACCGGTGCCACGCTCGAGCGCACCGGCGCGATGGGCCTCATCATGGAGGCGTTCGAAGCGCCGCCGCTGGTGCGGGCGACCATGCGCGCGCTCGCCTGGCCGTTTCAATGGCTGGGCTACCCGGGTGACGCGACAATGCCGCCGGCGGTGCGCGCGCTCACGGCGCTCGGGCCGGCCTATATCAAGTTCGGCCAGATCCTCAGCACGCGGCCAGACCTCGTGGGTGAGGAGCTTGCCGCGCAGCTGCGCGTGCTGCAGGACAAGCTCCCCGCCTTCTCCATCGACACCGCCAAGGCCGGGATCGCCGCCGAACTCGGCCGTGAGGTGGACGCGATGTTCGACGATTTCAGCCCGCCGGTGGCCGCCGCCTCGATCGCGCAGGTCCACAAGGCGCGGATCCGCGAAACCGGCGAGACCGTGGCCGTCAAGGTACTGCGGCCCGGCATCGAGCGGGCGTTTCGCCGCGATATCGACGCCTTCTACTTTGCCGCGCGCATGGTCGAGGTGCTCGCACCGGGCGCGCGGCGGCTGCGGCCCACGGACGTGATCGCGCATTTCGAGGGCGTGGTGACGGGCGAGCTCGACCTGCGGCTCGAGGCGGCCTCGGCCTCGGAGTTTGCGGCCAATACGACCGATGACGACGGGTTTCGCCTGCCGTCGGTGCACTGGCACCTGTCCTCGCGCCGGGTGATGACGATGGAATGGGCCGGCGGCGTTCCGATGGGCGACAACGCCGCGCTCGACGCAGCCGGGCAGGATCGGGAGGCGCTCGCATCGCGGGTGCTCCAGCTGTTCCTCAGCCACGCGCTGCGCGACGGGTATTTCCACGCCGACATGCACCAGGGCAACCTCAAGGTGGCCGCAAACGGCGATATCCTCGCCTATGATTTCGGGATCATGGGCCATATCGACGAATATACCCGCAGGGTCTATGCCGAGATCCTCTACGGCTTCATCAAGCGCGATTACCGGCGGGTGGCGGAGGTGCATTTCGAAGCGGGCTACGTGCCGCCCGACCGCGACGTGGATGCCTTTGCCCGCGCGCTCAGGGCGGTGGGCGAGCCGATCTTCGGCATGGATGCGAGCCGCATCTCGATGGGCGGCCTGCTGAGCTATCTCTTCGAGGTGACCGAACGATTCGGAATGGAGACGCGCACCGAGCTGATCCTGTTGCAACGCACGATGGTGGTGGTCGAGGGGGTTGCGCGCTCGCTCGATCCGCAGATCAACATCTGGCAGGTCGCGCGCCCCGTGGTCGAGGATTACATCCGCCGCGAGATGGGCCCGCGCGCAGCGGTGCGCGACCTGGGGCGCACGGCGCTGGTGCTGTCGCGCTATGGGCCGCGCCTGCCCGGCCTTGTCGAGGCGGCGCTGATCCGGCAGGCGGCCCCGGGCACCCCGGCCCCGGAGCGGCGATGGCCCGGGCGGCTCTTGTGGGGCGCGGCGGGGGTTGCGGCAGGCGCGGGGGCGGCACTGCTGGGTGTGACGTTCCTGTAATCTGGCGCGCGCAGCGCGATGGCGGGTGCGC
>Ga0209943_1001872_pt1 | contig 12090 bp, 13 predicted proteins | sample SalPonR1_B_D2_MG_FD_185698 | JGI IMG/M metagenome (GOLD analysis project Ga0209943, IMG submission 185698) | Salt pond soil microbial communities from South San Francisco under conditions of wetland restoration - Salt Pond MetaG R1_B_D2_MG... ... | reverse complement strand
AAAACAAACACCATTTACCGTTAGATACAGCCAATAGCAAGCGCATTAATGCAATGGTTGTAAAAGAATATTTAAACGAATTTTATGGCAGGACAGCCTAATTAATTAAGGAGTTAGTAGAAAATGACAGCAGTACAATTTGAGAAAGAAACCAAGGAGCTGATTGATAGTTTAAAATCGGTTTGTGCCAATTACGGATTAGGAAATGATGGCAATGAGTTTAAGATTATTACCCAGGTGTTTTTATATAAGTTTTTAAACGATAAGTTTGTTCATGAAATAAAACAACTGGACGAAAAAATTGCTAAGGCTGATAACTGGTTGGAAGTATTGAATAGTTATAGCGATGATGATTACGAAATGCTTACCATGCAATTAAGTGAAAGTACGGCAAAAATTAAACCCGACCATTTAATTAGCAATTTATTTGAACGGCAAAACGAACCAAAGTATGCCGATATTTTTGATAACACCCTGCTGGATATTGCCAAAGAAAACAGCGATGTTTTTTCGGTAATTACTGATGGTGGTGAAAAGATTACTCTTTTTGAGAATATAAGTAAATACGTAACCGATAAGCGCGATGAGTTCTGCAAAGCCCTTATTAATAAACTCGTTGGGTTTAGCTTTGAACATATCTTCCACGAAAAGTTCGATTTTTACGCTACCATTTTTGAGTATCTGATTAAAGATTACAATACCAACAGTGGCGGGAAATATGCCGAATACTTTACACCACATGCCGTTGCTAAAATTATGGCTCGCTGTTTGGTTCAGGATGATGTAAGCAATGTTACCTGTTATGATCCATCGGCGGGTTCGGGAACTTTATTAATGAATCTGGCACACCAAATTGGCGAGAATAAATGCACGATCTATTCACAGGATATCTCGCAAAAATCATCCAATCTTTTACGATTAAATTTGATTTTGAATGACCTGGTTCACTCTATACCGAATATTGTAAAGGGAAACACCCTAACCGATCCTTATCACAAGGAAAAAGGAAAACTGCAAAAGTTCGATTACATTGTATCCAACCCGCCTTTTAAATTGGATTATTCCGATTTCCGGGATGATTTGGACACCAAAGAACATAAACCACGTTTCTTTGCCGGAATTCCGAAAATACCCGCAAAAGCAAAAGATAAAATGGCTATTTATCCTTTATTTATTCAGCACATCATGTATAGTTTGAATAAAGGCGGTAAAGCAGCCATAGTAGTTCCAACAGGATTTATTACAGCACAAAGCGGAGTGGATAAAAAAATACGAGAACGTTTGGTTGATGAAAAAATGTTGCGAGGTGTGGTAAGTATGCCAAGTAATATATTTGCAGCTACCGGCACCAATGTTTCTATTTTATTTATGGATGATGAAGACAAAGGAGATGTTGTATTACTGGATGCATCTAACTTAGGTGAGCCCTACAAAGAAGGTAAAATGCAAAAAACATTGTTATCGGCCGGAGAAGAAAATAAAATCATCTCCACTTTTAACAACAAAGAAGCAGTTGATGATTTTTCGGTTGTAGTTAGTTACGAAGATATAAAAGCTAAAAATTACAGTTTTAGTGCCGGGCAATATTTCGATGTGAAGATAGAGTATGTTGATATTACACACGAAGAATTTGAAATTAAAATGGAGGGTTACAAGAAAATTCTAAATGATCTCTTTAATGAAAGTAATAATCTTGAAACAGAAATTCAGAATAGTTTAAAAAAGTTATCTTATGAATAGTTTCATAGATGTAGAAATAAGAGAATTAGGAGAAACAATTACTGGAAAAACTCCATCATCAAATAACCCAGAAGACTTTGGTAGTGACTATATGTTTGTTACTCCTTCGGATGAATTGGATAAGAAGGTCTTAGATAAAACAGAAAGATATATTTCTAAAATTGGATACGAAAAATTAAAGGGCAAGATATTACCACCTAAAAGTGTTATGGTTAGCTGTATTGGCTCAGCGATGGGTAAGGTGACGATGAATAAAACCACCTGTTTAACTAATCAGCAAATTAATTCCATTGTTATTGGCAATGAATATGATGCTGATTATATATACTATGCTTTAAAAAACAACTATAAATTATTAAGAAATGCTGCTACAGGAAGTACAGCATTACCATTACTTAATAAAACCGACTTTGATTTAATTCAGTTTAGAATCCATAGAAATAAAACAACTCAACAAAATATATCTTCCGTTCTTTCTGCTTTAGATGCCAAAATAGAACTCAACAATAAAATCAATGCCAAGTTGGAAGCCATGGCTAAAACCCTTTACGATTATTGGTTTGTACAATTTGATTTCCCTATGACAAAGGAACAAGCTGATGCAATCGGCAAACCTGCCGCGGCAGGCAAGCCCTACAAATCATACGGTGGTAAAATGGTTTACAACCAGGAACTCAAACGAGAAATTCCGGAAGGGTGGGAAGTGAAAGAAATTAACGAATGTGTTGATACAATTATTGATCACCGTGGAAAAACTCCTACAAAACTTGGTGGTTCTTGGTCAAATGAAGATAATGCAATTATAGCATTATCTGCAAAAATTGTAAAGGGCGGTAAACTTATTAACTTAAATCAAGCAAATAGGGTTTCACAGGGATTATATGATAAATGGATGCCTTTAAAACTACAAGATGGTGATATTCTTATGACTTCTGAAGCTCCTGCTGGAGAATTCTATTTTATTCATGATTTTACCGAATATTGTTTAAGCCAAAGATTATTTGCATTAAGGGCAAATAGTAATATTATTATTCCATCATATTTTTATTATGAACTATCAAAAGGACATGGATATTCACAAATTCAAGGTAGTCTAAGTGGAAGTACTGTATTTGGAATTAGACAGGATGTATTACGAACGGTAAAAGTTGTTATCCCAAAAATGGAATTACAAGAGAAATTCAACGAAATTGTTTTACCACAATTAAGGCAAATAAAGCAATTTGAAAGACAAAACCAACAACTCACCGAACTCCGTGATTGGTTATTGCCTATGCTTATGAACGGGCAGGTTACCGTGCGACAGGCTCACGGCAAGCCGGATAATTTGGATATGGCTGCGGAGCCTAAAGGAGAGTACAATGGTATATAGTTATAAACTTATTAACAATATTTAACTATTACATTAATCTAATAAACAGCATATAGCATATACAAAAAGAAAAATTGTTAAAATAATTGGTAAACTTAAAAAATAAGCATTAATTTGCACTTAACTTATAAGTGAATTCAGAAATAGAAATAGAACTTTTTGAAGAACATGAAACTGTTAACTTTTATACACTTAGGTTTCGAAATGAAGAAACAGAGGTTGATAAATTCCTTGACAAGTTTCCTGAAGGTTGCGAATACGATGAAGATATTGATGTCATCATTAAATGGATTGACCAAATTGGAGAAAGAGGTGCTTTGGAAAGACATTTTAGACCAGAAGGTAAAAATGTTTGGGCTGTTCCAATTGAAACATGTAAATTACGTTTGTATGTACTCAGATTATCAGACGAAATTTTAATTCTTGGTAATGGTGGAATTAAAACAACTCGAACCTACAATGAAGATCCAGATTTAAATGCATGTGTTGAACTTTTACAAAAGATTGATGGTTATATAAAAAGCAGAATTAGAAAAGGGACAATACAGGTATACGGAAAACAAATTTTTGGAAATACAACATTTCATTTAAAAGATGAAAATGAAAAAAAATAGAAGATTAGAAGAAAGAAGAAAAAAAATATCAAAAGATGTAGATTTATATGTAAAGCACTCTTTTGATATTGTGGATCGTATCCACGAAATACTTGAAGCGCAAGATAAAGAACAAAAAGATCTTGCAAAATTACTTGGTAAAAGCGAAAGTGAAATTAGCAAGTGGATGACAGGAGCACACAATTTTACAATTAAAACAATTGCTAAAATAGAATCTGTTTTGGGAGAATCAATTATTCAACCATCGAAGAGACAGAAGAAACAGAAAGTGGTTATTTTTTCGGGGGCAGATTATTTTATGAAAATGTCTAATAAAACATCATACTTACCTACAGATTGGGAAACTACACTTAACACTAACATTCATGAGCCATCTAAATACTTAGAATAAAATGAGTGAAAAGAAGAACGTCTTAATTAAAATATTGGAAATAAATGAGATTTCATTTAATCATAAGCAACTTCCTGTTCCGGCTGAAGAAGTAGAATTTGGAAAAAATTTATTATTTGGATTAGGAATTAATATGGGATTCGATTTTAATAAAGAACTATTAAAATTAAAACTATTAATAAATTATAATTTACCGGAACAGAATTTTGAAGTGCTGTCAATTGAAGTAGAAATTATTTTTCATATAAAAAACCTTAGTGCAGCAGTTAGAAAAGATAAAAAAACCAATCGAGTTGATATAAAAGATGATTTACTTTCAACCTTATTAGGTGTTCTTATTGGAACTTCACGAGGAATACTTTCAACAAAAACTAAAGGTACTCCATTAGCAAAATTTCCTTTGCCAATTATAAATGTTAAGGATGTTTTGAGTCAAATAAAGAAAGCAAAATAGTGGAAAATAGAATAACAGGGTTTTTAAAATTATAAACTTTTCCACTTAGCAATTCTCTTGTTTTTCTCTTCTTCCAATTCTGCATTGTTTCTATATACTATATTGCTTTTAAACAGAATATTTAACTTATTTATGGCATCTGAAGTGCTGATTAGTGAAGACTCAATCAATTTATCAAAAATCCAGAGCATACCGTGATACTCAATAATTTTAGATTTTGCATAGTTTCGCACTGCTTTATCGCTACTGATAACCGTTGCACTTAATTTATCTGCTAAAAAAATAACTGTTTTATCATTGTCCGAAAGTGATCTTGGGAAAGCTTCTTTTTGAATGGCTTCTTTTTCTTCTGAAGTTAGATTATGAATCGTTAATTTACCAACGGATTTATAAGCTTTCAATAGTTCTTTTTGGTCCGTATAAAGTTCATTAAAAACATCTAAAGATGTGTGTATTTCTATTCCTAGTTTAAAGAACTCAGATGTAATCTTTAATTCTATTAAATCAATAAAAATACACGCATCTGTTATAGCTAATTTCATTCTATTATTAATGATTTTTTACGAAATTCTGCCAGTTTCATATTTTTTAATGATGCCGCTTTACTCATTGTTATGATTTCTTCTGCAAGAGATCTATAAATTAACTGATCAAAACGACTTGACTCTTCTTTTCCTTTATATTCAAAAGGTTCATGCACTCTCCATCCCATTTGACTGATATACTTATAAAAATAATTTTTATAATACTCAGAAATTATTCCCAGGTCCCACAATCTATAAACTAATGCCTGAATAGAAATTCCATACTGCTCTTTTATAAAACCTAACTCCTGAATAGAGATTTTACTTCTATTCTCTCCAAGTTCATTAATTGCGGCTTTTTTAGGAAATAACATTGCTCCGGCAAATCGGTGACAATATTTTTCAGCTATTTTTTCTTCAAGTCCTTCCAAAGGCAACAATAAGTGACCTAATTCATGTAATGCAGTAAATCGTTTCCTGTCATTCGAAATTAGTTTTGCTCTATTTAAAACTATTACAGGAGTTTCTTTACCATTAACCCAGGTTTGTAAACCATCAAATCCGTCTTCAGTTTCAAGTTCAATTACTTTGATGTTCTTTTCTTCTAATAATTCAGCAACATTTGCAATTGGATCATTTCCAAGCTCCCACTTTTTTCTAATAATCTCAGCAAATGTATCTACATCTTCCGGCTTTTCAATTTTCTTTATTTCAGGAACAGGATGTTCAAACTCTTTTTTAATTCCAAGAATTTCTTCAACTTCTAAATACCTGGAAAGTACTTCACGAGTTCTTTCAGTTATGCTATTCTGCTCTCTTTTAGAAAATTTTTTCAGTTTTCTAAAGCTTATTTCTCCAAGCTCAACGATAGTTTCACGAGTAAAATAATCGGGTCTCACATGCAAAGTTTCGCATAATAGATCCATCATTTCACTATCAGGTAATACTTCTCCTTTTTCATATTTATGAAGTGCTTGTCTCGAAATATTACCTAATTTTTCTGAAAGATCTTGCAATGAATATCCATTCATTAATCTTGCAGATTTAAAACGTTCAGCAAAAAGTTCGTTCATGGCGTGTTTGGTGATTTTTGTGGTGTTTGGTTTACAAAAATGTTTTGCAAATGTAATACAATAATTGAATTTGTATTAAATATGAGAGATTAAATTTTCTTAAATCTAATAATTATCAACAAGAATGTATAAAAATATTGTTGATAAAAATATATAAATTATTTACAATTTTAGTTGACACAACAATTTATAATTATTAAATTTGTAAACAAGATACGACATTAAAAATGAAATGTCAAGTATTTATATAAAAAAGATTGCTGATAAAGAAAAAACCCAATCAAAATTGGCATGCTTTGATTGGGCTCTTTGGGATTAATGTTTTCGCGGACATTACAAAGGCTTATCACCTTTTGAAAATCCCTTTTTAATTGTGTGTAGACAAATATAGTAAAAAAAATTTACTGTCCAAATCTGCCGAAACCATGCCAGGTTAGATGCATCCAACATTCTAACCATAAAACCAAGGATGCATAAATAACATTAGTATTAATTTAAATCAGATTAAAATGAAATCTAAAAAATTTTATTTGGATGGTGAAAATTTTGATTCTTTAAAAGAAGGATCATTAGAAATCGCTAAAACAGTTAATCAACTTTTAGAAGAATTCAACACTTCGGAAGCTGAATCCACTTATGTTTTTATCAATGACGAAGAATCGCATGTGGATAAAAATAAAACTTTAGAAGAAATCAACCACGATGAAAAGGTTGATATATTTTGTCATAGGTGTAAAAAAATAGACATAAAAGTTTTTTACCAAAATAGAACTTATGATTTAATAGTATCATCAAATCTTAAAGGTAAGATAATTCTAAAAAAAGCTCTTAAAGAGTTTGAAATTCCAAATTCTGAGTCTGTTAAGTTAAAACTTGTCGCTAATTCAGCAAATGGCCCTACTATATTAGATAATGATAGGATTGGGAAGTTTGTTTCATACCCAGATTGTAGCATAAATATATATCTGGTTAGTAAAGATAATTGGCAAGGATGAATCTTAACGAGCAAATATTAATAGAACACATCAACTCTCCGGAATTTCAAAAAGGAATTTCTGAGGGTAGATGGGGGCTAAATAATGACGATACTAGGGCCGATAACATTTGGCCCAATCGTCTTATTTGGATAAACTGCAACATTCCGGATTTACTTGATAAATATTTTTTCAAGTTTGATTTTACAGGATATAACTCTGATGCTGCAAATGCAATACCTTGGGATATTACCAATGGGAATACCCTTCCTGTTGAAAATTGGCCTAAAGGCTCTCAGATTTTAGAAAAAGTATTTAGACCAAGTTGGAGAAAAGACGGACTATATGTACCATTTGATAGAGTTGCAATAAAAACTCATAGTGATTGGCCAACAAAATATTCTAATAAGATCTGGAAACCGGGGGATAATGTTATTGAATACATCAATTATTTACATGGTTTATTAAACCCTGTGATTTATGAAGGTTGAAATAGGAATTAAACTTTGGTATTATTTAGTTAAAGAACTTAAGTATAAAGGGAAAGGTTACCGTGAAAGCGGTGCCTTTTTACTGGGTGAAAACAATTATAAAATAAGTGATTTTATTTGTTATGATGAATTGGACAAAAACTGTTTATATCAAGGAGCAATAAATTTTTCATCATCCGGATATGTTCGACTATGGGATTATTGTAGAAACAAAAACCTACAAGTTATAGCTGATGTGCATACACATCCTGGCAATTATACAAACCAAAGCATAATTGATTCTGCAAATCCAATGATTCCACAAATAGGTCATATTGCTTTAATAATTCCCTGTTTTGCCCAGAAAAGAATTCAATTATTAAATGGAGTAGGTGTTTTTGAATACTTGGGAAATAATAAATGGAATAGCTTCAAAAAGCCTTCTAATAAAATTAAAATTACGCTATATGGATAAAGTACCAGATATAGACAGTTACAATAGACTAGCAGGTGCACTAATTGACAATAATAAGACATATGAAGATGCTGAAGAAATTCTAAATTCATTTGTATTGAAAATAATTTGTAATGAAAAGATACAAGAATCTGAATCTCTTCAAGCCGCACTTGTTACAGTTGTAAATACAGGCAAAAGATGTTTTCTCGGAGGAGTAATTATTGACATGCCTCCAAAAATAAAAAACAAGTTAAAAAACTTCAATTTTGAATATCTAAATGATTTAATAAAACACATATTAGGTAAAGTAAATAAAGATTTAAAAGCACAATTTTCACTTAAATTTGGCTGTAATGCACAAAACAGCAAAGAGCTTGAAATTGTTGCATCTGCTTGGCAAGGAGGAGTAGTCCCTTTTGATAATAATTTAGATATTTCATTACCTGAAGAAAATAATATACTTTTAGGAGGTGTTGCTGCTGGAAGCCTTGGTGTTGCATTAGCTTTTCTTAAAGTTTCAAAAATAGATCTTCGCTCAGCAGATAAACTGGCAGGAATATCATTGTGGAGACCTGATTTAAATTGGCTAGATAAGGAAGCTGAAGGACCAGGAATAGATAATATTCCAAAAAAAATATGGGTTGCAGGTTTGGGACACCTAGGTCAATCTTATCTGTGGAATTTAAGGTTTTTACCATTTAAAAATTCTTCAGAGTGTGAAGTTTTATTGCAAGATTATGATATTATTACAGATGCTAATTACCAATCTGGGTTATTATGTGAAAAAGAAAATGTCAAAAAGAAAAAAGCTAGGGTATGTTCTGAATGGTTAGAAGAATTTGGCGTTAAAACAACAATTTGCGAAAGGAAATATGATAATAACACTATTCCATCTAATAATGAACCACAATTAGTGCTAAGTGGTTTTGATAATAAAATTGCAAGATCAAATTTAGATAGCACTAAGTTTAGTCTTATAGTAGATGCTGGACTTGGAGGAACAAAAAACTCATTTGATGATATTCAAATAAATGTTTTCCCAAACTCTAATCATACTCCTATGGATTTATGGGGAAACTCTAGTATTAATGATGGTGTTTTAAATAAAAATGTATTAAAGGCGTTTAAATCCAATGACAAATGTGGTATGATACAATTAGCAAATAAAGCTATATCAACATCTTTTGTTGGAGCATTTGCCGGATCATTAGTAATTAGTGAAATTTTAAGAGCATGTAATTTAGGAAAAAGGTATGCAGGAATAGGACTACAGTTAAGATCTATTGAAGAGATTAAATTAAGTGCAAATGGTGATTATTGGACTGAATTAGTTAGGAATGGTTTATTAAATGTAAACTAATAGAAATCTTTTGCCGTAATATGAAATTTATTATAAAGGATTAAAGGATTATTTTTTAATTGTGGTACTTTGTCAACAGAGATAGTTATTATTCAATCCGTTAAGCCACAGGCAAGAATGGTTTAAAGTTCAGTCAAGACTGTTCTGTGTTGCGCCTGCGGCAGAACACTTGCCTTGGTCTTGACGGGTTCTTAAATCGGGCTTAGATTTGATGGGAGGATTGAAATAACCACAACTTTTCAATTTTTTATAGTATATTTTTAAGTTGCTAATTCTTTCATCAATATCACCCCAAATATAACCACCATAAACATTCTCAATTCCATAATGTTGGATTAACAAAATCGTTGTTTTAGTTTCTATTCTGCATGCTTCATACCTGCTTGTAGTTGCGAGTAGAATTTTTCGAATATCAATAATGGGTAGATTTTCATTTATAAACTTTACCGATTTACCACTTCTGTGCTTTTTAAATCTTTTTTCCGGACTATTTGTTATTCCTACATAAAATTTGTCATTCTGAAGCACAAGAACATATAAGTAAATTCCACGTTCAACATCATTTATTTTTAAATCTAAACTCATGGTATTGGCTCCGACTTTATCCACCTGGCTCCGGTGTTTTTAATTAATAATTCGGAACCATCACTGAAAATCGTTTTGAATTCGAGCAATAGATATCCGTATAAATAGCGTTAGCGGCTTTATGCCGGATTTCTATTGTGGATTGCGAAATGGAACTGCGGGCTCATTTCAAAAGGATTTTCTAACTTCGTAACGAATTATTCATTAAACCCTTTCCATAGCTTAAATTTACCGGTTAGTTAGAAATAAAATTTAAACGGTATGAGATTAAGGTCTTTTATTTTAAATTGGAAGTAGCGAAGATTGTGCGTAAAAATAAATGTCCTTACGGATAAAAAAGCCTCTTTCCGGGAATTCAATGACAAGCAGGATTATCGGGATGTGGCTTGGGTGGGTAGATGTTTCATTGATTAAGTATCGTTAATTATTATTGTCCGAGAATCGCTGTGACAAAAGATTTAATAAATAAATAATTAATCTTTTTCTTTAACAACATTAAACACAAACGATTTAACTACTCTCATATCAGGAGGTATTGAAAATATCCAGTCAATAATTTTTTTATATTTTATTTTACCGGTATAAGGAATTTTCTGTTTCGTAAAGACCATAATCATTCTATGCGCTTCTGTTTCTTTTTGTGTATCTAACCAATAATCTACCTTATAAGAAGGAAAGGTATGCTCATAATTAGCCTTTAACAAATAGGATTGTTCATAATCATTAGGAAATAATATATAAGCCTCTTGTTCATTAAAAATAAATATATTTACAAAACTATCTTTTGATGGCTTAACCTTAAAAGTAAGTTTTGAGTTATTGTTATAAAATTTTTTAATGCCCTCTACCCAAAAATCAAATGACAAATCTCTTTTGGATAAATATTTAACAACAATACAGCTTATTTTAACATCTACTACTATTTTGTCAAATTCATTAAATGATTTATGGGAATCAATGATTTCTACATTTTTAACCGTACCTCTAATGTCTGAAAGAATATCTGTTGTGAATAATTCTTCTAATTTATCATTGTACTCAGATTGAAAATAATCCGTAAAAGATGAAATATTTTCTTCTACTCCGGCTTTTTTTAATGCTTCAATTTTTGCATTATTAATTGCTCGTAATAAAACTTGATTAACAGATTCATTGTTATTTCCAATTGCTGTTCCTTGTATATTCTTTAAAGGTATTTCTTTAACTTTTTGCTGTGCCGATAAATTAAAATTCAATAAAGTGAGTATACCAGAAAAAATAAAAGATAATAAGATTTGTTTCATAATAAGGATTTATAAACAACTAATAAAAAATAAATTTAACAAAATTTTACCAAAATCCTGAAAATATAAATTGCTTTAAGATGCAAAAGTGTTTAACTTTAGTTGGCTTACCGAAATAACACAATATTGCATATGTTTAGATATACTATTCCTAGTTATTATTTATAATGCAACTGAATTTTAAAATTATTTAATAGAAAGATAAAAATGACCGATACTATCAGAAAGTAAAAATGTTGTAATAGCCCATGAATAAGTCTAATACTTAATTTGATTTTGCCAGGTTCTTACATCAGAGTTAACTATACCGGTTGGTTAGATATAAGATTTAAATGGTGAGAGATTAAGGTCTTTTATTTTTTACTTGGAAACAGTGCTGACTGTGCGTAAAAATAAATGTCCTTAAGGATAAAAAAAGGCTCATTCCGGGAATTCAATGACAAGCCGAATTATCGGGATGTGGGTTTGGTGTGCAGAAATTTTATTGCGTAAGTATCGTTTATAATTATTGTATGATGATTTGATGGTAAAACACTGGCACAGTTTGACCGGAATCGGTGGCACAAATCGAACCTTGTTATCCAAAAGAGCCGAATTGCTTGATTTTCCGAATTTTTAGCGGCTTATTTATAACGGTCCCGTATTAAGTTTAGCGCGGGTTTCACCCGCCTTACTTTCCAGTCCCCTGTTGATAATGTTTACTAAGATAAAACTTAGTCAGCAAACTACCAAACCCCCGCGTTGAACTTGAACACGTGTTATGGCGCGTTTTTTTTCATTCAATATGTTTTAT
>Ga0209943_1001867_pt1 | contig 12106 bp, 13 predicted proteins | sample SalPonR1_B_D2_MG_FD_185698 | JGI IMG/M metagenome (GOLD analysis project Ga0209943, IMG submission 185698) | Salt pond soil microbial communities from South San Francisco under conditions of wetland restoration - Salt Pond MetaG R1_B_D2_MG... ... | reverse complement strand
TTGCCAAGGCGCTGGAAATCCTGGCCGATGGCGGCGACGTGGATTACCAGGGGGCGACAGGGGTTGAATTCGTCGGATCGGGAGAAGCGGCCGGCAGCTACGCCGAATATCTGGTCGAAGATGGCGCGCTGACAGTCGTGGGCTACCGCTGAGCCGTGCCAGAAAGACCATAACCAAAAACGGCGCAGAATTTCTGCGCCGTTTCAATATTTTCAGAGGCATTGTTCACGCAGTGGATAAGGTATGATCGAGGTCAAGAACCTGCATCGCCATTTTGGTGGTTTCCGCGCGGTTGATGGCGCAAACCTGACCGTGGAAACCGGAACCATAACCGGTCTCGTGGGTCCGAACGGCGCTGGAAAAACGACGCTTTTCAATGTCGTGGCGGGCGTTCTGAAACCAACATCCGGCCAGGTCTTCATGGCAGGTGAAGACGTGACCGGGCTGCCGCCGCATGCATTGTTCCACAAGGGCCTTTTGCGGACCTTCCAGATCGCGCATGAATTCGCCTCCATGTCCTGCCGCGAGAACCTGATGATGGTGCCAGGCGGTCAAACAGGCGAGACGCTGTGGAACACGTGGTTCGGACGCAAGCGGATCGCCGACGAGGAACGCGCGCTGCGCGCCAAGGCGGACGAAGTTCTGGAATTCCTGACGATCGAGCATCTGGCCGACCACAAGGCGGGACAGGTCTCTGGCGGGCAAAAGAAGCTGCTGGAGCTGGGCCGCACGATGATGGTCGACGCGCAAATCGTCTTTCTTGACGAGGTCGGTGCGGGGGTGAACCGCACCCTGCTCAACACCATCGGTGACGCGATTATCCGCTTGAACACCGAGCGCGGCTATACTTTCTGCATGATCGAGCATGACATGGATTTCATTGGCAGGCTGTGCGATCCGGTGATCGTCATGGCCGAGGGCAAGGTTCTCTCGAAAGGCACGATTGACGAGATAAAAGCCGATGAGCGCGTGGTCGAGGCCTATCTGGGCACGGGGCTGAAGAACAAGGACGTGGCCCTATGAGCGGCAACCCGTACCAGGACGATCGCGGCAACACAGACGCCTCTGTCACCAATCCGCACGGACAAGGCAGGCTGACACCTGCGGGAACGCAGCCGAACCCGATGCCGGGCAAGCAGGGACCGTTCCTGGTTGGCGAGAACATGACCGGCGGCTATGGCAAGACCGGCCCCGATATCTTGCATGATTGCACCATTGAAGTTGAGCGCGGCGAAATCGCGGTGATCGTCGGCCCCAACGGGGCTGGCAAGTCGACGGCGATGAAGGCGGTGTTCGGCATGCTCGACCTGCGCCAGGGCCGCGTGCTGCTGGATGGTCAGGACATCACCCAGCTCACCCCGCAGGCCCGTGTTCGTCACGGCATGGGCTTCGTGCCGCAGACCTCCAACATCTTTACTTCGATGACGGTGGAGGAGAACCTCGAGATGGGGGCCTTCATCCGCGAGGACGATTTCCGGTCCTCGATGGAGCAGGTTTACGAACTGTTCCCGATCCTGAGGGAAAAGCGAAACCAGGCGGCGGGAGAGTTATCAGGGGGTCAACGCCAACAGGTCGCCGTGGGCCGGGCGCTGATGACCCAGCCCAAGCTGCTGATGCTGGACGAACCGACCGCAGGGGTTTCGCCCATCGTCATGGATGAACTGTTCGACCGCATCATCGAAGTGGCGCGGACCGGCATTTCGATCCTCATGGTGGAGCAGAACGCGCGCCAGGCGCTCGAGATCGCGGACAAGGGATATGTGCTGGTTCAGGGTGCGAATGGCTATTCCGGCACTGGCAAGGAGTTGCTGGCAGATCCGGATGTGCGCCGATCCTTTCTTGGCGGCTGACGAGAGCGCGGGTGGAGATGTTGAAATTGCATATTTTTGAAGAGAAGATGCCGGGACGGCGGTGCAAGAGTGGCGAAGCGAGGGCGACATGGACCTTTTGAACGGCTTCGTGGCACTGGCCAATTTCGTACTTATCCCGGCGATTGCCTATGGCAGCCAGCTGGCGCTTGGTGCGCTTGGGGTGACGCTGATCTACGGCATCCTGCGGTTTTCCAATTTCGCCCATGGCGACACGATGGCGGTGGGGACCATGTTCGCGGTCCTGACAACATGGGGATTGCAGGCGATGGGTGTCGGCCTTGGCCCCTTCCCCACTGCGCTGCTGGCAATCCCTTTCGGCATTCTGGGAGCGACGGGAATCGTGCTTCTGACCGACCGCTATGTCTACAGGTTCTACCGCGCGCAGAAGGCCAAACCGGTGATCCTCGTGATCGTGTCGATGGGGGTCATGTTCATCTATAACGGCTTCACGCGCATCATCATCGGCCCTGATGACCAGCGCTTTGCCGATGGCGAACGCTTCGTGATATCAGCGCGTGATTTCAAGGAGATGACCGGGCTGGCGGAAGGTCTGTCGCTGCGCACCAGCCAGGTGATCACGGTGATCACCGCGATCGTGGTCGTGGCGATCCTGTTCTGGTTCCTGAACAAGACACGCACCGGCAAATCCATGCGCGCCTTTTCCGACAACGAGGACCTTGCACTGTTGTCGGGGATCAATCCCGAGCGCGTGGTGCTGGTCACATGGCTTATCGTGGCCTCGCTCGCCACGGTGGCCGGGGTGCTTTATGGCCTCGACAAATCGTTCAAGCCATTCACGTATTTCCAGCTTCTTCTGCCGATCTTTGCCGCCGCCATCGTGGGCGGCATGGGCAACCCGCTCGGTGCCATTGCCGGCGGGTTCGTCATCGCGTTTTCCGAGGTCGGGATCACCTATGCGTGGAAAAAGGTGCTGGGATATCTGATGCCCCCCGCGCTGCAGCCCGACGGCTTGATGCAGATGCTGAGCACCGAATACAAGTTCGCGATCAGTTTCGTCATCCTGGTGATCGTGCTTCTGTTCCGGCCAACCGGCCTATTCCGGGGAAAATCTCTATGAGGACCTTTCTGCTCTTTGCCCTCGTGGCGTGTCTCATCCTTGGGACGGGCGTGCTGCAAAGCTGGAATTCTGCACTGCTGATCCTCAACATGGGGCTGGTCAGCGCGGTGATGGCACTGGGTGTTAACCTGCAATGGGGCCTTGCGGGGCTGTTCAATGTCGGGGTCATGGGGTTCGTGGCGCTGGGCGGTCTGGCGGTTGTGCTGGTCTCCATGCCGCCTGTCGGTGCGGCCTGGCAGGCCGGGGGGGGCGGCATCCTGCTGGGGCTCACGCTGGGGGCGGCAAGCATCGTGGCGGCCGTGCTGGTCTGGTCGCGGACGTCCGGCACGCTGCGCGGCTGGGCCACGGCGGCGGTGCTGCTGGTCGGTCTGGTGATCTACCGCATGGTGTTAGATCCGGCAGTCGAGGCGGTCGAGTCGATCGATTCCGCGTCCACAGGCTATCTGGGCGGGCTTGGCCTGCCCGTGTTGCTGGCCTGGCCGGTCGGGGGCGTTCTGGCGGCTGGCGCGGCATGGGTCATCGGCAAGACGGCGCTGGGGTTGCGGTCGGACTATCTTGCAATCGCCACGCTGGGCATTGCCGAAATCGTCATTGCGATCCTAAAGAACGAGGATTGGATGGCGCGGGGCGTGAAGAACGTGATCGGCCTGCCGCGCCCCGTGCCCAACGAGGTGGATTTGCAAAATGATCCGGCGTTCGTCGAGCGTGCAGCGGATTTCGGTATCGACCCGACAACTGCCTCGACACTCTACGTGAAACTGGAATACGGGCTATTGTTCGCGGCAGTTCTGGTCATCCTTCTGGTGCTGTCGCAGCTTGCGCTCAACAGCCCGTGGGGCCGCATGATGCGCGCGATCCGGGACAACGAGACAGCGGCCCGCGCGATGGGCAAGAACGTGACCGCGCGGCACTTGCAGGTTTTTGTCCTGGGATCGGCCATATGCGGTATCGCGGGCGCGATGATGACGACGCTCGACGGCCAGCTGACACCGGGCAGTTACCAGCCGCTGCGCTATACATTCCTGATCTGGGTCATGGTGATCGTCGGTGGATCGGGCAACAACCTTGGCGCGGTGCTGGGCGGGTTCCTGATCTGGTTTCTCTGGGTCCAGGTGGAGCCGATGGGTCAGCTCGTGATGAGCGGCATCACGTCGGGGCTGTCGGACGGATCCTGGCTCAAGGGGCATCTTCTGGACAGCGTGCAGCACATGCGGCTGCTGACCATGGGTGTGATCCTGCTGCTTGTTCTGCGACTGAACCCGCGGGGGTTGTTGCCGGAGCGATGACGCGCTTGGCGACGCTGACCAATCAGCAGGCACGGATTCTCAACCTGACCTGCGAAGGCAAGCTGAACAAGCAGATCGCCTATGACCTGTCGATCGCCGAGACCACCGTGAAGGCGCATGTCACCGCGATCATGCGCAAGCTGCGTGTTCACAGCCGAACGCAAGCCGTGCTCATTGCGCAAGAGGCGCGCTTCAACCGGGTATTGCCAAGCCAAGCGTGATGCTCCTATCATGTCCGGCAGCCAACATTTGGGAACCGGATCGTGGAAGGGAGCAGGGTTTTTCCTCGCGCAGATCGCCGTGAGGCGGCGAGGCCGCGCCAGAGGCGATTGCTGTCGCGCAGGTTCCCAGTGACGCTCAGGATGCCGCGGGTCAAATCGCTGCTCAGCTCGGATCCGGACCGTCCGATCTCGTCTGTTTGTTCGTGTCACCGGATGCGGCGTTCCATGACCTGATCGCGGTGACATCCGGTTTGTTCTCTGACACGGATGTCGTGGCCTGCACCACCGCGAGCGAGATTGGCCGCGCAGGTTATGAAGACCAGCAGATCATCGCGGTTGCATTCCGCAAAGCCCACTTCAGCATCACGACCTATGCCATCGAGAGCCTTGATCGGATCACCGAAGAGGATATCGAGGGCGCCTTGATCGAAACGCGTTTGGCACTTGCTCAGAAAACCCTGGACTGGTCCTCGGAATTCGCTTTCCTGATGGCTGACGGCTTGAGCCTTCGCGAAGAGCAACTGACCGCTTTTCTGTCCGCCTCGCTTGGTCCAACACCGCTTTTTGGCGGCTCGTCCGGTGACGGTGCGCGCTTTGCGCAAACATGGCTTGCCCGGAAAGGCGTGGTCCTGCGCAACGCCGCCATCGTGATGGTGGCGCGGTGCGACAGGCCGGTGCGTGTCTTCAGCCTCGATCACCAGATCCCCACGGAGGCCCGGATGGTGGTCACGTCGGCGTCGCCCGATGGGCGTATCGTGCACGAAATCAACGCCGAGCCGGCCGCGCTGGAATACGCTCGGCTTTTGGGCCTGGACCCGCATCAACTGGATCAATTCACCTTTGCCGCGCATCCCGTTGTGGTCCGTCTGGGCGACACGCACCATGTCCGCGCGATCCGGCAGGTAAAGGCAAACCATGATCTGGTCTTCTTCTCGGCGATCAACGAAGGCATGGTCCTGACCCTTGCCACGCATGACGAAATTGTCGACCATCTGGATCGGGGGCTGGAGTAACTGGCCAAGCACACCCGCCCCGAGTTCATCCTTGGATGCGACTGCATTCTGCGCCGGATCGAAGCGGGCCGCCTCCAGAAAACCTGCGCGGTCTCGGACGTGCTTCGGGCGCATCGCGTGGTCGGGTTTTCGACCTATGGCGAACAGACCGGTGGCCTGCACGTGAACCAGACGCTGACCGGTGTTGCCATTTATCCCCCTGCTCCCGGATGAGGCCGAGACCGGAGATATCCCTGATCGATCCCAGCGACAGCCTGGAGCGGCAGAACGGGCCAACGCCTCGAAGTCGCGCTTTGTCGCTGCCGCAAGCCATGACCTGCTGCAGCCCTTGTCGGCGGCAAAACTGTTCATGGCGTCCTTGTCGGACAAGATCGACACGCCGGATGAAAAGACGGTTCTGGACAAAGCCGAAACCGCGCTTGGTGCGGCGGAACAAATCATCGACGCCTTGCTGAATATCTCGAAACTTGAAGGCGACGGCCCGAGTTTTGACATCCGCCCTGTTGCCCTGCGCGAAATTTTCGATCCCCTGCGCGACGAGATGGATCTTCTGGCCGCGCAAAAAGGCCTGTCGCTGCGGATCGTGGACAGCTCGCAAGTGGTGGACTCCGACCCCGCCTATCTGCGCCGGATCGTGCAGAACCTTCTGACCAACGCGATCCGCTATACCGAAACCGGGCGGGTCGTCGTCGGTGCGCGCCGAAATGGCGACTCTGCCCGGATCGAGGTGTGGGACACCGGGCCCGGCATCGCCGAGGAGGATCAGAACCGGATTTTCGAAGAATTTCATCGGCTGGACGCCAAGGCGAGCAACAATGACGGCCTGGGCCTCGGTCTTGCCATTGTCGAACGGGCCTGCGCGCGATTGGGACACCCTTTGGGTCTTTGGTCCGAACCGGGGCGCGGGTCGTGCTTCATGCTCAACGTGGCGATTGCCCGGCGCTTCGATCCGGTGCGGCCGGCCAAGGCCCGGTCTGCGTCTGCAACCGCGCTCAGGGCGTCCGGGCTGATCATGCTGTTGGTCGAAAACGATCCGCAATTGCGGCGTGCGATGTCGATTCTTATCGAAAACTGGGGCGTCAGCGTGATCGAAAGCGAAGAGGCCGAAAGCGCGCTGCAATTGATGGAGGATCTCGAGATCACCCCTGACGCGCTGCTTCTGGATTACCAGCTTGGCGATGGGGCCAGCGGAACCGAGCTTTTCGAGGAACTGACGCGGCGTTTGGGCCGCCTGCCCTGCGCCATCGTCATGGCAGAGAGGTCGGTCAAATTACGACATGAAACCAAGCGTCTGGGCGTCTAGCTTCTGCTGAAACCGCTGGATCGGACGAAGCTTGTCGAATTTCTTTATGCCGCGGCACAAGACGCCTGAGACGCCGCTATTCAGCCACCTTGCCAATTGTGGCATCCGGGACCACTTGGAACTCCCGGATGCGTTCGGCAATCGCGTCGGGCCAGCGCCGCGCGCGCAGGGCCAGGGCCTCGGATAGAACCAGCGTGCCGGTCACCACGACCCGCGTCTCTGCGCCCGTGCTTCCAGTCAATTCGAGCCGCAAGCTGCTGCGCCGCAACTCACGGACCGTGAGGCGCCATTTCAAACGATCGCCAAGCCGGCTGGGCGCGGGAAACTCCGCGCTGACATTCACGAAAGGCAAGGACAAGCCATTGCTGCCCTGAACCTGACTGATCGGCCAATCAAGCGCCTCGTCCAGCCAATTCTCGATGACTGTATGTACCATCTCGAAATATCGAGGCAGGAAAACGATCCCCGACGATTCGCAATCGCGCAGCATCACGTCATTCACATAGGTGTAAGCCGGCATCACAGGCGTCCTGTCTTGGTTGCGATTTCGGGTCGGTATGCACCCGTGTACCATTTCATCCTACATACGAGATGGTTCTTTCAACAATTTTCGCGCAGGTTGCCCGAAAAAATAGCCGTTCCTGTATGCAGATCGCGCTGTGTGGTGTCTTATCGCGCGATGACGATGTCGGCGCGCAGTCCGCCCAGCGTCTCGCTGACACCAAGACGCAGCACGCCCCCGTGTCCGCGCGCGATATCCGCCGCGATGGCAAGGCCCAGCCCGACACCTGTCCCGGAATCCTGATTGCGCGCCGGATCCAGCCGCACGAAAGGGCGCAGCGCGGCACCCCTCTGGCCAGCGGCGATTCCCGGCCCATCGTCCTCGACCCGGATGCGCAGTGATTTCTCGGTCAGCGCCACGGAGACCTCGCAATGCGTGCCATAGCGTTCGGCATTTCCGATCAGGTTCTCCAAGGCGCGGCGCAACGCGGTCTGGCGCAGGGTGACCTGCCCTGCCCCGTCGACATCGACCAGTGACACCGGCACCCCCGCGCGGGCGCAATCATCGACGATTTCCTGCGCGAACCCCGGCATATCGGTGGGTTCCGGTTGCGCGCTGTCGGCATTGCCACGGGCAAAATCCAGAAACGCGTCGATCAATTTCTGCATGTCGTCGATGTCGCGTTCCAGCGGTTCGCGCTCTGTGTCGTCCAGCATCGACACGCTCAGACGCAGACGGGTCAGGGGCGTGCGCAGGTCGTGGCTGATCCCGGACAACATCATGGTGCGCTGTTCGATCTGCCGTTCTATCCGGGCGCGCATGTCCAGAAAAGCGTGTCCTGCGGCCCGCACCTCGATCGCACCCGATGGCGAATACGCGACATGCCGCCCCCGCCCAAAGGCCTCGGAGGCCTTGGCGAGCCGCTTGATCGGGCGCAGTTGGTTGCGCAAATACAAGTAGGCAATCAGTGTCATGAGCGCGCCGAAAACCACCATGTTCACCAAAAGCTGATGCGGGTTTGACGCGGACGCGCGTTTGCGGTTGAACTCGATCATCTGGACAGGCTCATTTCCGCGCTGCACCCAGATATGGACGGTCCAGTCGTCCACCAGGTGGGCACGCTGAAACCCGACCACATGCTGGTCCAGGGTCCGGATCACCACGATCCCTGAAAAATCATACCAGCGGCGAATATGCGCCTCCGGCACCTGCGCCGCCGAGGTCGGCAGGAAATCGAGGCTCAGACGCTCTGCAAGCCGCGCGTCGTCGTCCCATTCGGGATCGAGCACGGTGTTGATCTGACGCGCGATCTCGCGAGTCATCTGTTCGGTCACACCCTCGAAATGCCGCTGGATGAACACCACCGACACAACAAGCTGCAGCGTCACGACCGGAAGAACCAGGATCAGCGCCGCACGGCCGTAAAGCCCGTCCGGCATGTAGCGTTTGAGCCATTCGAATGTCATGCGGCCACGCTACGCTACCGCGACAGAAAACGGAATGTCCGCAAGCCGCAGGCCTTGCATTATGCCAGCGGTCCTGCTGCTGTCGCCCGCATGATACCCGATCCCCAGACTGGATATCCCCCAACGCCCGGCATCGCCGAACGCATTGGCCCGAACATCCGCCGCGTCTTGGCCCCGAACCCGTCACCGATGACGTTTTGGGGGACCAACAGCTATCTTGTGGGGCAGCGTGATCTTGCCGTGATCGACCCCGGCCCGGATGATCCGGCCCATCTCGCCGCCCTTCTGAAGGCCATTGGCACGGCACGGGTAACCGCGATCCTCGTCACGCATGCGCATGTCGATCATTCGCCGCTGGCCCGGGCCTTGAGCGCTGCAACAAAGGCGCCGATCCATGCCTTTTCGGATGCCATGGGCGGGCGAAGCGCCGTCATGCAGCGCTTGGCGGAAGGTGGGCTTGTCGGCGGCGGTGAAGGCGTCGATGCAGAGTTTGCCCCGGACGAAACCCTGGCCGATGGGGATGTGGTGGACGGGGCGGACTGGAGCCTCACGGCGCTCCACACCCCTGGTCATTTCGGCAACCACCTGTGCTTTGCGCTCGGCGATGCCGTGTTCTGCGGTGACCTGGTGATGGGCTGGGCCAGCTCGCTTGTCTCTCCGCCGGAAGGCGATCTCACAGATTTCATGGCCTCCTGCCGCCGCCTGCAACAGAGCAATTGGCGCATCTTCCATGCCGGCCATGGTGCCCCGATCGACACCCCGGCCGAGAGGCTCGATTGGCTGATCAGGCACCGCCTGTCGCGCGAGGCCGAGATCCTTGAGGCGCTCGCCGAGGGCCCCGCCACCAGCGCAACCCTCGCCGCGCGGATCTATGTCGATACGCCCCCCGCGCTTCTGCCAGCCGCCACCCGCAATGTCCTGGCGCATCTCATTGATCTGCATGGTAAAAACCGGGTCACCCCGATTGATCACCTCTCGGAGAGGGCGGTTTTTTCTCTGACCTAACCCCGAAACCGACTTTTTTCACCAAACCCTCTGGACGCCCGCCAAGACTGTTGCTAAACGAACCCTCGTGTTCCGGCGTAGCTCAGCGGTAGAGCAGTTGACTGTTAATCAATTGGTCGTAGGTTCGATCCCTACCGCCGGAGCCAAATATCCCCAAGAAAGCAAAGAGCTAGCTTAAGTCGTGTTAAGCGGACTTGGTGGATTTTGGCTTAGGGTAACATCTGGGGTAACAAGCTGCGCCGCATTCTCGATCCGTAGCTTTCTTGAACGCTTGTCCTTCTGTCTGCCCATCCATAAGATCGAATCGAAAAAGGGGAAGTGTTCTATGGCAATTATGCGCGTGTTGGACGGTGAGAAATTTATTGGTGATATTGAAGCGGAAACGGTTCCCGCCGTTGGGGATGTGTTTTGGTGGCAGACCAACGGGCCTTATGTCGTGCAAGAGCGCGAGTGGCATTTACCACCCGGCTACATTGAAGAGCACCCGCATACTGTTACGTTGCGGGTGAAGGAAATGAGCAAGACATCTACCTATGACATCAGGGGCGCTCTGTAGGCGTTACTCTTGCCACCCCACCAGCTTCATTGCGGTATCCGCATCAACGCCCGCCTCTTTGGCCATTGCAAGCGCCTGCACCACACCAGCCACCGCGCGGGCACGGCCCTCGGCGTCATATGCCTGTAGCGGCCTGAGCGTGTCCATCTGCACCGGCTGGCCCAGCTTGTCCGTCATTTCCTCGGAAACGATCTCTGCCAACGGTTGTAGGGTCCACGTCGCAAGCTGGCGTTGCCCTTCCCTCACTAGGGGGCCTTGGGCGTTTCGCGCCAGCATAGCGGGCAACACGCCAAACGCGCAGAGGATCGCATCACGCGCCGCGCCGTGGGCACCCAAGGCGTCCGTCTTTTGCAAGTCCGGGGTCAGGTCCTGGGGCTTCCAATCGGCATTGGGCTGGGGGCCACCAGCGGCTTGAACGGATGTATGCGGACCTGAGCATGCAGGCGGATTTGCTCAAGGAAGCTCTCGGAAAAAAGTAGATCGGCCATCTCAACGCCGCGAGATGGCCGAGAATGCAGTGGCGCGACGAGGGGCGAGCATTGCGCTGGCCTGCGTTTCGTATGAGCCCTGATGCTCGAACACCATCCGGACCGCACGTGCGCGGACCTCGGGCGCATAGCGAGTTGCCATTTTGCTTTTCGTCATAACCATCAACCTTACTTAAGTTGATGGTCTCCGACAAATTCGGGGCGATTCAATGCCCTACGCCAGGCCGGGGCGATGGATGCATATTTTCCGGCCCATTTTTCCTCAAAGGCGTCCATCTCGGCGGCAGCCTGATCGGCGGTCGGCGCGCTGTAAATCTGGCGCAGATCGGCTGCCACCACCTTGCGATCCTTCCAGGAGCAGAAGTTCAGAGAATGGCGCACCAGATGCACGATGCACGTCTGGACCATGGCGTCAGGAAAGGCCGCCGTGATCGCATCTGGGAAGCCTTTCAGCCCGTCCACGACCGCGATCAGGATGTCCTGGACCCCCCGGTTCTTCAGCTCGTTCATAACCGACAGCCAGAATTTGGCGCCTTCATTTTCGGCGATCCAGAGGCCAAGAACCTCGCGCTGGCCATCGCGGGTAACGCCCAGGGCGACATACACGGCCTTGTTCTTCACCGTCCGGCTGTCGGCATCCCGGATCTTCACCCGCAGCGCATCGAAGATCACGATCGGATACATCCGGTCCAGCGCGCGGCTCTGCCATTCTCGGACCTCGTCCAGAACGGCATCGGTGACGCGGCTGATCAGGTCGGGCGAGACCTGCAGCCCGTAGACATCCTCAAGGTGGGCGCAGATGTCACGCACCGTCAGACCGGCGGCATAGAGCCCGACGATCTTGTCGTCGATCCCGTCGATCCGGGTCTGGCCCTTCTTCACCAGCTCCGGCTCGAAGCTGCTGTCCCGGTCACGGGGGATCGCCACCGGCAATTCCCCGTCCTGTCCTTTCAGCACCTTGCCCGAAGTGCCGTTGCGGCGGTTGGATTGGCTTGACGGCGCAGTCTCGCCCTCTTCATACCCAAGGTGCGCGGTCGGCTCTGCACCCAGCATCCTGAATCGCCCCGGTTTTACCGGAGACCTTTAGCTTCATTTCACGCGACCATATCGAGCACGGCACGCTGTGCATAGACGTTCTCTTCGGCTTTGGCTGGCGGGACATTTCCGATGGGGCCAAGCAGGCGGCGGTTGTTGAACATGGGGTAATCGCGGTGCGACTGGCCCCCGCCATCCTGCTTTGATTGCGAGGTGGTTGCTCCCCGATAATATGGAAAACGGGCTCACGATCTGCACCGGACCCAAGCATCATATGAAGAA
>Ga0209943_1001857_pt1 | contig 12141 bp, 13 predicted proteins | sample SalPonR1_B_D2_MG_FD_185698 | JGI IMG/M metagenome (GOLD analysis project Ga0209943, IMG submission 185698) | Salt pond soil microbial communities from South San Francisco under conditions of wetland restoration - Salt Pond MetaG R1_B_D2_MG... ... | reverse complement strand
AAAAGTTGCGCCAGTGGTACGGGAGGAGCTTGGGGCTCAGAAAGAGGCTGAACTACAATGAGTTCCAATATGGATGAGTTTCGCATAACCCGCATCTACTCAGACAGTAAAGGGGAGAGCCATTTTGAGGATATAAATTTCTCGCTGGAGAACCGTGGAGAGATTGGCTTCTTGTCCGAAAATATGGAGGCTACATCCATTCGATTCAGAAATGTAGTACCAGGTTATGATTATGATTTTCATAACGCTCCAAAACGACAGCTGATCTTTCTGCTGGACGGGGCCATACAGATTGAAACATCGATGGGTGATATCCGGAAGTTTACTGCAGGAGACGTGCTCCTGGTTGAAGATATCCAGGGAAAAGGGCACCGTACGAAAAACCTGACACCTGTTATGCGAAAGTCTGCATTTGTGGAAATTCCAGAAGATCTGGACATTTCATCATTTATAATCGATACGTCCAAGCCAGGTTAGCCCGCACCGCCTGAAGCCCCTCCTCCGCCCGACCCCGCAACGGCTCCGCCACCGCCCGCAGTTCCGCTAAATGTTGTGGTACCTGATGACGACAGGGTGGCAAGTGATGAAGCGACACTGGCTGGTGTATTCTGAGATCCGGCCATGAGTATAATCCATGGCAAGTATGATGATGTAGTTGTATCAGTGTTTGTTTGCTCTATCAGTGTAGTGATCTGTTTCTTGCTTAAGTGGAAGGCCGTTGCGTAGATGAAATGCCTGTCGGCCTTCTCCATTCGGATGGTTCTCTCATCTGCGTTTGCAAGTCCGTCTTTATAGGCTTTCCATCGGGTATAGACCTCTTCCCCCTTGGGTGTTCTCCGAATGATAGACAAGGATGCAACGGCCAGCATAGTGGCCGTTATCATCAAAATTAGTGATATTGGTCCACCATTAACCAGGAAATAGACAGAAATAGCAATCAGCGGAGCTTGAAACAAAACGTTGATCCAAGCTCCTTTATAGCTCTCTTTATCCATCCATCCTCTGCTGTCGAAGTCCTTCTTTATCAGAGATTTCCAGGAACTGAACCACTTTGCAGCTTCCGAAGCGTCTTTTTGGAACAGGGATTTAAATGTATCCTGGCCTTTTGAAAGTTTCATGTTTAAGAAGTCAACAAGGCTCTTTTCCCAATCAACGAGGTCATCATGTGGTGCTGAATCAGCTTTTATAATTTGAAATTCTGAGGCCTCTTGCGAAAAGAACGACTTCTCTTTTTCATTCTCTCTGATCCTGAACCACCCCCGTCTGGCCAGATCAAAAATCGTGGCCGTTAAGTGATTCCCGCTTGTTTGATTGGCCGTCAAAAAACGACCGATAATGGCGGGAGGCAGCTTGCCAGGGATTAAAATGGTTTCCCGGTCTGATATGGTAGCTGTTGAATGACGTCGGCCATACCTTCTGTAAAGCAGTACAAAAATCCCAATACTGATTACCGTAAGCAATGCAACCACGTTTGGAGTGATGGATTCGAACCAGGCTCTTCTTTCGGCTTCTGCAATTTGTTGTTGTACGCGCTGCTGCTCCTCCTGCTGAACTCCTTCAAGAGTGAAATTACTGTCAGTTATGAGATTGTTGTTACTATCAAAAAAGGTGGCAGGCATAAGCATTCTGACGGCTACCGGCTCTTTTCGACCGACGCTATTTGCTGTGACAGACAGTTTACCATTCATGAATTCGATAGATGCCTTGTCACCGGGTGTATAATCCCATACGTAGAGGGTATTCCGGTTAATCGGTTCAGGAAAGGTAAGTTCTGCGGAAAAGGAATCTGTTCGCTTTGGCCGGTCGTCTCCCATAAAGGTCCAGAAAAACTCGGTCCACTCACTCCCTGATACCAAAGCGCCAGTAATCTCGTAGCGAAGTGTAAAAGTGCGGCTTTCATCTTTCGCATCAAAAAACCATTGAATAACAACGGTTTCATCGCCTTTTGATACGGTAAACGTGCCGGGCTGCTCACTGTTCTCATTAATGTAGGAATGACCATCCTCACTAACCCGGATATTTTCAATCGCGGTGAATCCACGGAGGGGAAGCCGGTAATCAGCCCAGCTGAATGATCCGTCAAAACTGTAGGTCCTGTGCTCAGTGATGGTAACAGTTCCGTCTGAGGCAATGGAATATTCAGCACGGATTTGAGGAATCTCATACTCTTTAGCTTCCGCCGATAAACTCCAGATAGGAAGTAAAATGATCAGAAACAGGCTTTTCTGCAGAGCATTCATATGGGTAAAGGTCTATTCATAGAAAAATGTTTATATCTCATTTTAATACGAGTTTTACGGCAAAAAGTTTAAATACCTGCTAATATACGCTTCAACCGGTCCCACGATTTATTGCGTGCAGCAACATTGCTTTCTGAACCATCGGGGCTGTCGCCGGCCCGCATGTATGCGTGGCCCGCTCCGTCATATATTTCATATGTATAGGTTTTCTCATGTTCATTCATAAGCGATTCGATTGCCGGTATACCTGAATTGATTCGCTGATCATTCTCCCCGTAAAATCCATAAACCGGTGCGGAGATATTTTGTACAGCTTCCTCATCGGTGGGTGCGGAGCCGTAAAAAACGAGCGAGGCTTCCATTGCATCACTATTTGTTGCGAAGCGGAAAGTTTGTGAACCGCCCCAGCAAAAACCTGCAACGACCGTTTTTCCATTTGTGGCGGGGTGAGAGGAGATGTAGTCTTGAACCTGTTTTAAATCGGCGGTAACCTGGTCGGGATCGAGCTGATAGAGTGCGTCTCTTGCCGCATCAGAAGAGGAGAAATCGGACGTTCTGCTCTGTTCATCACTAAAATCGGACAGAAGATCGGGCGCAATAGCGATGTATCCGGCTTCCGCAACCTGATCGGCAAAACTGCGAACCCAGTCGGTAAGGCCACGGTTTTCGTGGATAACGATAACGGCGGGTACCGACTCGCTGGTTTCGGGGAAGGCGACAAAACTGGTAAGGGTTCTGCCGTTGTACTCAATTTCCACCCATTCGTGATGGCGGGGGGAGTCTTCCAGCTGTTCGAGAGCAAAATCCTGGGCAGTGATCAAAGGTGTGGCAATGAGAAAAAGCAAAATGGTAAAAAGAGAATGTTTCATAGAGGACTGATTTTATAATGGTTGATTGATGTTGAAGGTGCGTAAATTTTTGGATTCGCACAACTGCAACGATTTGGTGTCGACATCCTGTTACTCTCAACAAAAAGAAGAAAATATGCCAGAAGGACCGGAAATACACCGCGAAGCAGATGCCATACGAAATGCAGTAGGACAGTCTGAATGCAGATACGTCTATTTTCATCACGACCACCTGAAACCATTTGAGAAGAAACTGACCGGCAGCACCATTCAGGATGTCACTGCAAAAGGAAAAGCGATTCTGATCCATTTTGACGATGATCTTACCATGTACAGCCATAACCAACTCTATGGAAAGTGGTTCATCGAACATGCAGGAGAGTATCCCGAAACTAACCGTGAACTTCGGGTTGAGATTCGTACGGATCAGAAATCTGCCCTTTTGTATAGTGCCAGTGAGATCGAAGTGTTAACAGATGAGGCCATCAAAAATCAACCCTATCTCAAAAAACTGGGTCCCGATGTTTTGGATGGCCTGGCTCCTGAAGATGTTTACAATCGGGTTGAATCAGACAAATTTAATGGTCGTTCTTTTGCTGCTCTCCTGCTTGACCAGCATTTTTTAAGCGGTATTGGAAATTATCTTCGGTCCGAAATCTTGTTTCATGCCGGTGTAGATCCTTCAGCCCGGCCCAAAGATCTGGATGAATCAGAACTGGAGGCGTTATCCAAATCAGTTATTCAGATTTCCCAGCGCGCATACCTTACAGGTGGAATTACGGCTGATGATGAAACCGTTCGCGAAGCCAAACGGAATGGTGAAAAACGCAAAAACTATCGGCACTACGTTTTTTCAAGAGACGGTAAAGCGTGCAGAGAATGTGGCAGCGAAATTAAGAAAATACAGAAATCCGGCAGGCGACTCTATCTGTGTGAATCGTGTCAGTTGTAGAACACGGAGAAACCGGTCAGATTGTAATGTCTTTGGTTACCTCTCTGGCCTTTTTATAGGTCTGATCCATATCATCTCCCAAAAGCGTGTAGTGTGCCATTTTACGTCCTTTTTTACTCTGTAATTTACCATAGAAGTGCAGATGACCATTGGGTTGGTTTAGCGCATTTTCAGCGTTCTCCACAACCGCTTTTCTTTGATGTGTTCCAAGCAGGTTAATCATGGCGGTGGCCGGTTTTACAGCACCTGAGCTTCCCAAAGGCATGTTGCAGACAGCCCGAACATGGTTTTCAAACTGTGAGGTAACCGCCCCCTCAATGGTATAATGACCCGAGTTGTGGGGACGGGGTGCAGATTCGTTAAGAAGCACCTCGCCAGTTGTAGTGAGAAAGAATTCAAAGGCAAAAATCCCGCGCCCGTCGATCGCTTCCACAGCGGCAATTGCCAGCTGCTGTGCCCGTTCCTGAATCTTGGCCGGAACCGGGGCGGGGGAGAGCACCGCAACACAGATATGGTTCTCCTGAACGGTTTCGCAGCAAGGATAGACAACAAACCCGGTTTCGTTGCGGGCAACCTGTACGGCAAGTTCATGCGTAAAGTCAACAAATGCTTCTGCAAGAATATCCCGGTTTTGATCTCCACCCAGCTGTTTAAAAGCTTTTTCTGCCTCTTCAATGTTATGTATCGTCTCGTTACCATATCCGTCATACCCTCCCTTGGATGATTTTAGTAGGTATGGCCATCCATATTCATCACCAAAACGTTTGAGATCTTCAGTAGACCGCACAAGTTTATACGGTGTGACAGGGATTCCCGCTTTTTCGAATGTCTGTTTCTCGATGAGTTTGTTTTCAATCAGCTCGAAACTCTCGGGTGAGGGGAAGATGGGGGTTCCTGATCTTTCTCGCAGCTCTTTAAGAATGCCTGAATCGATGAACTCATTTTCAAGCGTGATGATGTCGCAGGTTTTGGCGAATTCCACCATGGAGTCCACATCCTCAAATGAGCCAGTAAAAGAGTGGGGAGTCATGAACTGAACAGGCTCGTTTTCGGGCCTGTCGGAAAATACCGCGACCTGCATGCCGTAGCGAAATGCCTGGAGTGCCGACATTCTGGCGAGCTGTCCGGCGCCTAAAAAGCCAATAATAAATTCTGAAGAAACGGGATTTTCCATGAGTACGATGATTTAAAAACTGTCAGATACCTTTCGCTGAGAATATACGTACAAACGGCGGGCAAGTGAAAAGAAGATGTGTTCATATGCGGTGATTTTCTGCCTTAAAAACCTGCTTTTTGTATAAAATCCATTCCAAAGAGTTGTGCGAAAATGGTTATCTTTGTGCAAAATTAAAAAGTAGCATGGATTTAGAAGAAAAACTTAGACAGGTAAAGGAGCGCTATGATGAGCTGAACCAGGCCATGGCGGATCCCTCCATTTATGACCGTCCCCAGGAGTATGCTGAATTGACCATTGAGCACACACAGCTAAAAGAGCTGGTCGAGGATTATGATGAGTGGAAATCACTAAATAGCGATTTAAAAGGGAATAACGAGCTTATAGAGATGGATGATGACGCCACCATAACCGAAATGGCGAAAGAAGAGAATATTGAAATAAAAAAGCGTCTCAATGAGCTGGAAGAGGAGATCAAATTCAAGCTGATTCCCAAAGATCCCGATGATTCCAAAAACTGTATTATTGAAATACGTGCCGGTACGGGCGGTGATGAGGCGGCTCTTTTTGCCGGCGATCTGTTTGATATGTACCGGCGATATGCAGACAGCCAGAAATGGAGCCTGAATCTGCTCTCTTTGGCGGACAGTGAAAAAGGTGGCTATAAAGAGATTGTTTTTGAACTATCGGGTAATGAAGTGTATGGCAAAATGAAATACGAAAGCGGCGTACACCGTGTTCAGCGGGTTCCTGAAACGGAGTCACAGGGGCGCGTTCATACATCGGCTGCAACCGTGGCAGTTCTGCCCGAAGTAAACGACGATGTGCAGATCAATATCGATATGAAAGACGTTCGCGTTGATACGTTTCGCTCGAGCGGTGCCGGCGGTCAGCATGTGAACAAGACCGATTCGGCTATCCGTCTCACCCACGAGCCATCGGGTGTGGTGGTGGAATGTCAGCAGGAGCGTTCTCAGCATCAGAACAAAGAGAAGGCCCTCGTGATGCTGAAAACAAAACTCTACGATATGGAGATGGAGAAGCTCCGCTCAGAAAGGGCGGCCGACAGGAAGAGCCAGGTATCAACCGGAGACCGAAGCGCAAAAATTCGCACATATAATTTTCCTCAGGGTCGCTTCACCGATCACAGGATCAATCTCACCCTTTACAATCTCGATGACATTCTGAAAGGAAACATTGGAGAAGTGATTAAGTCGCTGAGGGTGGAAGATAACCTGGAAAAACTAAACGCTATAATGAATTAAACCGTTATTCAGCTTGTATCTGATTGCGGTTAATCCAATGTACTTTCTCATTAAAAAAAGCAGACTATGAATTTTCCCAACCCTTTTTACCGATGGCGACCACATCCCTGGCACGGACTCGAAACGGGTGAAGATCCGCCGACCATCGTCAACGCTTTTATTGAAGTAACCTCTTTTGATGCGATCAAATATGAAGTGGATAAGCTCACAGGATATATGCGGGTAGACCGTCCTCAGCGAAGTTCCTCCATGCCCCCATCACTCTATGGTTTTATTCCCAGGACTTACTGTGGAAACCGCATTGGCGGGCTATCCAAACACACCGATAAGGGAGATGGCGATCCTCTTGATATTTGTGTACTCAGCGAACGTCCGATTGACCGAGCCGAGGTGATTTTGAGCGCAAAAGTCATTGGCGGGCTCCATATGATTGACAACGGTGAAGCCGATGATAAAATCATATCCGTATTGAGTAATGACCGCTATTATAAAGATGTTGACGACCTGAATGATCTTCCCGAAGTGTTGATTGAGCGCCTCAGGCACTACTTTGGAACCTATAAACTAATTCCCGGAACATCTGAAAATGATGTATTTGTGGATGGAGTTTTTGGGAAGGAAAAAGCTGAGAAAGTGATTGAAGCTGCTATTCTTGACTATAAAGATATGTTTGGAGAGTAGAGGCCATTGCCTGCTTAACTTTGAAATGCATTTATATAGTAGAGCATCTACATGCAATAGGCTGTGAATTGTTTCTCGCTGATTTCCGCAGATGATTTCGCAGTGTTGCGCTGAGTAAAGAATGATATTTAAATATGATTCCGTCCGCGAGACACAGCGGGTTCATCAGCGAGCCTCTGCGAGAAACCGACGGTGTATTCATGAACTTTTAAGTACCAAACCGTTTTTATTTCAGATGTGCTCATTTATTCTCAAATTTCGACTGCATATAATATGTTACTGGATATGACAATCAGTTTCTGTCCAAGAGGAAATCAAACGGATGATAAAGCCGTAACCTTTTCGTATCTTTACAGGCTGACGTAGAATTGAATATTTGCAATACGAGTAAAATGCCGACCTGGACCCTACACACTGAATTTAAATTTGATGCCGCTCACTACATAGACGGGTACGACGGAAAATGCGGACGTATGCATGGCCATACCTATAAAGTGCATATTTCAGCAAAATCGCATAAGCTGAATCCGTCGAAATACCTTAAGTCTGCGGATATGGTGTGCGACTTTAAAGAACTGAAATGGGCCGCTTCTGACGGGAAAAAGGGCGGGCTCGATCACACTGTACTCAACGAATCTATCCCCGTTGCAACCACAGCGGAGAGAATTGCCGAATACATTTATAAAGAGACAATGGCAAGGATCCCCTCAGATATCGAACTGAAAGTAACGGTTTGGGAAACAGAAACAAGCTGGGTGGAGTACACGGAGTAACATGTATCAAACAGAAACGACAACCACCGGAAAAAGCAGTTCTGAGATCAGGGATGAGATGGATCAAACCGAATATCCCCTGATGGAAGACTTCTATACCATTCAGGGTGAGGGAGCTCATACCGGACGCGCAGCATACTTTATCAGGCTGGCCGGGTGTGATGTAAACTGTTGGTGGTGCGATGTGAAAGATAGTTGGGATGCAGAGAAGCATCCGCGCTGCAGTGTGAAAGAAATAGTTCAGCGAGTGCTGGATAGTAAAGCAGAATTCGTGGTGATTACGGGCGGCGAGCCACTGCTTCACAATTTGGAGCCGTTAACGATTCGCCTGAAACAGGAAGGCCTGTTGGTTCATATAGAGACGAGCGGTTCATCGCCCCTTAGTGGCTCACTCGATTGGATTACGCTATCACCAAAGCGTTTCAAAAAGCCACTTGATGAGGTTTTCCCCTACGTTGACGAGCTGAAAGTAGTAGTGCTTACGAATAAAGACCTGCAGTGGGCGATTGACAACGCCAATAAGTGCCCGGAAGGAACCCTCCTGCTTCTACAGCCCGAGTGGGATACTCCAACATCGATTGACCTGATTGTGGATTTTGTGAAAGAGAATCCAAAGTGGGGAATCAGTCTTCAAACACACAAATTTCTGAATGTTCCATAGTTAATATTGGTTGAGAGAGCTCACTTAAAAATGATTTATGACTTTTGATCAACAAGCAGTACTGATAACGGGAGCAAGTCAGGGGATAGGAAGGAGTATTGCCATTGCGTTTGCTTCAGATACGCAGCGCCCTCTCCTTTTAATGGCAAGAAATCTCCAAAACCTAACCGAAACGAAACGACTTTGTGAAGCAGAAGGTGCAAATCGGGTTGAGCTCATTGTATGCGACGCTACAGATGCCGAAGCGGTAAAGAGTATAAAGCTTCCTGCTGATATGCCAGAGCCATCCCTGCTCATCAACAATGCGGGGAGCTACCTATATAAGCCCCTCTCAACCACTACAGAAGGTGAATTTCGGCATCAAATTGACGTAAACCTGTTTACCGCCGTAAATGTTACCAGCCGTTTTCTCCCTTCTCTGAAACAGAAGGAGAGAGGATTGATTGTCAACATTTCGTCAGTGGGTGCCACACGGGGTCTGGCAGAAAGCGGAGCCTACTCAGCCGCAAAACACGCGCTTTTGGGCTATACGCGATCCCTGAGAAAGGAACTTCTTGGAACCAATGTAGGCGTTACTGCCCTCAACTTGGGGCAAACACATTCTCCATCATGGGCCGGGTCTTCCGTGAGTCCTGTCGATCTAATTGATCCTAAAGACGTTGCTACATTGATTGTGGCTATTTCCGGACTAAGCCCAAGGTCTGTAGTGGAGGAACTTTTATTACAGCCTCAGCACGGTAAAGTGCCACCGATGTAGGCGTTGATGTCTATAAAATCTTTCGGCAGCCAATAAAAATTAAAAAAAGTAATGATGGGAGAGGTTCATTTTGGCCACAACTATTAAAAAAAATTAATATATTGATTTAATGGGAACAAAATAGAAACAGTTTACTTGAAGAGCATAGTAATATCTCCCCAGATATTACTTGTTGTACCCCGAAAAAGCCAACGTAGTTAGGAAAGCCCGGTTGATAGCCGGGTTTTTCAATTTATCCCCTTCCGGTATCAGCCTTTGATGCGTAGTTAGAAAAGCGATTCTTTAATGTCTTTTGTAACGTTATGCAGAAAAAAGATGGTCTGCAACTTTCAGAGGGTTAGAATGTTCTAACAATCTACTCAGTTCAAAGACAGTTTTAAGCCGCACTCAAGATTATAATATCAATTATCCATCTATTGTATCTTCATTTTTAATAACAATTATGTATCGTTAAGGATATTTTTTCGGCAGAAGAGGCTGAATTCTCTACTTTAGAAAACTCAGATTTAATGAGGCAGACGGTTATATGAAAAATAAAAGAAAAAAATGGATTGGCATTGGGGCATCAGCAATCATACTGATGAGTCTTTTAATTCTGGTCGTTAACATCCATGAGGGTGGTTCTTTATGGAGTATTGCCGGTAATGTACTGACAATATTTGCAATGGTGTTCTTAATCGTTAGTCTAAAAAAAGTATCAAATGATAGAATCAGCTTATGAATTTTAATAAATTAACTGTCTTTGTATTACGAAAATAAATAGAGAAGACACTATGCAGAAAATGTCGCGGGAAATCAAGACCGTACTTATCTATCCAACCCTGGGGATTATCGTCTTTTCGGTAACCTTTCTTGCCTATAAACATGTAGATATACGTTTACTTGGCAGTCAAATCGACATAAGGTATTTTGGAGTTGTATTTCTATGTACGATGATGGGATTAGCAATACCATCCTTTAAAAAACTTAATGGCGGAAAATAATAATCGACTAAAAATATCAGTATTGGATTTTTAACTCATATCAAACTGGAAAGATCGGTATCAAGACGGTTGCCGTTCTTTTATTTATGTCAGAAGAGTATTGGATAATAAGCTTATAATAGAATTTATGTATACGAAAACCCACTTATTGGTAGCTCTGCTGAATATCGTTGTTGCCACATATTTGGTGATTAACTCTCTACAACCGGGAGGGTTTCGGCTTTACGCAAGTGTCACGCTCCTAATAGTCAGTAGTATATACGCGATTTACTGTTTTGCGAAATCCAAAAGAGAAAATATTCCATGATGATTTTCAAGAGTAAAACAACTCGTTACGATTTTCTTTTCTACCTGGTTATTATACCACTCTTTGGATTAGGTGTCTATTATGTTAATTACGTATTCATATTGATCGGATTTGTGCTTGCCATTCCATTGAATTTTCTCATATATAAAGAGTTTAAGAAAGAGGGTAAAGAAAAAGCCTTTTTCAAGAATAAGCTTCAGGTGCTTGGGGTTGGGTCATATTTGTCCTTCTTATTTTAGCGAATTCTAAGTTTAGGTTCTTTTAGAATATAAAAATGAAGCTTAGAGTAGATTGACTCACAAAAAATTAACACGATATGAATGCTGTAATTATTATGATTTCCATCGCAGCTCTTCTTTTCGGTTGGAGGCTGTATCAAATAACCTCACACTTTTCAAGGCAGCAGGGGAATGTAGAACTGAATCTCAATCTTTCCGCTCAGTTCTTTATAAAACAGCTATTGGGGCTCGGAGTGGTTACCATTTTTCTGATCGCACTGAACCCGGTACCTGCAGAAATTGCCATCGCTGCATCAGTCGGGCTATTGGTCAACCTTTTTGTCTCCATCATAAGACACTCTATTCAGGATCAGACACAATCGGACGAGGCATCGTCTGCATCAGGGCGGTATAGCTTCTGAAGTAGGCCTTCGTCACAACATCGAACTCTGCGAGGACCTGCCGGACTCTCGCAGGTTCTTCGGCATGATTCCCTCCTTAAAGCCTGATAAAAGTGCAGGGTCACCTTTCTTGCCTTTCTGTTCACTTGAATGGATGGTATATTTCTATTGAAGGATGAACATCTTAGGCGTTTATCGGTTAAAAAATGATTAAAAGACCGTTTGGGTGCGGGAATGCTCCCGTACGAGTCTTTTAACATGAAAGCGAACTCTGCGAGGACCTTCCGGACTCTCGCAAAATCTTCAGAGTGGTGCTATTAACTTGTAAGCGCATGAACATCATATAAACAAAAATGCCGCTTAGACAGATCGAAGTTGTGGTGCCCTGCGAACATAAGGATGAGTTTGCAGATTTGCTTGAGGATGATTCCGTGGAGCACTACTGGAATGATGAATCCAAAGACGCCTATATCCTGAAAGCCCTGGTTGATGCCAATAAAACAGAAAACTTCCTGGATAAGGCCGAGCAAATTATTGGAGAGAGAGAGGGATTTAGGCTTGTATTGCTTGCTGTGGAAGCAACACTGCCCCGAATGGAAGATGATGAAGAGGAAGAAGAGAAGAATGGCGAATCCAATGAAAATAATGGGGAGTCTGACCCATGGGATAAACCGCTTCAGGGAGCCCGGGTAAGCCGGGAAGAGCTCTATAATCAAATTTCCGATAGTGTAGAACTATCGGGAATCTATATTGCAATGGTTTCGCTATCAACCGTTGTTGCGGCTCTGGGGGTGCTCCGGGACAACACGGCCGTGGTTATCGGGGCAATGGTGATAGCGCCGCTGCTTGGGCCCAATGTGGGTCTGGCTCTTTCAACCACC
>Ga0209943_1001853_pt1 | contig 12157 bp, 8 predicted proteins | sample SalPonR1_B_D2_MG_FD_185698 | JGI IMG/M metagenome (GOLD analysis project Ga0209943, IMG submission 185698) | Salt pond soil microbial communities from South San Francisco under conditions of wetland restoration - Salt Pond MetaG R1_B_D2_MG... ... | reverse complement strand
CGGCGACGAACACGATCTCGCCGGTCTTCAGATCGTCCTCGGTGGCAGCGGCATCGTCCACCTCGAAGGTGGCGCCCGAGGTGTCGATGCGCACACCGTCGACCACGACGCTGCCGAAGCCGCTGATGGAGCCGAGCACACGCAGTCCGGTGCGGTCGATGCCGCCGGTGTCGCCGCCGTCATCCGGCGGCGGCGGCGCGATGCTGCCGGAGGAGCCGCCGCCACCGCAGGCGGTGACGGCGAGAGCTGCGACGAGGGAGGCGAGAATCTTCGGGTAGCGGGATGTCATTGGGGTCCGTCCTTGCTTGGCGCATCTGTAATGGTTGTCGCTCGGTGTCATGGTCTGTCCTGGGGGTATTCGAAGAGATAGATGCCGACGCCGACCCGGCTGGCGGTATGCCGGTGTTCCCGGCGTCCGTTACCGCTGTCCGACTCGAGTTCGTGATCGCTCAGCCAGGCATCCACCCGTTCGAGAAAAGCCTGGCCCTCCTGCTGCAGGAGGGCATTCAGACGATCGACGGCGTCTGCCGGCATGCGATTGTTGGAGGCGACGCCCTCGAACCAGCCCTCGCTGCGCTCGGGATCCAGGTTGTGGGCCAGGGATACCCCGTGGTCGTGTAACGCCTGGCCCATCTGGCGGACGATATCCGCGTCGGCGGTGTCACGGAGGTAGTCTCTCCGGATCGCCCGATAGCCATGGCCCTCTTCGCCCGAGGTTTCCATCAGTCCGAGATCGAGCATCTCCTTGGTGATGGCCCGGTCCGGAATGTCGCCTGCGTAGCGATGGGTGAGCCGGCGGAAGCCGGCCTCGTCCAGCATCCGGGGCCGGCCCTCGTCGGAGAACTCGGGGTCGGTGTACCAGCCCGTCAGCACGCGCGAGATACGGCTCTTCGCCTCGGTCGGCAGGGGAGCCTCGCTCTCGAGCCGCTTGCGGATCTCGCCCACCTCGCGGCGGCTGAGCCCGGTCATGAGGGCCACGCGGGAGGCATTGGTCGGGCGCCCGTGCACCCCGTAGTCCTCTCTGGCGATCTCCACGAATACCACTTTCGCGATCTCCGCGAATTCCTTCCAGCTGATGCCCAGCCTGAGCAGCATCCGGACCACCGGCCGCAGCAGGCGGCGGCAGGCAGCCCGGGCAATCTCGTTCAGGACGCTACTCATGTGTGCAGCATACGCACACATTAGTAATCACGCAAGACCGTTGGCAAAAAAGCGGCGTACCGGGCCGCGCCGCGGGCGCCGCCGGGTCGTCCGGAACCGGGAGCCAGGGTTTACGAAAGGGCGGGCGGCCCGGCCGGGCCGCCCGCCGGAACTCATTCGGCGGCGGCCGCCTCCAGGCGGGCCGCGTGATCGAGTTCCCGCGGCGGGAGATCCTCGCCGCGGTTCTTCACGAAGTGGTTCATCCAGCGCTCGAAGCGCATGGCGTAGTCGAGCTGTGCCGCCGAGCGGCGGTTGCCGTGCACCTCGTCCGGATACCAGACCAGCCGCACCGGCGTGTCGGTGCGCAGCTTCACGTGGCGGTACATCTCCAGCGACTGGCTGGGATGCACGCGGGGGTCCTTGTCACCGGCCATGATCAGCAGCGGCGTCTCGGTCTTGCCGGCGTGGTACACCGGGCTGCGCTCGAGCATCCACATCCAGTCCTCCCAGGGCCACTGGCGGGAATGGACGTAATACATCTCCCACGGGATGTCCCCGGTGCCGAACTTGGAGATCTGGTTGGAGATGCCCACGAACGCCACCGCTGCGGCGAAGTGCTCGGTGAGCGCGCTCGCCGCCCACATCGAGGCATAGCCGCCGTAGGAGCCGCCGGAGATGCCCACCCGTTCCGGATCGGCCAGACCCATCGCGACCACCGCATCCTTCGCGTCCACGAGGTCGTTGAACTCCTCGTCGGCGTAGTCCTGCTGGCCCATCTTCGAGAAGCCGACGCCGCGGCCGGTACTGCCGCGGTAGTTCGGATACACCACGGCGTAGCCCCGGGCCGCCATCGTGTGCGCCGGTTTGCTGTAGTTCGACATCCAGCCGTTAGAGTAGTGAGACTCCGGGCCGCCGTGGGCGAAGACGATCAGCGGATGGCGGCCGGACTCCTGCAGCGGCCGGATCAGCACAGCCTCGATCTCGAGGGCGTCCCGGGCCTCGTAGGTCATCGTCTCCTGGCGCCCCAGCGTGCGCCCGGCCAGCCAGGGGTTCGAGTCCGTCAGCCGCGCGGGGCCGTCGTCGGTGATGGCGTAGACCTCGGGCGGATGGGCCGGCGTGTCCGCGACGAACACCGCGCCCTGCCCGCCGCTGACGCCATCCATGGCGCGCAGGATGGGGCCGGACTCCGGCGCCGGGCCCGCCGCCCGCGGCTCGTCGGCGGCGACGGTGCCGTACTCCGACCAGAGTCCCCGATGGCCGACATAGCGGATGCGGTTGCCGGCCTCCCAGCCGATCTGGCGCACATGGCCCGGGTAGTCCGGCAGCAGTTCCAGACGCGCGCCGCCGTCGGCCGGGACGACGAACAGGCGCCCCTCGCGGGGGTCGTGGATGTCCTCGCTGCCGATGTAGGCGATGCGCTCGCCGTCCGGCGACCAGGCGAACTCGCCCAGCTTGCCCACCGAGCCGAGCTTCGCCGTCACCTCGCCGGCCTCCGCGGCCACGATGTAGACGTCCCGGGACGTGTAGGAATCGTCCACCAGGGGCGTCGGCGCCAGCGCCACGGCGTAGCGCTCGCCGCCCGGCGCCCAGCGGAGGTCGGACGCCGAGCCCGGCAGGTCCTGGGCCTCGGCCTCGCCACTCGCCAGATCCAGCAGCCAGACCCGCTGCACCGGCACCGATTCCTCGTAGACGACGGCGCGGAAGCCCTTCTCCTCGAGTTCCTCCTCCCGCGCGGGCGGAGCCTCGGCCGCGACGAACGCCAGCGTCTCGCCGTCCGGCGAGGGATGGATGGCGCCGATGTCGTTGACGTGCACATGGCGCTCCACGGCCTCGCCGCCGTCCAGTGCAATCTGCCACAGGCTCACGAAGTCCGCCTCCGGATCCCGCTTCGCCGTGAAGAAGACGGACTCCCCGTCCGCTGCCCAGGCGAAGTCCTTCACCTGCACCTCGCCGGCCACGAACGGTCGCGGATCGCTGCCCGGTTCGGCGCCGTGGATCACGTGCAGTTCGGACCAGGCCTCACCGTCCTGATCCGTGTAGGGCTCCCGGGGCACCGACAACGTGTAGGCGGCGGCATCACCGGCGGGGCTCATCTCGACCGCGCTCACGCGTTTCAGCGCCACGGTCTCCTCCAGGCTCAGCGGTTCCGCGGCCGCCGCGAGACCGCCTGACAGCCCGATCACCGCCGTCACGGCGGTCGTCATTCGTCGATAACTCTCTATTCGCATTGCACCTGTCTTCATGGCGTGGACAACGCACGGAAGTATAGGAAAAACCGCCGGCCGATTGCGCGGCCGATTGCGCGGCCGATTGCGCGGCCGATTGCGTAGCCGATTGCGCGGCGGCGGCCGGACGGAGGCCGACCACCGCCTGCAGAATTTACATAACGGCGCGGACGCGTCGATAAGTCCCTGATTCGCCGCCGGCCTCTGGTCCGCCCGTCTGTCGCCGGATTGCGACAGGTTGATTCCTGCGCATATAGGATGAAAATGACCAATAACATTCACTCGACAACGGACGAGAGAGCGAATCACCATGCAGATCACGAACCACTGGCGCCGCGGCATCGCCGCGCTTTCCGTACTCTTCCTCCTCGCCGGCTGCGGCGGCGGGGGTGGTGGCAGCCCCGCCGCGAGCGACCCGGACCCGGATCCGGCGCCGCCGCCGAGTTCGTCGGCAGACACCGGCACCGTGGCGATCATGTTCACGGACAGCCCCACCGATCGCTTCGACAAGTTCCTCGCGGAGATTCGCGCGATCCGGCTGCTCGGCGACAGCGGCGACGTCACCCTCTTCTCGGTCCCCCAGGACCAGGACGCCGAGGTGGTGGACTTCCTGAAGCTGGAGAGCTTCAACGAACTCTTCACGGTGGCCGAGGAGGTACCGGCCGCGGATTACGAGAAGATCCGCCTCATCCTCGACCGTCTGACCATCGTGGACCTGGATGACGACGGCAATGTCGTGGAGGAAGCCACGGTCAAGCTGCCCGGCAACGGCAAGGTCGACCTGAACCCCCGCGGCACCTTCTTCGTCACCCCCGGCTCGACCCTGCTGGTCGAGATCGACGTCGATGCGAAGAAGTCGCTGAAGGTCGTCGAGGCCGGCAACAGCGGCAAGTATGTCTTCCGCCCCGTGGTCTTCGTGAAGATCAGCGATCAGGACTCGATGGAACCGGGCACCAAGCTCACGCGCATCTTCGGCACCGTCGATTCGCTCGGCGATACCGGCGACAGCTTCGTGCTGTGCCAGAAGCGCCGCACGTCGGAGGGAGACGACGACAGTGATTCGGAACGCAGCGACGACGACGACAAGTGCCTCACCGTCCTCGCCGGCGACGAAACCGGCATCTTCGGTACCGACGGCAGACCCGCTCCGTTCACTGACATTGCAACCGGCGAGCCCCTGACCGCCATCGGCCGTCTGCGGCCCGGCGACGAAACCCCGGCCGACGACGGCGACACCGACGCCGACAGCGACACGGATTCCGGCAACGAAGGCGGCAACGGCGACGACGACGGCGACACCGACGCAGACTCCGACGGTGACACTGATGGCTCCGAAGACTCGGCGGACTCCGATTCCGATACGGACAGCGACAGCGATTCGTCCCAGGACGACGACGACCTGATCCTGGACACCTACGTCATCGAACTCGGCGACATGGGTACCTTCGAGCGCCTGACCGGCGAGATCACCGAAGACGTCAACACCGACGACGAGTTCGGGCTGGCCATCGCGCCCGGACAGGGCTTCGCCGCCGACACGCTCATCACCGGCCTGTACCAGGATGGCACCGGCATCTTCACCAAGGCCGGCGAGCGGCGCTCGAGAGACGACCTCCTGCGCGGACAGGTCGGCCATTTCGAGGGCGTGCTCGCACTGTCCGACGACCAGCCGGATGCGCTCCGCACCTCGTTCATCGTGCTGGATCCGGACGCCGCGGTCGGCGAAACCATCACGGGCACGATCATGACCATCGATGCGGAGGACAACCAGTTCATCCTGGCGACCGGGATGGCGGATACGCAGGTCTGTGTCGACGAGGAAACGTCCATCACACTGGTCACTCTCGATGACGAGGGCAGCGAGACCGCCGAGGTCGGACTCGGCGATCTCGCGGCAGAGCTGGACGCCGGTGCAGAGCTGGAGGCGGAGGTCTTCGGCGCAGAAGGCACCGACGGCTGCTTCGAGGCCGAGAGCGTCCGCGCCGAACTCGACGAGACCAGCAATGAAGCGCCCGTGGCCGACGCGGGCGAAGACCGGACGGTTACCGTCGGCGACACGGTGACGCTGAACGGCAACGGCGCCGACAACGACGGCGACAGCCTGACCTACAGCTGGTCGTTCGCCGCCCTCCCGGACGATAGTGAGGCGACACTCACCAACGCCGACATGCCGAGCGCCAGCTTCACCACGGACGTCGCGGGCGACTACGTGGTCGAACTGGTGGTGAACGACGGCACCGAAGACAGCACTCCGGACCAGGTCACGATCACCGCGGAAGCTGCGACGCAATGACGTCCGGAGTCAGTCTGACCCGGCTGGGCTAGACTGGGGGGCGGGCTCGCGAGGGCCCGCCCCTTTTCTTTGCAGAGATCACGTTGCGCGCCACCGGCTGGATCACCGCCAACCTCCTCATCACGGCACCGGCCGCGCTGGCCTGGTGGCTCGATACCCGCCGTGCGGATCTCTACTACCGTCTCGTCCAGGAAGACCACTGGCTCGAATGGGCCACCGTCTGGGCTTTCCTGCTGGCCGCCACCGCGGCCGCCCGGGCCGCGCACCATCAGTGGTTGCGCCACCGCCGCGTCCCCTGGTTCCTGCTCGGGCTAGTCCTGTTCTGCTTCTTCGTGGCCGGCGAGGAGATCTCCTGGGGCCAGCGGCTCGTCGGCTTCACGCCGCCCGAGTACTTCCTCACCGACAACTTCCAGCAGGAGCTCAACGTCCACAACATCGTGGCCAGCGAGCTGCGTCAGCTGGCGTTTCAGCTCGTCGTGCTCGGCTACGGCGTGGCGCTGCCGCTCGCCGCCGCCCTACCGGCCACCGGCCGGCTCCTGTCGAAGCTGGCAGTGGTAGCGCCGCCGCCGGCACTGATGCCCGCGTTCGCGGCCACCGCTGCGTTCTACGCCGCCTACCCGCTCGAATATGCCGGCGAATGGGCCGAACTCATGCTCGGACTGGCGCTCATGACGGCCATCGCCGTGAACGCCCGGGAACTCGGCGGCGTCCCGCGGCCCGGCGGAGCGGTGCCGGCGATTGCAGGACTCGCACTGGCGCTCCTGCTGGGCTACGGCACCCTGCAGGCCACCCACCTCGTGCACGGAGACACGAAGGAACGCCGCCGCGCCGCCGAAGCCGAACTCCGGGCACTCGCCACGGACTTCGGCCACGAGCGCGTGCGCACCCGCTGCGGCGTGCACAAGCGCATCTTCACCTTCCGCGTGGAGTGGGGCCAGAGCTACCTGAGCGAGGGCCGCTTCGCGAGTCTCACGGGGGAGGGCCTGGATGCGAGCCGGGCCCGCTACTTCCTGGACCCCTGGGGGCTGCCCTACTGGATCCGCCATGAATGCGCCGGCGGCGGGGAGGTGAGCTTCGTCTACTCCTTCGGCCCGAATCGCCGGCGCGACTCCGGACCGCGGGAGATACGCGGGGACGATGTCGGAGTGGCCGTCGGGGCCGACTAGCGCCGGGGCCGCTGCGTCACATCCCTATGGCGGTGCAGGCGCGGCCCGACTACCGTAATGAGAGGTGCACCCACGGTACCCGCCATGGAACGCTTCGAATCCCAGGGCCTGAGCATCGCCTACGACGACGTCGGTGACGGCGACCCCATCCTCCTGTTGCACGGCTTCGCCGCCGACCGCATCACCAACTGGAAGGCCACCGGCTGGTACCGCACGCTGCGCGAGGCGGGCTTCCGCGTGATTGCCCCCGACGCCCGGGGCCACGGCCGCAGCGACAAACCGTCGGAGCCCGAGGACTATGCGCCCGAGGGCATCGCGGGGGATGTCGTCCGGCTGATGGACCACCTGCAGATCGACCGGGCCGACCTGTTCGGCTACTCCATGGGCGGGCGCAACGCCGGCTGGCTGCTCGCCCGGCACGGGGAGCGATTTCACTCGGTCATCATCGGCGGCACCGGCATCAACCTCCTGGAACTCGAGGACCCCGGGCACTGGACGGACCGGGGCTTCAAACTGACGGCGGACAACAAGAAGACGGAATCGCTCGCCATCCCGGCGATAGTGCCGCTGTACGAGAAGATGACCAGGATCGGCGGACGGCCGGGCGCGCTGTCCGCCTGCCTGCTGGGTTCTTTCCCGGGCCTGCAGGAGTCCGCCTTCAAGAACGTGGATACGCCGGCACTGGTCATCGCGGGCGCACGGGATACGGTGGCAGGCAGCCCCATACCCCTCGCCGAGGCGATACCCGGCGGTAAGGCCGTCGTGGTGCCCGGCAAGTCGCATTTGTCCTGCGTGACGGATGCCTTCTTCCGCGGCGCGGTACTCGGCTTCCTCGGCTGTCGCTGGCCGCGGGAATGAAAAAGGGAGCCGGCTGACTCAGCGCGGCTCCCCGGTTCGGAGACCAGACTGTCGGGCCCGTCAGGCCGGGCATTCCCTCAGCAGCGAATTCCAGTCGGCACGGGCCTCCCGGAAGCGGGCCTTCGCCTCGGCGACCCGCCGGCGCGTCGACTCGCGGATTTCGTCCGAGTAGGTCGATACCTGGCCCTGCAGCACCTTGCGGTGCTCCTTGGCCGCGGCCTCCCAGTCCACGAGCCGCTTGCGCAGTCGCTCGTAGCGGCTGGCCGCCTGTTCGCCAAAGTTGGCGCGGAGCCGATGCGAGGCACCGGCCGTCTCTTCCAGCCAGGAGTCCAGCCGGCTCTTCTCGCCATCCAGGCGCGCCGCCATGATGCGGAAATCGGAGACCCGTTTCACGTCCCAGGCGAGGCCGAGCTTCTCGAGCAGGGCGATGGTCCACTTGCTGGGGTCGAACTGGTACCAGCGCACGCCGTTGCGATAGTCGCCGCCGAAGCGATGGTGGAAGTTGTGATAGCCCTCGCCGAAGGTCAGGAACGCCACCAGCCAGTTGTCCTTCGCCGTGGCATCCACGTCGTAGGTGGCCTTGCCGAAGGTGTGGCAGACGGAGTTGATGAAGAACGTGGCGTGGTAGACCAGCGTCAGGCGCAGGCACACGGCGATCAGCAGCGCGCCCAGCAGGTGTCCGGTCATCCAGCCGATGGCCGCCGGCGTCAGGATGCCCGCCGCCGTCGCCCAAAGGACGTAGTGGCGGTGCTGGTGCATGATCATCGGATCGTTCGAGAGATTCTTCACATTGCTGAAGTCGTTCTCGCGCTTCCAGAAGATCAGCCAGCCGATGTGGGCGTAGAAGAAGCCCTTCTTGATGCTGTAGGGGTCCTTGTCCGTATCCACGTACTTGTGATGATCACGGTGCTGGGACGACCATTCCAGCGCCGACTGCTCGAAGGCGGCCGCGCCGAAGAACAGCATCAGGAACTTCACCACACGGTTGGTCTTGAACGTGGCGTGGGCGAACAGCCGGTGGTAGCCCACCGTGATGCCGAGGCCGCTAAGCACGAAGAAGGTCAGCGCCAGCCAGATCTCGGCTGCGGCGATGCCGTTGTAATAGATGTAGAGCGGCGCGCCGACGACGCCGCCGAGCGTCGTCACCGCGAAGAAGATGATGTTGACCCACTGGAGTCCGGGGGTCGATCTGGATTCGGTCGTCATGATCTGGTGATAAACCTGGTCTTGATGGAGTGTCGGCGCCAATTATACGGATCGGACCGCGGCGCACACTGTGGAATACCGCAAAGTTCAGCCGATCTTCAGCCAATGAACGCCAGGACGGATTCAGACCATTGCCGCGGCCGCTCGTTCAACATAAAGATGCCGCCCTCGATGGTCACCAGGCGGCAGTCGCCCAGAACGTCCGCAAATACCTGATTATTCTCGGGTTGACTGAAAGGGTCCTCGGTGCCCGAGAGCACCAGCGTCGGCGCTTTCACCCGCGGCAGCCGGTCCTCCATGTGATATTCCGCCACTGCGAAATGGCCCCATTCGCTGGTCTCGCCGGACCTGAACAGATCCAGGACACAGCGCTGGGTGAGGGCCGGATCGCCGATCCACCGCGCCATGCGCTCCCATTTCCCGGCCAGGTGGGAGCCGTCCGGCCGCACGTGCCACTGCTCGAAGATCGCGCCGAGCTCCCGTCGGGCCGCCTCGTCCACGTACACCGGGCCGGAGAGCACCAGGTGGGAGACGCGCCCGGGGTGGGCGGCGGCGGCCTCCACCGAGACGATGGCACCGGTGTGGTGACCGCCGAGGGCGGCACGCTCCAGTCCCAGGTGATCCAGCAGCGCGACGGCCGCCCCGGCGTACTGTGCGATGTCGGGCCGGGACGCCGGCCGGTCCGAACAGCCGTAGCCGGGCAGGTCCATGGCGATCACGCGCAGGCGGTCATCCAGCAGCGGAATGATCTCGGCGAATTCGTCCACCGAACGGGGCACCTGGTGCATCAGCAGCAGGGGGCGCGCGGAGGGGTCGCCGCTGTCCACGAAATGGACCTGGCCGAGGGGACTGTCGAAGAGGTGTCGTCTCATGGTGACTCCGGCCTGCCTGCTGCCGGGGCCCAGTGTAAGACACCGGGTGAGGGATCCGCGAAAGGTCCGTTACGAAGCGTCTATTACAATGGGCCGATGCTGCAGCTCATCGACGTCGCACTCCGCCGCGGGCCGAAACTCCTGTTCGAACACGCCAGCGCCCAGATCCACCCCGGGCAGAACGTGGGCGTGACCGGGGCCAATGGCACGGGCAAGACCAGTCTGCTGCGCCTGATTCTCGGCGAACTCGCGCCCGACGCCGGCGAGTGCCGGGTGCCGGCGGACTGGGTCGTCGCCCACGTGGACCAGGCCACGCCCTCGGATGCCCGGCCCGCCGTCGAGTACGTGCTGGACGGCGACGCCGAGTTGCGGGCCATCGAGGCAGACCTGGCCGCGGCCGAGGCGGCCGGCGACGGCACGGCGATCGCGAGAGCCCATGCCCGTATCGAGTCCGCCGACGGTTACACGGCCCGCAGCCGGGCCTCCCGCCTGCTGCACGGTCTGGGCTTCCTGCCGGGCCAGGAAGAGCGCCCCGTGGACACTTTCTCCGGCGGCTGGCGCATGCGTCTGAACCTGGCCCGGGCGCTCATGTGCCGCTCGGACCTCCTGCTGCTGGACGAGCCCACCAACCACCTGGACCTGGATGCCGTCATCTGGCTGGAGGGCTGGCTGCGCGACTACCCGGGCACGCTGCTCCTGATCTCTCACGACCGGGACTTCCTGGACGGCGTCGCGGAGTACATTCTCAACATCGGGCGTGGTCAGCTGACGCTCTACACCGGCAACTACACCACTTTCGAGTCGGTGCGCGCGGCCCGGCTCGCCCATCAGCAGGCCCAGTTCGAGAAGCAGCAGCGCGAGATCGCCCACATGAAGGCGTTCGTCGAGCGCTTTCGCTACAAGGCCACCAAGGCCCGTCAGGCCCAGAGCCGGCTGAAGGCGCTCGAGCGTATGGAGATCATCGCGCCGGCCCACGTGGATTCCCCCTTCCGCTTCTCCCTGCTGGCGCCCGAGAAGACGCCGCGGCCGCTGCTCAGCCTGGAGGGCGTCGCCGCCGGCTACGGCGACACCACCGTATTCTCCGGCGTGAATCTGGCCCTCGCGCCCGGCGAGCGCATCGGGCTGCTGGGGCCGAACGGCGCCGGCAAGTCCACGCTGATCAAGCTCGCCGCGGGTATGCTCGAGCCCCGGGCGGGCGAGCGGCTGCCGGCGAAGGACCTCGCCGTGGGCTACTTCGCCCAGCACCAGGTGGAGCAGCTCGACCCGGAGCGCTCGGCCATCGACCACCTGGCCGACATCGACGCGGACGCCCGCGAGGAGGCGCTCAGGAACTTCCTTGGCGGTTTCGGCTTTTCCGGCGACACGGTATTTATGCCGACGGGCCCGTTCTCCGGCGGCGAGAAGTCCCGGCTGGCGCTCGCGCTGCTGGTCTACCGGCGGCCCAACCTGCTGCTGCTGGACGAGCCCACCAACCATCTGGATATCGAGATGCGCCAGGCCCTGGCGGTGGCGCTGCAGGACTTCGAGGGCGCCATGATGATCGTCTCCCACGACCGCCACCTGCTGCGGGTCACCTGCGACACGCTGCTGCTGGTGCACGGCGGCACCGTGGACGAGTTCCCGGGCAGCCTGGACGACTACCCCCGCTGGCTGGCCGAGCAGAACCGGGAAGACCGCCGCGGCGAGGCGCAGAGCACGCCGCCGGGCACCGACGGCACGGCCAATACGGCAGCGGCGCGCCGCGAGCGCAAGCGCCGCGACGCCGAGCGGCGCCGGCAGCTGACGCCGCTGAAAAGGCGCCTGGCACGCGCCGAGGAATCCCTGGCCGCACTGGAAGCACGGCGGGACCGGCTGCAATCGAAGCTGGCCGACGAGAACCTGTACGATGACGCGAACCGCGACCGCCTGAAAGCCCTGCTGGCCGATCAGGCGGAGCTGGAACGCGAACTGGCAGCCGCCGAGGCAGAATGGGTCGCGGCAGGCGAGGCCCTGGAAGCGTTGACGGAGAGCGATGCATGACCCCCCCCTGTAGGAGGGCCTTCAGGCCCGATTCTCTGTCCGATTTTCCGGCCGATTCGCAATCGGGCCTGAAGGCCCTCCTACCGGCGACCATTAACCGCCGGCACCTGCTGGCCGGACTCGGCGCGCTCGCCCTCTGTCCCTTCACCAACCGGGCACGCGCCGACGAGGACGGCCCCCGCTACTCCGCACTCGCCCTGCAGACGCTGTGCGACGCCGTCAACCAGGATGCCACCGCGGAGGCCGCCCGCGCCCGCATGATGGCCTCCATCCGCCGCATCGCCGGCCAGGTCGCATCGGCCAAAGGGTTCCTGAAGACCTTCAACGGCAGCGAGCTGCGCCTGGTGGTGCTGCCGGAGTACTACCTCACCGGCTTCC
>Ga0209943_1001852_pt1 | contig 12162 bp, 11 predicted proteins | sample SalPonR1_B_D2_MG_FD_185698 | JGI IMG/M metagenome (GOLD analysis project Ga0209943, IMG submission 185698) | Salt pond soil microbial communities from South San Francisco under conditions of wetland restoration - Salt Pond MetaG R1_B_D2_MG... ... | reverse complement strand
CCTTCTGTTCCACTATGATTAACTGCTAACACTGTCTTATCTTCTTTATATAGAGACAATACTTTGATTGATTTCTTACGATTAGGATCATCTAATGAAGACAAGAATTCGTCGAGTAGTAATAACGGAGATTTAGAGAACTCGATTAAGGATAAAGTCAAGGCTAACGAGACTCGTTCTAATTCTCCACCACTCAATTGATTAATTTGCAATTCTCGAATTCCCTTCTTGAAGATGAAATTAATAGTTGGTTTAATTCTGTTACTGCTTTTCAGTTTAGTGAACAGTTCCATCTTCAGACTGGTTTCTTCCTCGAAGATTAATGGAATGATTTGCTTTAATCTTGAATTAACTGTCGTCACAATATTATGATAAGAATAATATTCTGCTCGGACAATTAATTCGGATAATAAGTTAATCTTGTTAACTTCGTCACGGATTTCCTTAATCTCATCTTTCAAGCCTCTCAAGAACTGTTTTTTCTGATTAATTTCTTCTTTGACTTCTAGATTGGTTAAGAATCTCCTTAAAGTAGATAACCGCTTGGGATTGATTCGGGGAATTTTTATTTTGTCAAGACGGTCGGACAAATCAGCCAATTTCTCAGTTAAGACTACCTTCCTTTCACTAATCTTGATGTGCTCGACTTGTTGAGCTCTTAAATGTCGAAGTCGTGTTTCAACTGATCGATCAACCGGCTCAATTGGAATAATTGATCGAGATAATGATTCGATTTTATCGTTTAGCTCATCGACTTGACGGGTTAACTTAAGATTGTTAATTTCGGTTCGTAAGGTGGTACTTGTTATGGTAGGTTTTTCGTGATAACTAATTTCCAAGATAGCTTTACGACGGGCCTGTTTTAGAAGCTCAGCTTCTGGTTGTGAAAAGATGACTTCTTCGAGTTCACTAGCCGATTCAAGTGAGCCAAAATCGGCTACCGTTTCATTAAGCAAAGCAAGATGTGTCTTCACTTTTTCCTGTTGAGATAATAATTGTTGGTGATGTCGTCGCCGTTCGCGGTCTCGTCGAAGCTCAGATTTAAGATCATTCAACTGGTCAATCTTTTCTTTTCGTTGCTGCTTGATTAGTTTAACTTCGGTTTCTAATTCTTCGAGAAGAACGTTATCGACTACCGAAACCAATTTACCATTTTGGAGTCGTAATCTAGCTGAACAACAAGGACATTGTAAACTATTTTTTAACTGTTTAATTTTGTGCTCTTTGAGATTCAGCTGTCGCTCTAAATCGATTAATTGATCTTTTAATTGAGTGTCTTGACTCGGTTGTTCGGTGAAGGTAAACGAAGATAATTGCTGAGTGATTCTTTCTAACTCGGCTTCCTGTCGTTCAATCTTATCTCGATATTCTTGGAGACGCTTTAATTTTTGTTGCCGTTCGATCTTATCTCGTTGGTATTGCCGACTCCGTAGTTGTTTATCTTCTAATTGTTTAACTAACCGACGATTCTTCGACAGAAAAGTGTTAATCGATTCAGGATGGTACTCGATTCCTTTCCGAGTACACAAGTTCGAAAATTTAACAATCTGTTGTTCTAGCGAAAGGGTTCGACGATACTGATCTTTTAAATGAGTAAGGTCCCCGGTGACGATCGCGGAACGTTGCTTAATTAATTTCTCTTTCTCGGACTCTAATTGATTAAGATATTCTCTTAATTGACATTGTTCCTGATAACGCTGAAACCTTTCAAGATCTTTTTTCAAACACGAAATCTCGGAAGAATGATCTTCGGTGTCTGGTAACCGGTTAAGTTCATTCTCGATCCGCTCTCGCTGTTCGAGCAATTCTTCGCGAAATCGAGAACGGGCGGTTCGCTCGGTAATCCGTTGTTCTTCTTGGTCAATCAAACGCTTAATATCAGGTATGGTCTGAGGAGTAATTAATTTAGGATTAAAACGTTTCAACAATTGATTGAGAATCTTGATTTCGTGTTTGAAAATGGTTTCCTTAGAAAGTTTACTCGGCTCCAACTCGGCTCGTCGTTGCTGTAATTTATTTAACAGGACTCCCGGGTCTTCGGTCATCGTTAATTTCTTGAGAAAAGAAATCTTTTGTTTGGCGGTGGCTTCGAGCAAGAAATTGATTCTTCGCTGTTGTAAATAATTAAAACACTGAAAGATTTCGTGTTCACCGAACATCCGATCAACTAACGATTGCCCAACTTGATCTTCATAATCTCGATCACCTGGTATAGTGACTCTGAGTAGTCTTGGTTTGTTCTGACGATAAATCGAGTACTTCGGAGTAATTAACTTAACCGATGTTCGAATTGATTCGTTGTCTTGTGGGGAGATCTTACGAACTTTCCCGTAGAGTAACCAATAAATAGCGTTGAGAACAGTGCTCTTGCCGACCCCTGATTCACCTCGAAGAAGGATAATCTCTCGTTCCTTCAAATCAAGCTTCAATGAGGAATGACAGCGAAAGTTGTGTAAAATTATTTCCATTTAATAATGGTAAGGTAATCTTTTTTACCATATTACAGACAGAACGTTAGCTAACGTTCTCTTATCCTCCGAGAAAAAGCTCTAAGTGGTATTGATCATATTGATAATAAGAGAAACCGAATTCTAAGACGATAGAATGATATTTCAAGAGGTAATGTCCAAAAGGATTAAGTAAGTATCCTTGTTTCCATTTTAGCAAGTAGAAAGCATACCAATCACGAAAAGAAACTTGTTCGGTACTTTCTTTAGCTAATAGATAATTATCGACTGAAAAGATGAATTCTCGTTGACCGGTAACTTGATGTTTCAACTCCACCGAAAACGAAGGAATTTCTCGAATTATCCGATCATTAATTCCTGGTCGAGCCTGGGCTAAGAAAACTTTCTCAGGTGGATATTCTTGTGGAACTCTCAGAATTCGATCATCTTGATCGATCGGTTTTTCGATTAAAGGGTAATCGTATTTCGCTGGAAGGAAGTACTCTTTCCGGTCACTCAAGATTATCCCGCTTCCCCGTTTAACTTTCAATTCTTTCAAGGATGGTAAATGTTGTTGATAAATTTTGATATCAAGATGAGACATCACTGGTAACGATATTTTGTCGGTTGATAAATAATCGAGTTCGGAATAATAATAATTTAACCAAGGATTATGATAGCTCGCGATTAGAAAAAGAACTTTGGCAAGATATTCTCTCTTCAATTGATCGACGAAGAGATTAAAGCTGATCGTTGGAGCCCGTAAATTACTAAGACAAAATTGAGCTCCTCTTTGCCAATCCAACCCTTGCTCTGGAAAAAGAGTTGGTACAATTTGTTCGATTTCACGGAGCCGTCGACGAACAGGAATTGTTTCTTGATTAACCCAAGCGAGATAATAATGATAAAAACTTTTTAAGCGTTGTGGTGAGACTGTGATCTCGGATCCGTCTCGATAAACAGCACTGAACATTTTCTGATCGGGATGGTATAAAAAATCATAAACCAACGGAGCATCGAAAAAAGATCGAGCACATTTTTTCAACTGTTCAACAATTTGATCGATCTTCTTTCCCGCCATCGTCGAAGGATCGTAGTATAAAGAAAAAGGAAGATGATCCAAAGAACTTTTCTTCTTCGTTGAATTCCGTGAATATTGATTAGAACCATTTCTTCCGGAACGTATTAATTCTCGGTCCCCTGCATCGATTGAATATCCGTAAGCACTCATTATGGATAACCGGTGGTTTAATATAGTGATCGTTTTACTATTAGTAATCTTATTCTTCTATTCGATCTTTAAAACACCTTTTGAGAACCCCGAAATAACTTGGCGTTAATAGTCAACTTTACGAGGATCGAAAATACTAATTTTATTAAGTCTGTCAGTCGGAAAGGTCAGATTAATTAGATCCATTAAATTGACGTCAGGATCATAGATCGAGAAGTAACGGTGAACAGCTTTAATAATTAGCGCTAATTGACGCTCCAGAATCGCTTCATCTCGTAAGACTAAGAAAGTACCTAATTTCTTCCCATCAATGGTAATGATCGACAATTTAGTCCGATACTCTTCAGGAAGATAACTAATCAAACGAATAAATTTTTGTTCTAGTTCGATGTCTGAAGGATCAACCGTTAGTTCTTTCGCTTTATGATAGGGAAAATAAATACCTTTTCCTTGTCTAATTTTGATAGCGGTTCGGAGCAAGAAAATTAAATATCCCAGAATCAGATTATCGTACTGTTCGTTCAACGGAAGATCTTCCGTTGGTGGACCGATTCGAAACGGTAATTGGTCGGAGTGATATTTAACCCATAAAGACTGATCTAGTCGTTTAAATTGTTCTATCGGTAGATATCGATAGTCGAGTGACCTTCCGTAGTAAATATTTTGACCAATGATCTGAAAAGAATTCTCAACTTGGTAAGACTTAATTAACTGACTGACCAAAGATTGACGATTACCAGGTTTCAGATTAATCGAGTTAGTGGTTAATTCAGAATTAGTTAGTCTGATTACCAAAGAAAGATATTGTTCGAAATTGCCATATTGTTTGCTCATTGTTCTTCTAGATAATACCAATTGATATTGTCTGAATAATCTTTCCCAATTTTCAGTATTACTCTCTGGTAATTGGAAGAAACGTTTCTTCCAATATTGATATTCCGACTCTAGCTCTGAGTCAGCTTCTTCTGGTAGAGACCACGGTGTTAAAACTGATTGATATTCGAAACTGACTCCGACCGAACACGAAGAAGAAACGATACTTTGGTTACCAGTGGCTCGACATAAAGCTATGGCGTAGATTTGTCGCCACTGGTAACCTTGACGACTTAATTGATCTAAATCTTGGCTCTTCATGAATTTCTGGATAATTATATTATTAATCACCGTCGTGTCTTTAACTTTCGGTCCTGGGACAGGATAACCACCAGTCGACGATTGACCAATCGGTCGAAAATAAAAATTGTTATTACTCCAGGTTCGTTCGCGTAATTTACTTTCTTTGAGATATTTAATCACCGATTGATCAGGAATAATAGCACTAATCGGAAAACGAATTGGGAACAAACCATAGGGTTTCTGTTCCAATAAAAATTGTTCCAGTTTTCGGCGGTGTTGGATAAAGACTTCTCTTAAGATAGGTACTCGATTAACTATTTGATCGGTTGACCAATATTTCAAGATCAGGTAGTCGTCACCAATAATAAAATTACTAAGATTAACTCGTTGTAAAATTTCTTGTAATGGTGAGTCCGGCATTGAAGACAGGTCTTCGTCTCGACGAAGACTTTGGTAATCTTGGACTACTCGTTGAAGATCGTCATAACTTATCCTCGAAATATTATCGGCAGTTACTTCCATGAACGTTTTAGAACGTTCAAAAATTAATAACGGTTAACGAAGAAATCTCATCTTAAAATTTTCGGCTTGCTCTTTATATTGTTCTAAGGCAGCCCAATATAAAACAGGGTAAAGAAGTATGAAAAAGACAAGTATTGCAATACCCCAATTCCGACTTCCGTAATAAACCCAGAGATACCAACTAAGCAATCCACCCAAGACAATCCACATTACTCCTCCAAAAATAACGGTTGATAATCTTGCTTCTTGGTAGGGGTATCTCTGAACAGCCCAAATAGTAATTATCATGAACAAGATAATATAGAAAACGAGAAAAAGAGTATATTGGACGGATCGTCGGGATATCTCTTCTTGCTTAATAATTCCTTGTTCGATTTCTTGATCCCATGGTAGTGGTACCGGAATGCTTTTTTGATCCATTTATCTTTTGGTTTAGGATCGAAATAATCAAGACATTTCAGGAAGAGATTTAAGAGCGCTATTTCCTAATAGCGAGAAATTGATTCCACCAGTGACACAGTTATCCGGTGCGGTTGCTGAAGAAATCCAATACGCGATGGCGTAAGTGATAGCGATGGCGATTGGAAGGATCAAGAAGAACCACGAAGCGGCGTGCCACCCTGCGATGGCTAACCACCACAGAATAGCCAACCAGATAAGACCAAAGAGTAGAACCGATAAGAAAGTGGCTCCTTTAGCGCTGCTAGGGGCGTCGTAGAAAAGAACTGCTAGCAAGACGATGATTAAAATGACGCCAAAGATGATTGCCGGCCAAGGTGGGTAGCTAGAACAATTACTATATTCTGATTCGTGGTGTCCCATTGTAATCTTTTTGTAATACCAAAAATAAAATGCTCGGAATTTATCCGGTTTTTTGAAGAGATAATATTTTTTTCAGGAAGATTAATTCTTGGGTTTGGTTTTAGATCCACCACAGTCACGACAAAAATATCTAGCGTCCTTGGCTTCGTCGCTAGCTGTCACTGATGCATAATTCTTACCAATGTTGTCAGAACCACATAAAGAACAAATCCGTCCGATCCCAACACCTCGTTTTTGTTCTTTGTCGTCTAATTGACGAGCGCCGGATCTGATTTCGTCGAAGATAGCTCCTTTCATTCCGAAAATAATTTCACGACGACTGTGATTATTTTCTCGAAGATGAGCGACGATGTCGTTGTACTTGATATTGTAGTGCTTTATCCAGGAAGAAACTTCAACGTACATTCCGATATCGTCGCTATTAAAAATTAATTCACCATCCAAGTATTGTAAATTAGATAATTCTTCAATTTGTGATCGACTCAGTGTCGGGAAAAATTTAGTGAAAACATTTTCTAAATTTTCCTGGACTCGTTCCTGAACGAAGCGTTCCGATTCTTCTTCGGACAACGGTTTCATGACGAGAGTTTTAATCTTTTCAGGTTGCTTTCTCTCTCCTCGAGAGGCACTTCCTTCAGCAGCGATTTCTCTAATAGTCCGTAGTCCTTCTTTGTTCTGTCTAGCCGCCATCGCGTTTAGTTATTTTAACGACGGGATTTTCTTTCTAATATTAAATATTACTGATGTTAGGAACCGAGAAATTATCAAGAAGATTATACGGCCTCCGTGAAAGGAAGACTAAGCTAAAGACTGAACGGAGGGTCAGCCCTCGAACCAAGCGAGAGGTCAAGGTTAGTGGTATTATCACTGAAGAAACCGCCACCGACCTTTTAGCGCAATTAAATGTCAATTTGGAGTCTCTTATTTTGACCGATAATTACGCTGCTAATTGGGAAGCTGCCGAGATCAATAAAGTAGTCACTAACCCTATGTCTGGACTGGCAAAACCTTCCTCCGGCAGAACTAGTTTGACTTGGGCTGGTTCACCACGAACTAGTCCGACTTCTCCTCTACGAACCAAAGCACATACAGGAATTAAAACTAGTCGAGCAAGAGGAAATGTGAGTGACGTCGATTGTGATAAGATCTGTGATCCACCTGTCTGGCAGGGAACTAAACCTACTGTTGCAGGGGTGATCAAGCCACATATTAGGAGATACAATGAATGTGTTGGTAAAGAAAAAGCTCTACCATTTTCTCAGGGTGGAAAGCAATTTACTAAAGTAGAATTACAAAACATGATGAACGAAGCTTGTGGTATTTCATCAAGAAGATCTACAGGAAGGAAGTCAACAGGAAGGTCAAGAAGATAAAGAAATAATTCAACGACTCAGGTGTGATAAATGAAGATACTAACCGAGAAAATAGTCGGGAAAGCAACTTACCTTCGAATCAGTGAGTCAGGAAGGAACCGATGGTACCTACGCCGATTAGCCACTACCTTCGCCGAATTATCTGAACGATTGAAGCCTTGGTTAGGAATTCGTAGCTTACCTTATCGGAGTATTAATATTAAAGGAAAAAGATATCATCTCTTTCGCTGTGACGACCAATGTATAACACTTCGGTCGTTCTTAATTAGCTATCCCGACGAAAAAGATCGAATTGATCCGTTGGAAGTTAGGAGAATCTTTTCTTATCGAACAATGATGCAGATGAGTAATAATAGCGAAGATTCGATTTTGGTGTCACGAACTGGTTATCGTCTGTATAGCATTTTAGAAGGACAACGCTGTTGTGGATTGTCACCAGGAGCTAAACGGTGGTTTGATGGCAATTACTTCGTCGGTCAATCGTTACTTGATTACATTAATCTTGATTTCAAAATCGATCAATGGTTATTCCATGTCGCCGATTTGATCAATCAATTCTTTCCCGGTCAAGATCAGGGTAGCCTTATTCTCGATAATATTAACAATTTCTTAATTGACGTAGTTCACCAGTCACCTGAAAGGAAAAAGTAAAATAAGAGCATTAAGTAATGCTCTACAGTGCTCATCAAGGGATTACTTTTTTTTAACGAAGATATTCCTTAGCTAAAGAAATAGCAAAATTATTTTTCTCCTTCATAGTGAGACTATTTCTCATCAAAATATTTTCGGGAGATCGATTGAAGGTCCGAAAGATAATGTTAACACTTTTCCCGTCACCATCCTTAGCTACTAGACCACGAGTTACTATGACCGAATTTGGTTTTTCAACTTTCCCGGCGTGTCGGAAATAGAGATCACTCAATTTAGATCCATGTTCTTTCTCAGCTTTACGAAGAACTCTGGTGAATAAGCTCTTATTCGGACCGTTTGTTAATATATTACGCCAATTCTTCTTTTGTTCGAGTAGGTGGAAATATTGCTTGTAAAAAATATAGTAAGCTTGAGAAGAAGATTCGGAAATATTTTGACCTTCCCCTCGAGCAATGATCTGTTTATCCCGGAATTTCTTACCGGTTAAACGAGATAAATGTTGAGCTCCTGGTTCGGTTAATTTGAGACTAGTAACAATCTTAACTTTCTGACGAATCATTTTTACCTCGACATCAGAAAATAAGTAAACGATTAACTTGTTATTATTATCGAGTCCTTTGAACTTTTGCATCACCTGTGTCTTCCAGGCTCCTTTAGCTCGAGCGTGATTAATTGTCATTTGATCGAAGAGAGTTGCGATTAAATTATTAACCAAAGCCCCTCCTAGACCAGGATCGACCACTTCTCCTGCCTGATAAAGTACACAAGCCAACGATTCAAAGACATCACCCAGTGTAGCATCAGTGACACTTTCTTCCTTGACCCTGATGACTTGATTAGGTTGAATCTTTACCTTCTTGAAAATAAGCTTCATCAAAGTAGATTGTGTCTCACCATCCATATATTGAGTGTGTAATTCAGTATAGAAATATTGATCCTCGCCGGGGAATCGTTTCGCCATATATAAAGAGAAATAAAGACGTAATACTGAGTCACCCAAGAACTCTAAGATCTCATAATTGTTCTCGGTGTCATAAGTAATACTGGTCAAACTAGGTTTCCAATATTTCTGGATAATTGACGGTTCGGTAAGACCAGCGACGATCTCTTTAAGCGTTGCGGTGCTTATTAAATTCCGGTTGGAAAGATCTTGGTGAATGAAAAATATCAATTTTTCAATAAACTGTTTCAGGTTAGCAATCCATACCTTTGTTTGGTCGATCTGTTTGTTTGTCTGTCGGTTGGTCGATCGGGCTGCCATTTCTTTCGTTGTCCTTTTCTTCTTTCCGTCCTTTTCTTCTTTCGTTGTCCTTTTCTTCTTTCGTTGTCCTTTTCTTCTTTCGTATTAAAATGGAACAAGTCAATTCACACCAAAAATTAATTTATGTTATTATCGTGTCTCTACTTTTTTTAGTCTTAACCAGCCCGATAGGATTTTTAATTCCTGGTTTTTTAGGACGCAAGAAAAATAATACTGACTTTATTTCTTTGTTTATAGTGACTATTATTTTTGGAGTCATTATCTACACTTTTTTCTAAATTACTCTCTTAAAAACGAAAATTGTAGGAAAAAAGTAATTAATCGACTCAAGAAAAGAATCGCTGAAGAATGGCCCTTAACGTTAGAGAAATAACCGAAAAAGTAATTGGAGATATTGTTGATGCCACACTCGACGTGGTTAAAGAATATTTTAGGCGAGAAGGAAAGCTCCCCGATCCCGAATATATTCGAGGTAAAATCTCTACCACTACGGTTAATAATAAACGTGGTACCGTCAAGACGCCTGTTTCGAGTTCTCGTAAAAGAGGTTCCTCGAAAAAGGAATTATACATTGCGGTTAGTAATCAGGAATTAATTAATCACATCAAGGACGGTAAATGTGCTTACTTGATGGTTCGTGGTGCTCGTGAAGGTATGCCTTGTAAAACGGCTGTTACCAATGATTCTTTCTATTGTAAATCTTGCCTGAAAAAGCAAACACGTGAAGCTCAAAGGAATACGATTGAAGAAAGATTAGGAAAGACCTTCGAAGAACTGTCGAGTGGAGGAGCCGCTTCCTCGTCGGGGGTGGGAGAACACTCGACCAGTATTCCGGAAGATTACGATGAAGATGAAAAACGTGTCTCGGTCGACGAGTATAATAACAAAGCCTACCCGGGCTACAATTTATTGATTGATCCGGAAACCAATTTCATTTGGACCGAAGAAGCCGGTGAGACTATCTTAGTGGGTAAAGACTTTAATGGCAAGATAGTGCCTCTCAACAGCGAAGACTTGAAGAAACATCCTGAAGCCGTTTATGACCAGGATTTCTTCAAGTCCAAAGAAAAGGATCAAATTAAAACCACTAGCCGTAGCCGTCGACCGACCCGGCGACCGACTGACCGACCGACCCGGCGAAGGTCACCAATTAAGAAGGTTGAGGAGGAGTATGATATGACTATCCCTGAAGAGAACCTTAGTGATCAAGATAACGACATCACTCTGGTCGATTTCGAGAATGCCGAAGAATTCTCGGATTACGACGAATAAATTGATTCACCCGAACGTCCATTGACGTTCGTAAACAAAAAGTTAAATCCGTTTTAAAAATGGCTGCTGGTACTGATAAGAGTGATATCTTAATTGCTCCGGTATCTGGAGCATGTTTCCCTGTTCAGATAGCCGAATTATCACTCTTATTCCGTCATCAATACCAACCAGATATCTCGTTGGGTTGTTCAGGAGGAGCTATCGCTTCCTTCTTGGCTTTAATCTCGAATTATAAAGAATCCCATTTAATTCGGAATAGTAAATATCTTTCTTCAGAACTTTTTAAGAAAGATTGGACAGATACACTGTCAGTGATCAGTTACTTAATTGGTTTTTGTAAGGGATCGTTGTATCATCATTCTGAAGAGTCGATTTCGTTAGTCAAACAATTAACGACTCGTTCGACTCTCCGTCGAGGAGAGATCTGGATCCATGCTTATGAAACGGAAGTCCAAAGACCAGTTCTTTTTTGCACTAAATCTCAGAGCGATTGTCAACTCAAAATTACTGATAAGAGATCAGTCGCTTCCCAGATTGGTGAAGTATTTTACCTAGACGGTGATGTCGACCAATTCTCGTTAGCATTACGAGCCACTTCTTCGATTCCTTTAGTTGTCCCTCGAACTAAAATGGAACACCACCACCGAACCGGATACTATGTTGATGGTGGAATTTATTGTGCTTCACCGGTAACTCTGCTCAGCGAAGAATTATCTGAGTTAGCTCCCTTTAATCTCATTTATCTCAGTAGTAATGATCTAGAAAGACAATTGTCTTGGAAACCAGTTAAAGAAACCATGGCTACAGTCTTGGATCGTTCTGCTTCGTCAATCGTTAATAATAAACTACTTCAAGATCGAAATGTTTGTTATAATTTATTATCTCGTTTAGGACCGATTCGTAGTACTACTTTTGATCTAACCGGTTTAGATGATTATTTTAAGAAACGTCACCGTTGGCGTTCATCGTTGCTAGAAATTTATCCTGATCAAGAACAACAGATAGAGCTAACCGATTTTACACCCGAACAAGTTATCTTCGTAATTAAGAAATGTCAGCAATCTATTAAATTCCGATTGTGGTACGTTAACTAACGAACCATTTAACAATAAATTAGTTCTAGGACTTTTCGGTCATGTAATAATTCATTCAAGTACACCAAAATATCTTTTTGACTGATTTTGAAATGAGTAGTTAATTTACGAATGTTAATCCGGGAACCCTCGAAGATCGAATAAATTATTAAGATGACAGCACAGATTAGAGCCGATCGGTTTAAACTTTTCTTATTCGAAAAATAGTAGTTTAAAATCTCGAACCCTTTTTCAGGGCTTCCCAAGGATAATTGTTTACTTAAAATAAGGTAATCTGAGAACTGATCAACAATTTTAACTCGAGGTCGGGTTCGAGTCACCGTTTTAACCCGTTGATACTTGTAATACTTTAAAATTCTTTCACAAGTGGGAC
>Ga0209943_1001850_pt1 | contig 12165 bp, 12 predicted proteins | sample SalPonR1_B_D2_MG_FD_185698 | JGI IMG/M metagenome (GOLD analysis project Ga0209943, IMG submission 185698) | Salt pond soil microbial communities from South San Francisco under conditions of wetland restoration - Salt Pond MetaG R1_B_D2_MG... ... | reverse complement strand
CACGTTCAGATATAACCCGGCATGGCGGGCAAGCTTTTGGATCTCTGTAGTGATAAGCACGTCTTCCGGGACTGAGTCCCGTTTGCGGTTCATGTGATGGGCTGTCGAGTGATAAAAAAATTTTGGCGTAACTGGCTCGTGAAAGTATATGGCGCGGGCGCCGGGCTTGAGCACCCGAGCGATCTCCCGGAGGGTTCGTTTGTGCGCCAGGAAATGGTGGGCTGAAGCAAAACAAAAGACCAGGTCCAGAGAGGCATCCGCTTCATGGATCTCATAGCTTTTGCAAGCGTATGAATTGTCAATGGCGACTTCGAAAATCCTCTCCCATTTAGGAAGGGATTTAACGGCAAACTCGCTGATATCGGTTGCAATAAGATGTGCTTCAGGAAAAAGCCGTTTATAGACACATGTGGCCCACCCCTGTCCAGCACCGAGCTCCAAGACCCGCCCGGATTTGGGGAGTTTTTTTCGGTGCCTATTTAGACAGTCCAGAAACACCTGGGCATCAGACATTTTGTTTACAATATTGTAAATCGAATCGGATTCGGGCGATTGGGTTTCGGAATTCTTCCAAAAATCGATTTCTAATTTCTGTTTTGCTTTAATGTCGGTCGATGCCAACCCAATACATTCCGTTTTTTTTACATTCACTGTTTTAAAACGCGCAGAGCTTTACCAATATATTTTTGAAGGGTTTCGCCAAATTTCGGGGATATTGGGTTTGATTTCATCGATTTCAACGCCAGTTCCGCTTTTAATGCCTCTGGCAGCTTTGATATCTTGGGATTTGTGCTGTCTTGTATTGACGGAAACAACTGATCTTGTCTTTGAGGGAAATAACGTTGGCGGATCTTTTTGTTTTCTTCTTCAAAACGATCAAGAAAGCGTTTCCTATCCTGGTGATTCTCCCATAAATCATAATTTTTGTTTGGATAGTATCTATCAAGCAGGCTTTGTACTTCGGGGCTACGGATACAGTCCAATACTTCGCGATTTTGTTTTTTGGAATGGATCGCCTGATTGAGAAAAATTTTGAGTATAGTTTCAGTGGCACTGAGGCTTTTTCGGACAATGCCTATTTGGGCCATATCCCGGGGATTGACCTCCAAGCTGGAAAAAAAATTGGCGCATAATTGCCCGTCCTTTATCAAATCCTCATAAATCAATACCTTAATACTTGGAGATATCTCTTCAAACAATAGCAGGTTTTCGTAAAATCTTTTTTGGAGATTATTTTTTTCAAAATTTTTCAAAAATGCCGAAAACGGCTGACGACCAGCCGGCATATTTTTCATCACCTGTTCCTGAAACAGAGACTTGACATAGTCATCCTGTCTGCGGAGCACCACTAATACTGTGATATCAAAATTAAATAACACATCTGCCAAATTTTTTAAATAGGCCCTGCGCTTGTCCTTCCAGGTTCCGGCTGCTTTGCGGTCCACATGCCGGGAGATGGACTCCGAGCTTAAAAGGACAGTCAGATTGGCGGTATCTGCGGTTTCTGCCCAGCGATTTGCCAACTGACGGACTTCGCTCAAACTTAAGCGTTTGCCCTGACCGGCAATGGTATGGGCAAAATCATGATGGGCTTCATACTGCTTGCTTAATACGGGGCTATAGTCCGGGTATAGAAGCCCTTGCTTTAATAAAGCTTCGCGGTTTTTGGCTGCAAACGCCTGTATGGCAGTTGTTCCGGTTTTGTGAAGTCCTGCGTGCAAGATGAGTTTGGGCATAATTTAAAATTATTCACTGTTTATGGATGATATATGCAGTTGCCAGAAGGGGCGGATGCCGTCATGGGGATAAAATATGGGCTTGACATTTTCAGGTTTTAAAACACTATGTGACTCTGTATTTTGTAGCAATCCATACTTTAGTTTGAAAGCATAGTAAATAGGATAAAGCCTCTCCTGATCAAACCTATTGACTTGTTTATACGGCCATTTTTTATGCATATATGAAAGCAGCCACTCCATGCCGGCTTTGATGCTCCGTCCATCCTTTCCCTTAAAATACCAAAGGTCTTCCCCTCAGCTTTCCGCAAGCTGGGCCAGATGAATCCATCCCTGCAGGTTGAAACTGCAATAGTGGGCGGTGAGGATTCGCTTCATTTCCTCGGGCTGGCGCCCCTGGGGGTCAAAATGGGCAAGGATGCGAAAACGGCTATCCCTCAGGGGTATCTCGAAGAAGGATTTTTTCATCCAGAAAGGCGGCAATAGAAGCCACTTGAAGATCGTAGTACATGCCATGATTGTTTTGGGTCGAACGCTCCTGATTGCCCTGAGGACTCGTCCTGAGCCATTGAAGGTATTCTCGAAGCCATTTCCTGAGCCGGCTGAGCTCAGTTGGGGAAAGGGCTTCTGATGTCTGTAAGATTCTGACTGCATCCAGAAAAAAATAAAGATCCTTCATCTCAATGATGCCTGAGCTGACCCCTTGGTCATTATTGCGGCCAAGCCGAACCTGTGCGTATGTAAGTGAAGGGTTCATAGCGGTCTCCGGATCCAGGAACCAGGTCCGAATCAAACGGGATCCGTGATCCGCGAAGCGTTGATCGCGAAAAAAATGCCAGGCCATGGATAGTATGGTGGTATCGTCAAACAGACGCTGAAGCCGGGTTCGGTCATATTGATCGCTTTTCGGTTCATAAAGACGTGTCCCGGGCACCCGACGGCCGTCTCTGTTAATATAAGGCCTTCCCGAAGGGGTTAAAGGGTTCGGCCAGTAATAGGGATCCGGATGCCAATAATCATGAGGGTCTCCGCTGGGGGCAATGGTGGTTTTGTCAATTACTGAATACGGTCCGCGGTTCAGGGCTTCTTCGGCTGCTTTAAAAAGATCAGGTAGAAACCTCTCACGAGCAGTTTGGATCAATTCATCGGGTATCTGGGGCGAGCCCATAACTAACGGGCAGTTATAATGACCGGAAGGAATCACCGTTTGGTCCAGGTGATCAAGTAAAGAGGCTATGGCTTCGTTTCTGGCAATTCCGCGGTCTGATTTGACCTCCTTGGAATTGGCCTCCAAATGCACCGCCCCTGAATCCAGGCGGGCCACCCAGCCGGCATGTAAAAAGCAGCCGGCTTCGGCATCATAATCCGGACCCGGGAGATCGCAAGGCTCAAACTGCCAATAATCCCAATCTCCCGGGACGCCCAAGCGCCAAAACAACACCACTTTAAGCCAGCGGCCGTAGAAAAAGCCTTCATTGAAACAAAGCGCGCTGTCGCGTCGAAACAGAATTTGGGGCTCTTTCACCGCTTCAGGATTAAATTGCGAATTCAAAAGCCATTTGTTTTCTGTAACCCGGGTCATGGGCACGACAAAATAGGGAATGTAGGATAAGAACATATGGCTTCGCTGATCTTCTGCCAGGCTTTTTGGGTAATAAAGCAGTTGCCGTCCCATGGCAAGACCCACTTGGCCAAATGCCGGCCTTCGGTCAAGGCCGCATTACGGGCACCGTTATTGTTCATGACATAGTTGTTTTTATACCGATAGACACGCATCAACAACCGCAGCTGCTCCGCTGGGCTGAGAGTGGAAAACCGGCGGGTAAAAGGGGCATACTTAAGGGGCACACCCTGCACGTCCCAAGCCAGCTTCCGGTATTCTTCAAGGCGAAAAGGAATTCTAAGGTAGGCATATCCCGCCTCCTCCAGAAGTCCTATAATTCCCTCTTCCTCTTTAGAATCCACAATGCGGTTAATGACAAACCGTTTTTCACAATTCGGAAAATCGGGTTCGTTTTCCAGGATGAACCGCAGGTTGTCCCGGGACTGACCTTTGCGATGCCTCGGCACCAGATCATTGCCAATAATCCGGTAGAGGACGAAACTGTCGGCCTGCTTAGACAGGGGGCTCTTTCTATATTGTTTTTCAAGTCCCAAAATATCCGGACAGGGCATAGGCCCGCGGCTTAGTCTATACCTGGGGACTTCATTGGGTTTTCTAAGTCCCATGACAAATTCATAAAGGGGGACGGTGCCCGGGATATAGCTTATCGTACGTTTAAATGTGTGCCAGTAACCCATGGAATTATCGAGGAGCCTATCATCATGGCCTTTGATGCTTGGAGCAAACGGCTGGTTTGCATCTGGGTTGTCGCCGCCTTGGTTTTTCTGCCATATGCCCAAGGAAACGAAGTTATTTCTATATTATAAAAATTTTAACCGGACAGCAGTGATCTGATATATCTTTACAAGTGCATCATTTAAGAGAATCCATTTCAACTTCATATGCGAGCAGCCATTCTTTGCTTGTTTTTTGAGGCCTAAGGATAGCTCTTGAAGACAATGTTTCGACAAAATCATTAATACGTTGACACATTTTTGTATTATATGGCCGAATCATCAAAATTAGCAAAGCGTTTTTTTGTTTTTTTATAAGCGGAATAAGAGAGTTTATTTTTTTCTCCAATGAGTTCTGGTTTCGCGTCATGAAAAATTGGGCTTGGTCATTCATGGAAAAAATAATTTCTGGAAAAATTTCGCGGTGTTTATGGTTTAGTATGACCAAAGAATGCTGTTGCACGACATTTTCAGGCACGTAAGGAGGCTTTCCCATTTTGGTTAAATACTGGTTGGTGGCATGAATTGACAAAAAAACCCACAGAATCAGAAGGGCTGTTTTAAATTTTTCATGGGTTATCAGAAGATCCAGTATTGCAATGGATGCAATCAGGATTGCGGGAAAAATAAAACCAATGCGCTTGGTTGAAGTCATCAGGACATGGGGGGCGCGTCCTGTTAAAAACCAGATGGCTAAAAATCCGGTCACCAGAACTGCCAACACGATGAAATATAATTGAAATCTGCGATATGGCTGGCCCAGTTCAATAAAAATGTTTTTCCTGAAAACACTTTTTTTAAAAAGCAGCAGAAATGCGGTGCCTATGACAAAAAAAACAATCAGCCATGTCAAGTGATAGGAAAAATATTCACTGAATGCAGACATAATCCTTAAAAGGCGTTCTTGTATGGTAAAAATATCGGAGTGACGTCTGTGATTGGCTACTCTTTCCATATGGACGAAAAGTGCTGGAAATACAGTATAAAATAAAGTAACCGAAGCGACTGTGGTCAAACAGAAATAAAGTATCCTTTTCTTGTTGTTTTTTATGTAATGAATAAAAATTATAAACGATAGGGCGAGGGCCACCAAAAAAAACTGGTATAGGGTGAGGAAACCGACTGTCAGGATCAGTCCATATAAGAGGAATTGATGAATTTGAATTTTTTTAAGAGGCAATAAGTAAAACAAATATGTAGTTGCAATGACCGTAAGAGTTGTAGCCAGCATATACGGGCGGGCTTTCATTACTAATAGTACCATTGGAACACTAGCTGCCCAGAGTATCAAGGCGGTTAGTGCAAACGATTTTTTATGAAAAACCATATAGGATAGCTTATAAAAAAACATGCCGGCGACGAAAAAAAGGACTATGTTGAGAGTGCGGGCGCTGCTTTCGTTGATTCCGGTGTAATGGATAATTGGATGCAATAGCCAAAAATAAAGGGGCGGGTGGATATCGGTTTTCTTAAGGTCATCTGCTATATTACTAAAATCTAGGTTTTCTCTTGGCGTATAATATTTCTTAAGCGCTTTTGGGAAAACAGCACGATTTAAATAGGTGTTTTTTTCAGCGGCCATTTGTTCGGCGCGACCGAATGAAACGAGATGGGTTGTCCATTCGGAACGAATCAAGGGTTGGGAATCTACAAACTGTAAAAGAATCACTGAAAACAACAGCAGGATGGCCATTGGCAGCAGCCATGAATAATGAATAGAGTCGAAGGGTTTAGGCATAGAATAGACGTTCAAACCTTTTAGAAAATGTTTCAGAAATCCTTCTTTTTTCGCAGGTCATTCCGTATTCTTAAAATATCCACCAAGGAAAGCAGATAATCTTTGATTCTTACCTTAGAACCTTTCTTTTCAGTCCATCGCCTAAGCGGCAATTCATAAATACAGGTTTGCGGATCAAATAACGGATCTATTACACTGTGGACAAGAAGCCTCGCAATTATTTCCACATCAAATAACCATTTTGAATAGAACGGGGATCTGAAAAGGGATGCCATAATATCGCTGCATCGAAAAATTTTTGCCCCACATTGGGTATCATAACAAGGCAGATGCAAGACTAATGAAATGAGTGTTGCTGATATTCTTCCAACATAATGACGCAAAACCCCACGTTCGATTTGGCGCCCAAGCAACTTTATTCTGGCTCCGGTGACCAAATGGATATGCGGCATAGAATCCAATACATTTAAAAACCGCGGGATTTCGGTCAACGGGGTTGAAAGGTCAGCATCCCAAAAACCGACATAATTCGAATTTTCTTGAAATGCCCGAATCATGCCTTTTCTTACGGCTTCTGCCTTGCCACTGTTTTCCTTAAAGGTCAAAAACAAAAACCTGTCTGGATGTATTGCATGTATCTCTGAAATAACCCGTTTGGTTTTATCTATGCTCCCATCATCGACGAACAGGAAATTCACATTTCGGCAATTTTGAACGAACTCTATAAACGCGCCTTTTTCGAATCGGCTTCCCTCATTATAACAGGGCACAACAATGGTGGTCGTTCGAGTGCTCATGGTTGGAAAATATGTAAGCTATTGTCTTTTTTTCCTAAACTGAGCGTTTCAAATTTTTAAACTTTTTGTTTTTTTTATTATTTTAAAAGACTTCAATCAATTCTAGCTTTAAAAATTTGAAACCCTCCGGGATTTCCAATTTTGCCGCATCTACTTTGTCAGCGGATGTCTCGCATAGCCCGCTATAGCTCAACATCCGCTTCCTTGTATCTGTAGCAAACTTGAAAATCGCTCAGTTTAGGTTTTTATTTACTCGTACGGCTTCGTTGTGTCTTTTAATATATCAAATCTTTTTTCTCATTGCTTAACCACATTAATAACGGTGTTTATGGCCGAAGCAGTAATTTCGCCATGAATGGTCATCCCGGGCAGACTATTGAGCAGGTTTGCCCTAAACCGTGTCCCCTACGCTGGGGTCCTGCTACAATAAGGCGATCAGCTTCCTCAATAGACGGATAACAGGCCATTTTTATTTTGAAAGGATTTGTCAGGTCCGGCATAGGGTTTTCAGTTGTAAATTATTCTTTCCAAAATATAACCCATAGTGTATCTTTTTTCCCGAGTCAATGGAATTTACCCCATATTTTTATTAATAAAATAAAATAGTTCCAATGACAGCAAATAAAAAGCTCAATATGTTTAGGGACCGGCTCCAAGAAGCCAGAGTGATCAGCGACAATTAAAATTGAGGCTTTCGAATAGCAACCTGATCATTTAGTTATTCTCCAGAAAATTCGCATAGACTGGAGGAGACTGGATGATCACTGACGCCCAGATGAGGAGTCTGATGAAGCTGAAGCAAACAGAAAAAAACGTTGTCGATTGCGGTGGCAAAGGCCGGAATAAGCGAGAACACGGCTCGCAAATATATCCGGTCAAAAGAGCTGCCCAGCCAGAAAAACGCTGAGAGAGACTGGCGGACCCGGCAGGATCCGTTTGAAGATGACTGGCCGGATATCAAAGACAAGCTGGAAACCATTGCCGGATTTGAGACAAAAACTTTATTTGAATGGCTCCAACGGCAATATCCAGGTAAGTACAGCGACGGCCAGCTTCGCACACTGCAAAGAAAAGTAAAACACTGGCGGGCCACCGAGGGAGAGGCCAGAAAGGTGTTTTTCCCCAGCAACATTTTCCGGGCCAATTGGGGGCATCGGATTTTACCGATATGTCAAAGATCGAGATCTCGATTGCCAGAAAACATTTTAAACATCTCGTGTATCATTTTGTGTTGACCTATTCCAACTGGGAAGCCGGCAGCAAACCAGAGAATTTACAAGTTCAGCTTTGATGGACCCTTTAATATGCCTAAAAAAAAACCGTATATTTCTGTTATTATTCCTGTCTATCATGACTGGGAAAGCCTTGACCGGGCACTGGACGCGCTTGACCGGCAGACATGGCCAAAAAATCGTTTTGAAATCATCGTGGTCAACAATGATCCGATGGATGATTTCCCGGCTAAATATCCAAACCAAAATCTGCGCATGGCATGTGAAGAAAAGGCGGGTTCTTATGCCGCCAGAAACAAAGGCATCCGCATCAGCCGGGGGGATATACTGGGATTTTGTGATGCAGACTGCATACCCTGCCCTTGCTGGATCGAAAAGGCGGTGCGGTTTTTGAGTAACAATCCCGGGTATTCCCGTGTGGCCGGCAAGATTGAACTGGTTTACGGCGATAGTGAAAAATGCAGTTATGCGGAACTTTATGAAAGTATCTTTGCTTTCCGGCAGGCATGGTACGCCAAGAACGGGACCTCCACTACAGCCAATATGTTTGTCCAGCGAGATATTTTTGATGATGTGGGTATGTTCAATGAAGGCCTGCTTTCCGGGGGGGACCTGGAATGGGGGCAAAGGGCGTTGAAAGCCGGCTACCCCATCGGATATTCAAAAAATGCGCTCGTGCGCCATCCGGCCAGAAAAAACATACGGGAATTGACGGAAAAAGCCAAACGGGTGTGCAGCGGATACATCCTGATAAACCAGGCAGATATCATAGAAAATCCGCTAAATGCCTTATATCACGGCTTTTCTATGATCAAACCGCCGATAGAAGCCGGCAGGATGATCTTTGCCCGTAAAGACATCCCAATGCAGGACCGGATCATTCTTTATCTCCTCGAATACCTACTCAAAATCGTTCAATTCAAGGAATATATACGGTGTCAAATGAAAAGATCTAACTGATTTAACCGCAATCAAGATTTAATACTAACCTTTCGAAAGCGTACTTCCAGTCAAACTGTTCGGCAAAACTGCGGGCGATTTCAGGGTCGAATTCCTTTTTAACGGCTTTATACGCAAGCTCTACAAACTGCCCCGTATCATCATAAAACCAGGCAGGACTTTGTATGTCTTCAATTTCCGGCCATCTGGCGGAAATTACGGGCAGGCCGGCGGCCATGTACTCAAAAAGCTTCAATGGGCGGATACCGCGTATGGCGTCCAACCTGGAATTTACATCAAAGGGAATCAGGCCAGCGACAGCCGCTTGCATAAGGCTTGGCAGTTCGGCATGACAGACGGGGCCTGTAAAATAGACATTGGGGGGCAGATCCAGTGGGATCCGAGACTGGTCCGGAGGACCGGCAAAAACAAAGGAAATTTGCGGCAGGCGATGGGCAACGGTTCGAATGGCATCAAAATCAAGCCGTGCGTCTATCATGCCGGTATAGAGCAGGATGGGATCGGGGACGCAGCTGAGGCAAGCGGGCCGGCTGAGGCGGGTCTTTGTGGCTTCAAACGCCTCAAAATCCACGCCGTTAGGTACAAACAGGGATTTTGGGGGGGCAAGTGCCTCCACATATGCTTTTAATCCCTGGGCGGAGTATATGGTAAGATCTGATCGGGTAGCGTTTTTTTTGGCCAAGCGCCGGGCTTCGCCCCTCCACCCGGGAAAACGCTCGTGCATATCCATGACCCGAAAGACGCTTTTGGCGTAGTGAATCACATCCAACAAAAAATGATAGGAGAGGTTATCAATATAGAGCAAATCCACCCGGCCGACATTAGATCGGGCCAATAACTGTTTTAGCGGCGGCAGCATGGTTTTGTACCAGTTATGGATAACCGGTCGGCTTCTCAACAACGGGCGCCCGTCCGGCGCAAGCAGGGAAAAGGGTATGTAAGAATGGATTTTGCCGTTTTCATGAAGCGTAGGATTTCGGCATGAGCCTTTAAAACGGCTGATGACTTCCGGGGCAAACAGTTTCGGGAGATGCAGCGGAGAAATGGGGGCGGAAAAATAATGCACCTGCCAGCCGTGCCGCGCAAACTGCCGGGCTATGTGCTGGCTACCCACCTGCAAAGAGGACCAGTAAGGGTGGGAGCAGGCCATGACTATGGTTTTGTCTGTTTTGATATGGGGCAAGCCGTCTTTGCAGTTTTGATGCTCTGTCAGCATGTCATTAGACTATTTCTAAACAATTAATATATACTTTCAAATACCTGTACAGTTCTTTCCGCCGTTTTTTGCCAGCTGAAATTTTCCGCCTGGGCCAAGCTTTGGCGGCTGAACCGGGCCCAGAGTTCATCGGATGAAAAAATTTTGTATATGGCATCCGCCAGACAGACCGGGTCTTTGGGCTCGCAGAGGATTGCCGCTTGGCCGGCGACTTCGGGCAGGCTCGCTGTGTTTGCACAGACAACCGGACATCCGCAAGCCATGGCTTCGAGCACCGGCAGGCCAAATCCTTCATAAAAACTGGGATATACAAAAATACGGGCGCCGCCATACAACAGGGCGAGTTCGGCGTCGGAGATATAACCGGTAAAAATGATTCTTTTTTTTATGTTTGCCGGGAGTGAATTGCTTCCCCTGATCGCCTGCCACCCAGACCAACCCGCGCATACCAAGTTTATGGATGCCGGCAAGCGAGACATGGCTTTGAACAGGGCCTGGATATTTTTGCGTGGATCAGATGTACCGGCGAAAAGCACATATTTCTCCGGCAAGCCCATTCTGACTTTAAAAGCATCTATTTTATGCTGCGGATGCCTAAAAAAAACAGATTTGTCGCAGCCCTGGGGAATGGAATAGATATCGGCCGAAATATGCGGATACAGATGTTTAACTTCCTGCCGAGTAAATTCGGACGGCGTTATAATAGTGTCTGCCCGGGTTAGTGAGTTCTCGAAATATTTCCGAAAATACAACACCCGGTCTTTAGGATGACAATCAGGCAAAATTTTCAGGGAAAGATCATGTATGGTAAACACTGTTTTAATATGATCCGGCGTTTGATAAGGGAAATAGCCGGCTTCATGATAGATGTCAAAGTCCTTTGCAACCCTGTAAAAACAGCGAGCGCTCTTTTCATGGGCAATCCTCCTTGCCATATAGACAAACATCGGCGGCAGCTGCCAGGCCAGATTTACAGCAAAGGTCCAGGCGCCGCCGCCCTGAGGCGATACCGGCATTTGATCCCAAATACGACTTCCATCAAAATAGCTAACTTCAATTTCCGGGTGCAGCCGTTGAATACTTTTATAGAGCTCCCGGAGATAGCGGCCGATACCTGTTGTAATATTTAACAAAGGGATTGCATTAACAATAATTCGCATTAAACGGGCTCAGGTTTGCGTTAAAATTTATCTTGGTTCAGATCGATAAAAATCTCAGGCGGTTTTACTTTATTTTTCATAGAATTTTCATAAAAATAAAAAGGATATGCCAAAAAGAGTAAACAAGATTTCAGGATTTAAGGCACGTATTACTTTACCCACTGCACAAATGGGTTGCTGTAAAACATGGCGATTAAACGGGGGGTGCCGCCTATTACCTTTTCGATTTCGTTGAGAAATTCCTGCTTGGAGTATCCCTTTCTGAAGGTAATGCTGTATCCGGTTTTTATCAGATAGCCGTCGCTGTATGGCTTGATTATCTTATATTTGTTTTCTACGGGCCAGAGGCCCTGAACGGTTAAATAGGCCGTGCCATCCTTTTTGAGGGTATCTTTGATGAGCTGGTAAATATTTTTGCGGTCATCGGGGGGAACGATATTTAACACGTAATTGGCAAGGACGGCGTCGTATTGGGTGTCCAGAGCCCGAGTGTCCGGATAGAAGTTGGGATCATAATCGGTCACTTCGGCACACCCGGATTCCAGAAGCTGCTGTTTGGCCAGGTTGTCCAGGCCGGTACCCAGATGCAGCACGGACTTTCCCTGGAGGCGTTTTTTATCGCATAGCCATTTTACGGGCTGGGAAGCATTTCTGCTGTGATAAAGCGCGGTCATGCGGGAGGCGCTGATAAAGGGGGAACGCCTATTTTCCGATATCTCCTTTAGCTGCCGATCCAGTTCCGCCTCTATCGCCTCTGCCGGCTCGGACCAGGTATTTGTGGCGGTAAAATACGTATACTTAACCCCGTCAGGCGCATAAACGGAGAAGTTTCCGTCTTTTTCCCGGGAGATGGACCAGCCGGCCTTGAGCATTTTTTTTGATAGTTTCAAATTTTAATAATTGACAATCTCGTAAAAAGTCGATTTTGGGATGGCAAAGAAAAAAGTTCAAGATCAAGGCGCGCAAATTCCGAGGAATGCAGCGCAACA
>Ga0209943_1001846_pt1 | contig 12204 bp, 11 predicted proteins | sample SalPonR1_B_D2_MG_FD_185698 | JGI IMG/M metagenome (GOLD analysis project Ga0209943, IMG submission 185698) | Salt pond soil microbial communities from South San Francisco under conditions of wetland restoration - Salt Pond MetaG R1_B_D2_MG... ... | reverse complement strand
GTTCGGGCTCGGGCACCACCGACAGCACGTGCATCGCCGCCACGGTGTCGAAGCTGGCATCGGGGAAATCGAGCGCGCGCGCATCCATCTGCCGCAGCCCGGCGACATGGGTCAGGCCCAGCTTCGCCACCCGCGCCCGCGCCTTGCGCAGCATGTCGTCGCTGTAATCCATGCCGGTGACACGCAGTCCCCGACCGTAGGCTTCCAGCGACAGCCCGGTGCCGACGCCCACCTCCAGCACGTCTCCGCCGTGTGCGTTGATATGCGCCACCGCCGCGCGCCGCCCGGCATGGGTGATCTTGCCGAAGGTCACGTCATAGACCGGTGCCCAGCGGGCGTAGCTGTTCCTTACCGCGTCGAGATCCATCGTGCTTCCTTTTCCTTGCGCCTCAGGACCGGTCCTTCGGATACCAGATCAAGGCCGCCCAGATCACGACCGCGACGTAGACGAGGCAGATCACGATCAGCGCCGCCCAGGTGAAGAGTGTCAGCGCCGCGGCCAGGCAGGCGAAGGCCAGAAGGAAGAATTTCACATTCTCCCGCGATATCCTTGTCCGCTTGAACGACCAGACCGGCACCGGCGTGATCATCAGCAATCCCACGCCGGCCATGTAGAGTGCCACCAGCGGTGCGGGCGGCAGGGGCATCCCCGGCAGCGCGAAGGCCAGGAACATCGGCATCATGGCAAGGAGCGCGCCGGCGGGCGAAGGCAGGCCCTCGAAATACGCCCCCGATCCGCCCTTGGCCCCTTCCTCGCGGGAGCTGACGTTGAACCGCGCCAGCCGCATCACGCAGCACACGGCAAAGAACAGCACCGCGATCCAGCCCGCGTGCCGCATGTCCTGCAGGCCCCAGAAATAGATCACCAGCGGCGCGGCCACCCCGAAATTGACGAAATCCGCAAGAGAGTCGAGCTCGGCCCCCATCGCGGAGGTGCTGCGCAACAGCCGCGCCAGCCGCCCGTCGAGCCCGTCGAGGATCCCGGCAATGAGCAACAGCTGCACCGCGCGCACGTAGTCGCCCTGCACGCCCATTCGGATCGCCGTGACACCGGCGCAGATCGCGGCCACCGTCAGCATGTTGGGCAGGAGCTGCGCGAGCGTGAGTTCCTTGCGCGGGGGCCGGCTCATTCGCCCGTCTCCGCGATCACCGTCTCCCCGGCGATCATGGTCTGCCCCACGCGCACCAGCGGTGTCACGCCTTCGGGCAGATAGACATCGAGCCGCGAGCCAAACCGGATGAGCCCGAACCGCGCGCCGCGGGCGATCTCATGACCCTCGCCGGTGAAACACACGATCCGCCGCGCCACCAGCCCGGCGATCTGCACCACCGGCAGCGCGCGGCCATCCGCCATCTCGATGACGATGCCGTTGCGCTCGTTGTCGGCGCTCGCCTTGTCGAGCGATGCGTTGAGGAACTTGCCCGGGCGGTAAGCCACCTTCGTCACCCGCCCCGCCACCGGTGCGCGGTTCACATGGCAGTTGAACACCGACATGAACACGCTGACGCGGGTGAGCGGCACGTCCGGCAGACCAAGCTCCGCCGGGGGCACCGCAGGCTCGATCAGCGACACGATGCCATCCGCCGGGCTGACGATCAGGCCGGGGCGCTGCGGCGTCACGCGCTCGGGATCGCGAAAGAAATAGTAGCACCAGACCGTCAGGCCCGCACCGATCCAGCCCAGCGGCTCCCATATCAGGAAGAGCAGCAAGGCGATCCCGGCGAAGATCGCCACGAATTTGCGCCCCTCGGGGTGCATCGGCTTGATGAACGTCTCGTGCATCTTCATGGGCGCAGGGTCCTCGGGCGCTGTCTCTCTCCATCGCCTAAGCCCGGTGCCCTCGGGATGCAAGGTGGCACCTTTTCTTCGGCCCCGCCGCGTGCCAGTCTGCGCGCCATGAAAACTGCGATCACCTCCCCCGACGGCACCCCGGCCAGCCGCTTCGCCTTTGGCACCATGCAATTCGGCGGCACGGCGGACGAGGCCGCCTCACGCGCCATGTTCGACGCCTGCCTCGATGCGGGCATAACCCATTTCGACACCGCCCATCTCTATACCGATGGCGCATCAGAGACGCTGCTCGGCCGGTTCGCGTCCCCGCATCGCGACCGGCTGGTGATCGCCACCAAGGCGGGCTATTCGGGCGGTGCCGGGGCCGCCAATATCCGCGCGCAGTTCGATCTCTCGCGGCAGCGGCTGGGGATGGATCACGTCGATATCCTCTACCTGCACCGGTTCGACCCCGACACCCCGCTCGAAGAGACGATGGAGTGCTTTGCTGATCTGCGGGCGCGCGGGCAGATCGGCCATGTCGGCCTGTCGAATTTCGCCGCATGGCAGGTGATGAAGGCGGCCTGCATCGGTGTGCGGCTCGATCTGCCCATTTCGATCCTGCAACCGATGTACAGCCTCATCAAGCGGCAGGCGGAGGTGGAGATTTTGCCGATGGCAGCCTCGGAGGGAATGGTCGTGGCGGGCTACTCGCCGCTCGCGGGCGGGCTGCTCACCGGCAAATACGCGCGGGGCGAGACCGGGCGGCTCACCGGCAACGCGCGCTACGCCATCCGCTACGGTCAGGACTGGATGCAGGACGCCGCCGCCGCGCTGGTGAGCATCGCCGCAGAGCTTGGCACCGATCCCACGACACTGGCCGTCGCCTGGGCCGCGCGTCATCCAGCCTCGCCGGTGCCGCTCATCTCGGGCCGCTCAGCAAAACAGATCATGCCCTCGCTCGCGGCGACGAATTTCGACATGGACGACGCGCTCTATGCGAGGCTCGCCGCGCTGACGCCCGCGCCGCCGCCGGCGACCGACCGAACCGAGGAAGGCGCATGACCACGCGCCGGACCCTGCCACCCATGGCCTCGGTCGCGCACGAGGCCGAAGGGGCCAAGCTGTACGCCCCCTCTGCCGAGCGCAACGCCGGGCCAATCGCGCAGGCGCTTCGCGAGATCGCGCCCTCAAGTGGCCGCGCGCTGGAACTGGCCTCGGGCACCGGACAGCATGTGGTGGCCTTTGCCCGCGCCATGCCCGGGCTCGACTGGCAGCCCACCGAGATCGACCCCGCCCGCCGCGCCAGCATCGATGCTTATGTTGCCGAGGCAGGGCTGCCCAACCTGTCACCCGCCCTGGCGCTCGATGCCTCGGCAGAGGGATGGGGGGCGGACCATGCAGGGCAAGACCTGGTAGTGCTGGTGAACCTTCTGCACCTCATCACCACGCCCGAGGCGCAGACGGTGATCCGTGAGGCGGCGCAGGCGCTCGCGCCCGGCGGCTGCCTTGCCCTCTATGGCCCGTTCCTGCGCGACGGACAGGCCACATCCGAGGGCGACGCCCGATTCGATGCGAGCCTGCGCGCGCAGGGCCACGGGGTCGGCTACAAGGACGTGGCGGAGGTCCTGGACTGGCTCACAGCCGCCGGGCTGCCCCCGTCACAGCAGCGCGAGATGCCCGCCAACAACCTTCTTCTGACCGCCCGCCGCCCCGCCTGATCTGGATCAAGGCCCCGCGCCCGTTCCGGTGTTTTTTGCAACCGCAGAAACCATCGGAACAAGGACGCGCACATGCACTGGCAAGACACGATCGAAGGCCAACGAACCGAGTTGCGTGCGCTCAACGCGCTCATCCCCGACACCGCCCGCGCCTTCGGGGGTCTCGGCAAGGCGGTCAAGGAAGGCGGCACGCTCGATTTCAAGACCAAGGAGTTTCTCGCGCTGGGCATGTCCATCGTGATCCGCTGCGAGCCCTGCATCGGCCTGCATGTCGAGGCGCTGGTGCGCGCCGGAGCCACGCGCGAAGAGGTGGGCGACGTACTGGCGATGTCGATCCAGATGGGCGGCGGCCCGGCGATGATGTATGCCGCGCACGCGCTGGCCTGTTTCGACGAGTTGTCGGCGACCGGCTGAGCGCGACGCGCGAAACCTGCTGACCGGGCCTGTTTGGGCGTATAGGATGGCCACTGCGACCCCTGCCCGGAGATGCCCGCCGATGCTGCGTATCCTGTCCATCTGTGCCTGGCTCTTCGCCCTGCCCGCGCTCGCCGGCGGGCCCTTCGGCGATTACGAGCCGGTGGATTTCGGCCCCGACGGGCCGGCGCGCTACCCGGTTCACGGCATCGACGTGGCGCGCTTTCAGGAGGATATCGACTGGCGGCGCGTGGCGGCCTCGGGCGTCGCCTTCGCCTTCATCAAGGCGACCGAGGGCGGCGACCTCAAGGACCCGAAATTCGACCGCAACTGGCAATTGGCCGCGCGCCACGGCATCCCGCGCGGGGCCTATCATTTCTACTATTTCTGCACGAAACCGGAGGTTCAGGCGCGCTGGTTCATCCGCAACGTGCCGCGCCGGGGCCGGGCATTGCCGCCGGTTCTCGACATGGAATGGAACCCGTTCTCGCCCACCTGCGTGACGCGCCCATCTGGGGCCGAGGTGCGCAGGCAGGCGCGGATTTTCCTCGATATCGTAGGGCGTTACTACGGGCAACGGCCGATCATCTACACCACTCCCGAATTTTATGCGCAGACCGGAATCGGTCAGGTCCGGGCCGAGTTCTGGCTGCGCTCGGTGGCGCAAACGCCGGATAAGGTCTATCCCCGCCAACCTTGGGTGTTCTGGCAATACACCGGCACCGGTGTCGTGCCGGGGGTCGAGGGCGGTGTCGACATCAACGTGTTTCGCGGCACCGAGAGGGCGTGGCGCAGGTGGTTGCGGCAGCATGAGAAATAACGGGGTGCCCGAAGGCACCCCTGTCGTGTCTCACCCGTCCTTGCGGATGGTTTCGTTCTTCGGGTCGTAGGGGCTGTCGCAGGTGACGGTCGCCTCCCACAGCTTGTCGAACATGCGAACCTGTAGCTTCGTGCCCTCAACCGCTAGGTTCGGGCTGACATAACCCATGCCGATGGACTGACCGAACGCCACCGAGTAGCCGCCCGAGGTGAGACGGCCCACCCGCTCGCCTTCGGGGGTGTAGAGCGCCTCCACGCCCCACGGGTCGGCATCCTCGGGCCCATCGATCAGAAGGGTGCAGCATTTCACGCGCACGCCGGTCTCGACCAGCTTGTCCTTGCCGCGGAACTCCTTGTCGAGATCGACGAAGCGGGGCAGGTCCGCCTCGAGCGGCGTCGCATCCCGGCCCAGCTCGTTGCCGAAGGCGCGATAGCTCTTCTCCTGACGCAGCCAGCCCTGCGCGCGCGCGCCGACCAGTTTCATCCCGTGCTTTTCGCCCGCACCCTCAAGCAGGTCGAAGAGGTAGTTCTGCATCTCGATCGGGTGATGCAGCTCCCAGCCCAGCTCGCCGGTATAGGCCACGCGGATGGCGTTGACCGGGCACATGCCAAGCTCGATCTGACGCGCCGAGAGCCACGGAAACCGCTTGTTGGAGAGTGCCGTGTCGGGATCGGCATCCTTGATGACCTCGCGCAGTACGTCGCGGGATTTCGGCCCGGCAATGGCGAAGACGCCGTATTGCGAGGTTACGTCCTGAATCTCGATATAGCCGAACTCGGCCATCTTGTCCTCGGCCGCCTTGCGCATGTAGTCGCCGTCATACTCGGTCCAGCCGCCGGAGGAGACGAGATAATACTCGTGTTCCGCCTGGCGCACGATGGTGTATTCGGTGCGCGTGGTGCCGTGATCGGTGAGCGCGTAGGTCAGGTTGATCCGGCCTACTTTCGGCAGCTTGTTGCAGGTGAACCAGTCGAGGAAGGCAGTGGCACCGGGACCCTTGACCACATGCTTGGTAAAGGCGGTGGCGTCCAGAAGGCCCACGCCCTCGCGCACGGCTTTCGCCTCGTCCACAGCGTATTGCCACCAGCCGCCGCGCCGGAAGCTGCGGGCGTCGTGATCGAAATTCTCGGGCGCGTCGATGGGGCCGTAATAGTTGGGCCGCTCCCAGCCGTTGACCCAACCGAACTGCGCGCCGCGGGCCTTGAGCCGGTCATAGGCCGGGGCGGTGCGCAGCGGGCGGCACGCCTCGCGCTCTTCATCGGGGTGGTGAAGGATGTAGACGTGGCTGTAGGCCTCCTCGTTCTTGCGGGCGGCGAACTCGGTGGTCATCCAGGTCGACGAGAACCGCTTGGGGTCGAGGCTCGCCATGTCGATCTCGGCCTCGCCCCCGACCATCATCTGCGCGAGGTAATGGCCGGTGCCGCCCGCGGCGGTGATCCCGAAGGAGAAGCCCTCGGCCAGCCACATGTTGCGCAGACCGGGCGCGGGGCCGACGAGCGGGTTGCCGTCGGGCGTGTAGCAGATCGGGCCGTTGAAATCGGCCTTGAGACCGGCGGTCTCGGAGGTGGGAATCCGGTGGATCATGGACATGTATTCCTCCTCGATCCGCTCGAGATCGAGCGGGAAGAGGTCGGCCCGGAAGCTGTCGGGCACCCCATGTTCGAAGCGCGCGGGCGCGTTCCATTCGTAGGGCCCCAGCATCCAGCCGCCGCGCTCTTCGCGCACATACCACTTGGCATCGGCATCCCTCAGTACCGGATGCTCGGTATTGCCCGCCCCCCGGAACTCCTGCAAGGCGGGATCGGGTTCGGTGATGATGTATTGGTGCTCCACCGGAATCGCGGGCATCTTGATTCCCAGAAGCCGCGCGATGCGCTGCGAATGGTTGCCCGAGGCGGTGACGACATGCTCGGCGGCGACGACGATCTGCTCGTCGGAGGGGATCAGGTTGCCGCCCTTCTCGGCCATCTTCGTCAGCGTCACGTCCCAGTGGTCGCCCTTCCACTCAAAGCCGTCGGCCTGCCACTTGCGCTCGATCGTCACGCCGCGCTGGCGCGCGCCCTTGGCCATCGCCATAGTCAGGTCAGCGGGATTGATATAGCCGTCCTCGGGGTGGTAGATCGCGCCTTTCAGGTCCTCCGTGCGCACCAGCGGCCAGCGCTCCTTGATCTGCGCGGGCGTCATCCATTCGTAATGCACGCCGCAGGTCTCGGCAGTGGCGGCATAGACCATGTACTCGTCCATGCGCTCGTCGGTCTGGGCCATGCGCAGGTTGCCCACCACGGAGAACCCCGCATTGAGGCCGGTCTCGGCCTCCAGCGTCTTGTAGAAGTCCACCGAGTACTGGTGGATATGGGTCACCGCGTAGGACATGTTGAACAGCGGCAGCAGCCCGGCGGAATGCCATGTCGAGCCTGCGGTCAGTTCGTCGCGCTCGATCAGCATGACATCGTCCCAGCCCGCGCGGGCCAGATGATAGGCGATGGAGGTCCCGATCGCTCCGCCGCCGACGACGAGGGCTTTGACGTTGGTTTTCATGGCGTGCGACTCCCTTGGGGCAACGACTTTGAGTTGGTGTTTATCAATCCTGTCAAATCACGCGCAGCCCATCCGACACAACGCCGCACGAAAGCGACGCAGGCACCGCATCCGCGTGCGATAACAGAGAGGTGGATTTCCTCCGCGCGGCTTGATAGCTAGCGCGCCAGCACGACAAAACGAAAGCCCACGCCATGAGCGCCACCGCCCGCAAGACCACCCCCCTGCCCGAGGACATCCGGGCGATGAAGGGCCGCGCGCCCATCGTCTCGCTGACGGCCTATACCACGCCGATGGCGCGGATGATGGACGCGGAATGCGATTTCGTCCTCGTGGGCGACAGCCTCGGGATGGTGGTGCACGGCATGACCTCGACCCTTGGCGTCACGATGGAGATGATGATCCTGCACGGGCAGGCGGTGGCGCGCGGCCTCGGCCGCGCGATGCTGGTGATCGACATGCCCTTCGGCAGCTACGAGGAAAGCCCCGCGCAGGCGTTTCGCAACGCCGCGCGTGTCATGCGCGAGACGGGTGCTGCAGCGGTCAAGCTCGAGGGCGGGCGGCACATGGCCGAGACCATCGCATTTCTGGTGGCACGCGGCGTGCCGGTGATGGCGCATATCGGCCTGACGCCGCAATCGGTCAACACGCTGGGCGGCTACAAGGTGCAGGGGCGCGGCGACGGGGCTGCGCGGCTGATGGCCGATGCGCGCGCCGTGACGGAGGCGGGCGCGTTCTCGGTGGTGCTGGAAAAGCTACCTTCCACACTCGCCGACCGGATCACCGCCGAAATCGACATCCCGACCATCGGCATCGGGGCCGGGGCGGGCTGTGACGGGCAGATCCTCGTGGTCGATGACATGCTCGGCCTCTTTACCGCCTTCAAGCCGAAATTCGTCAAGCGTTATGCAGAGTTGGGCAATGCCGGTGAGGCGGCCATCGCGGCCTATGCCGAGGAGGTGCGCGCGGGGGCGTTCCCGGCACCGGAGCATGGATTCGCCGAGGAGGCGCCGAAGTGAGCGCGCCGATCCTGCGCCGCCTCACCGATCTGCGCGCCGCCACCCGTCCCTGGACGCTGGCGGGGGACCGCATCGGCGTGGTGCCGACGATGGGTGCGTTGCATGACGGGCACCTGTCGCTCGTGGCGGCGGCCAAGGCCGTCTGCGACCGGGTGATCGTGACGATCTTCGTCAACCCGAAACAATTCAACAATCCGGCCGATCTGGAGAAGTATCCCCGCACCGAGGAAGAGGACGCGCGCAAGCTCGGCCGGTTCGGGGTGGATGCGCTCTGGGTGCCGGATGCGGACCAGATGTATCCGCCGACCTTTGCCAGCACCGTGTCGGTCGCGGGGCTGACGGACGTGATGGAGGGGGCGTTCCGGCCCGGGCATTTCGACGGGGTGGCCACGGTGGTGACCAAGCTGTTTACCCAGACCAGCGCCACCGATGCGTTCTTTGGCGAGAAGGATTTTCAGCAGCTCCTCGTGGTGCAGCGCATGGCCGCCGATCTCGACCTGCCGGTGACGGTGCACGGCTGCCCGACGATCCGCGATATCGACGGGCTGGCGCTCAGCTCGCGCAACCTGTTGCTGTCGGACCGCGCGCGCACAACCGCGCCGCGCCTGCACGAGGAGATGGAGGCGATCGCCCTCGGGCTGCGCGCCGGAGAGGATTTCGCGGACTTGCATGCACGTGCGGCGGCGCGGCTGGACAAGGCGGGGTTCAACCGCGTGGATTACCTCGACCTGCGCGCGCAGGACGATCTTGCGGCGCTCGACACCCCCGACCGTCCCGCGCGGCTCTTTGCCGCCGCGTGGCTGGCGGGAGTGCGGCTCATCGACAACATCGCCGTGGCGTGAACCGCCAAGTGACGCCACGTTATGTGCTTGTGGCAGGCAAAGGTCAGGATTCCCTGACCAGACAGGCGCGCGTTTCTTCCCCATGTCGATTGCGCCGGGTGCGTCCGTTTCAAGAGTGTCCCGAGTGAAGACACCCGGCGCGCCACCACTCACGTCTGTTGTGTGCCCAACGGCCCCGGTGAAAACACCGGGGCCGCGTTTCGCTCAGCCGAAGCGGTATGCCCATGCCGGCACGATGTCGCCGGGCGCGGGGGTGGCCGCGTGGACGGCGCGGGCGATGGCGCGGGCCATCGTGCAGGCGGCGGCGTGACCCAGCAGAACCTGGGCGGGCATATCCGGCACTGCGCGCGCGCCGGTCGCGACGGCAAAGACGAGATCGCCATCCATCAGCGTGTGCGACGGCACCAGCGCGCGCGCCAGCCCGTCCTGCGCGGCGGTGGCGAGTCGGCTGCATTGCGTCCGGTCGAGCATGGCATCGGTGGCGACGATGCCGATGGTGGTGTTGGCATGCTGCGCGAGCTTGGTGGGAGCGGTCAGCGGGTCGGGGAAATGCGGGGCGGGGCCGCGCCCGCCGAACTCATCCCCGAACTCGAAGGGCGCAGCCCAGAAATGCGGCCCCTCGCCCACGGTGGCCGAGCCGAGCGCGTTCACGGCCACCAGCGCGCCCACCGTGCTGCCATCGGGCAGGCGGGTCGAGGCCGAGCCAAGACCGCCTTTGAGATCGGCGGTTGTGGCACCGGTCCCCGCCCCCTCGCTGCCGATAGCGAAATCCTCTGTGGCGGCGGCGAGGGCGGCGCGGCCCAGCGGCTTGTAGGGATTGTCGGACCAGCCCTTTTCCCCGCCATTCGCGAGGTCGAAAAGGATCGCGCCCGGCACGATGGGCACGCGGCACCCGCCCACGGCAAAGCCGCGCCCCGCCTCGCGCAGGCCCTCGGCCACGCCCGAGGCCGCGTCGAGGCCGAAGGCCGAGCCGCCCGACAGCACCAGCGCGTCCACCTGCTCGACCACGCGGTCGGGGGCCAGCAGATCGGTCTCGCGCGTGCCGGGCGCGCCGCCCATCACATGCACCCCGGCGGTGAAGGGCGCGTCGGCGGTGAGCACCGTCACGCCCGAGCGCAGCGCGTCATCCCCGGCATTGCCCACGCGCAGCCCGGCCACGTCGGTGATCAGGTTGCGCGCACCCGTCTGCGTTCTCATGCCGCAAATCTCCCTTTGGGTCGCAAATGATCTTGCCAGAGCGTGCGGGATAGGCAAGGAAAGGCGTCAGGCCCGGGCGATGGCGTCGTCCCGATCAGGGCCTTTCCCACAGTCCTGAACGCCGGGACCTTCTTTTGCAAGGAGGGTCGCTATGACTGCACGTCCAGACTTCTACCGCTTCCACAACGGCGAAAAGGCCCCGCTGCCCTTTGCCGTATCCGAATACGAGGCGCGCGTCGCGGGCCTGCGCAGCATCATGGAGGAAGCGGGGGCAAGCGCTGTCGTCCTCACCTCGATGCACAACATCGCCTATTACTCGGGCTTTCTCTATTGCTCCTTTGGCCGTCCCTACGGCCTTGTCGTGACGGAAACCGACTGCGTGACGATCAGCGCGGGCATCGACGCAGGCCAGCCGTGGCGGCGCTCGTTCTGCGACAACATCACCTATACCGACTGGCAGCGCGACAATTTCTGGCGCGCGGTTCGCGAAGTAGCAGGTGAGGGCGGTGTCGTCGGATACGAGGGCGATCACCTGACCCTGATGCAGCGCGACAGGCTGGAGGATTTCCTCAAGCCGCTGACGATGGTGGACATAGCCCCCGCCACGATGCGCCAGCGGATGCGCAAATCCGAAGCCGAGATCGCGCTCATCCGGTCCTGCGCGCAGGTGGCGGACGTGGGCGGTTATGCCATCCGCGACGCGGTGAAGGTCGGCGCGCGCGAGATCGACGTGGCCATGGCGGGCCGCGATGCGATGGAGGCGGAGATCGCGCGGCGCTTTCCCGATGCCGAGTATCGCGACACCTGGGTGTGGTTCCAGTCGGGCATCAACACCGACGGCGCGCATAACCCGGTGACGGCGCGGGCGATCGCGCGCGGCGATATCCTGTCGCTCAACACCTTCCCGATGGTCTCGGGCTATTACGTGGCGCTGGAACGCACCATGTTCGCGGGCGAGGTGGACGCGGCGAGCCGCGCGATCTGGGAGGCCAATGTCGCCGCACACGAATACGGCATGTCACTCTTGAGGCCGAGGATCAGCTGTGCCGAGGTCACGCACAAGATTAACGATTTCCTCAAAGAGCGCGGCCTGCTGCAATACCGCACCTTCGGCTATGGCCACAGCTTCGGCATCCTCAGCCATTACTATGGCCGCGAGGCCGGGCTCGAACTGCGCGAGGATATCGACACGGTGCTGGAGCCCGGCATGGTCATCTCGATGGAGCCGATGCTGACGCTTGGCGCGGGACAGCCCGGCGCGGGCGGCTATCGCGAGCACGACATTCTCGTGATCACCGAAGACGGCAACGAGAACATCACGGGCTATCCCTATGGCCCGGAGTTCAACGTGGTCGACTGAGATGTCGGCGGGGCGGTCGCACGCCGCCCCGCACGCCGTCAGGCGAGGTGATCGACCACCTGCAGATGTTGCGCGAGGCGGTCCACCTCGCCAAGGTAGCGTTCCACCAGCTTTGGGTCGTGCGGCGCGGGGCTGACGCCCGCCGGGATCTCGCGCGACAGCACCGATTCGACGGCCAGCGACACCGGGATCGACACCAGCCGCGCCATTGCCGTGCCGCGTTCGTCGCCCCAGGCATCCATCACGTAGGTCTTGTGCCAGACGGGCTGCCCCGCCTTCTCGGCCCTCAGGCCCACGCAGAGCACCACGCGGTCCGGCTCGCCTTCGTCATAGGCATTCTCCTGCCAGAACTGGTCCGACATCTCCTTGAGCCGCGCCTCGCCCGACGCGCCCTCCAGCGTCTCGATCTCGGCAAAGACGTCTTTCCACGCCTCGGACCAGCCATTCAGCCGCAGCGTGCCGCGCACGAAATCCTTGATCCGCCAGTCCGGATCGAACCGGTAATCGGCGATGAAGGGGATC
>Ga0209943_1001845_pt1 | contig 12209 bp, 8 predicted proteins | sample SalPonR1_B_D2_MG_FD_185698 | JGI IMG/M metagenome (GOLD analysis project Ga0209943, IMG submission 185698) | Salt pond soil microbial communities from South San Francisco under conditions of wetland restoration - Salt Pond MetaG R1_B_D2_MG... ... | reverse complement strand
CGAAGCTGATCGAGGGGAACTTGGCGCCGGGCATTTCGCCGCCGGCCGCCAGGCGCGCGCACATCCGGCGGGCGATGCCGTGGTAAGCCTGCGCCGCCGGGCTGTCGGGATCGGCGACCACCGAGGGCTGGCCGGCGTCGGCCTCCTCGCGGATGTGGATGTCCAGCGGCAGGTCGCCCAGCAGGGGGATGCCGTACTGCTCGGCCATGCGCTCGCCGCCGCCGGTGCCGAAGATGGGCTCCTGGTGGCCGCAGTTGGAGCACACGTGCAGGCTCATGTTCTCCACGATCCCGAGCACCGGGACCTTGACCTTCTCGAACATGCGCAAGCCCTTGCGCGCGTCCAGCAGGGCGATGTCCTGCGGCGTGGTCACGATCACCGCGCCGCTCACCGGCACGCGCTGCGAGAGCGTCAGCTGGATGTCGCCGGTGCCCGGCGGCATGTCGACCATCAGGTAATCGATTTCGCCCCAGTCCGTCTCGCCGAGGAGCTGTTGCAATGCCTGGGTCACCATGGGACCGCGCCAGATCATCGGCTGGTCCTCGTCGATCAGGAAACCGATCGACATGCAGGCGACGCCGAAAGACTCGAGCGGCTTGATGCGCTTGCCGTCGGTGCTGGTGGGCTTGCGGCCCGAGAGGCCCAGCATGCGAGGCTGGCTGGGACCATAGATGTCCGCGTCCAGCACGCCCACCTTGGCGCCCTCGGCGGCCAGCGCCAGCGCCAGGTTGACGGTGGTGGTCGATTTGCCGACCCCGCCCTTGCCCGAGGCGACCGCGATGATGTTGCGAATCCCCGCCAGGGGCTGCAGGCCGGGTTGCACGGAGCGGCTCTCGACATCCCACTGGACATCGACCTTGACGTCCGACACGCCCGCCAATTCGCCGAACAGCCCGCGAAACTCCTTCTCCAGCTCGCGCTCGTAGCGGTCTGCGGGGAAGCCGAGCCGCAGCGTGACGGTCAGCAGGCCGTCCTCCAGGGTGATTCTCGCCACCGCGCCCGCCGAGACGAGGTCCGTTTCAAGCACGGGATCGGTGCGCTCCGCCAGAATGGCCCGCGCACGGTCGATGATTTCCTGGGTCATGCCACTCCCCGGTGTTGATTGCCTGGCTGGTCGAGGCGCGCATTGTAGCCCACGCGGCGTGCGCCTACAGCAATGCTTGGACACCGGATGGGCCCGGTGTACTGTAGGGGGCTTGCCAGTATTGACGGCGCGGATGCTTCCGGGGCACGCGCCAAGGCTTACAATCAGCATTCAGCCAGACAGGACGGACCGCTTGGCCCCGAAAAAACCCATACATTTCACCGCAGAGCGCGCCAACAGCGGGCCGGACAGCAATGGCCCGGGCGAGAACGCCGACGCGCGTCGGCGGGCGGGCGCGGCCGGAGCAGTGCGCCGCTCATGAGCGTGTTCGGCTCCTTCATGGCGGGACCGTTGCTGGCGCGCATCCGCTCGCCGGCCGACCTGGAGTCCCCGCTCGGGAAGAAGGCCGCCGCGCGCCTGCGCAAGATCGGCGCCCCGGCGCTGCGCAAGACCGTGGCCGAGCTGGAGAACGCCGACAAGGACCGCGCGCAGGCCCTTTCGCGCCTGCTGGGGATACTGATCTCTGCGCGCACGCTGCCGGATGCCATGCAGCTGATGAGCCAGGTGAACACCAAGGCGCTGAAGGGCCTGGTCTGGGCCCTGTCCAACAGCAAGGACTACAACCCCAACAAGCTGCTCGACTATCTCCAGCAGGAAGACGTGCCGCGCGCCTCCGTCCTGGAAATCCTCTCGGCGCAGCAGGAACGGCTGGAGGTGCGCCAGCTGCTGACGCGCGCCTACCAGGCCGAATCCACCGAGAAATCGGCCCTCTTCAAGCTGATTGCGGAAAACGCCACGGAAAGCGTCGTGCCGGAGCTCATCAGCCGGCTCTCGGGCAAGGACATCGCCGCCACCGCCCACATCATCGAGATCCTGTCGCGCTTCGACCGGCCGGACGTGCGGCACGCGCTGGAGCGGGCGCTGGAGAGCGATCACAAGATCATTCGCCAGGCGGCGCTGAACAGCCTGGAAAACATGACGGGGGACGTGGACATCGAGCTGCTCTGCCGCCTGCTGCGCGACCCGGACCTGAACGTGCAGAACCGCGCGGTGGACGTGATCATCAAGCGGCGCCACCCGGACACGCTCAAGCACCTGGTCGGGGTGCTCAAGGACGAGTCCGACTTTGCCCGGCGCGCGGCGGTCGAGGTGCTCAACGAGATCGGCACCCAGGACTCCATCAAGGACCTGCTCAGCGCGCTCAGCGACGACGACTGGTGGGTGCGGGCGCGCGCCACCGACGCGCTGGCCCGCATCGGCGGCCCGCGGGTGATCGACGCCGTGCTGCGCCTGATCAACGACGAGGACGAGACGGTGCGGCGCGCCGCCGTGGAGATCCTGAACACCACCCGGGACGAGCGGGCCGTGCAACACCTCATACAGGCGACCACGGACGAAGACTGGTGGGTGCGGGAGCGCTCCGCGGATGCGCTCGGCGAAATCGGCGACATGCGGGCGGTGCCCGCGCTGGTCAGCATGCTGTCCGCCGACCCGCGCTCCATTCCCGCCGCCATCCGCGCGCTCGCCAGGCTGGCCGGCAAGGACGCCGTGCCGCACCTCAAGCCCTTGCTGGACCACAAGGACAAGGAGGTGCGCGTGGAGGCGATGAAGGCGCTTGCGGAAGCGGCCGACCCGGCGGAGGCGGACACCGTCATCGCGCGGATCGCGCGCGAAAGCGGTTCCCACGACCCCGCCGTCAGCGAGGCGGCGGCGTCCGCGGTGCAGCGGCTGCATGAGCGCAGCGGCAGCGCCACGGGCTCGCTGGCCGAAGGCGGCCCCGGCGGCATCGGCGGCGGCGAAGCCATGCTGGGCGAGGGCAAGGACTGGCGCGAGCTGCTGAAGGCCGCGGCCCAGTACGGCCAGACCCTGGACATCACCAAGCTCGAGCCCGGCGACAACATCGACGGGCGCTACAAGTTCCTCCGCCAGATCGGCAAGGGCGCCTTCGGCACGGTGCTGCTGGTGGAGGACACCGTGGTGGACGAAGAGCTGGTGCTGAAGTTCCTCAACCCGGGCGTTGCCGCGGACGAGGAAATGATGCAGCGATTCATCCACGAGCTGCGCTACTCCCGCAAGATCACCCACCGCAACGTCATCCGGATCTACGACTTCCTGTCGCTGGGCGGGCTGTACGCGATCTCGATGGAGTTCTTCGACTCGCATTCGCTGTCGGACGAGATCAAGGACGAAACCCCGCTGTCCATGGACCTCGCGCTGCAATACGGCACCGACATCGCCACCGGCATGCAGGTGGCCCACCAGGCCGGCGTCGTGCACCGCGACCTCAAGCCCGCCAACGTCCTCATCAACGACGAGCAGCTGCTGAAGATCGTGGACTTCGGCGTGGCGGCCGCGCGCGCCAGCGGCGACACCCAGCTCACCCGCACCGGCTATGTGATAGGCTCGCCGAAATACATGGCGCCCGAGCAGATCCTGGGCAAAAAAGTGGACGAGAAAGCCGACATCTACAGCCTCGGCGTGATCCTCTACGAGATGCTGACCGGGCACGCGCCCTACACACGCGGAGACCACATGTCGGTGATGTACCAGCACGTCCAGGGCAAGGCCAAGAAGGCGCGCGAGCTGAACCCCGACGTGCCGCAGGCGCTGTCGGACCTCATTGCGCGCTGCATGGCGGTGGACAAGAGCAAGCGGCTGTCCTCCATGGATGAAGTGCGGCTCGCAATCGCACCTTTCTTCAGCAGGGAGAGCTAAGTCCTGGCGAGAATAGACGCCTTCCTGCAGCTTGCCACGGCGCAGGGCTGTTCAGACATCCACCTCGCCGTGGGCGTCCCCCCGATGCTGCGGCTGCGGGGCGAGCTGTTGCCCATCAAGTTCCGCGACCTTTCCGACACCGAGCTCGAAAGTTACGTCACCGAGATCCTGACGCCGAGCCAGCAGGAGACCTTCCGCCAGGGGCACGACCTGGATTTCTCCTACGTCAGCGGCGAGGGCGGCCGCTTCAGGGTCAACATCTTCCGCAAGGACTCCGGCCCCGGCGCCGTGTTCCGCTTCATCCCCGCCGAGGTGCCCACGCTCGAATCCCTCGGCCTGCCCCCGGTCATCCGCCGGCTTTGCGACTACCACCAGGGCATGGTGCTGGTCACCGGCGCCACCGGCACCGGCAAGTCCACCACGCTCGCCGCGATGATCGATTTCCTGAACTCCACGCGGAAGATGAACATCATCAGCCTCGAGGACCCGATCGAGTTCGTGCACAAGAACAAGAGCTCGCAGATCATCCAGCGCGAGCTGGGCACGCACCTCAAGAGCTTCGCCTCGGGCGTGCGCTCCGCGCTGCGCGAGGATCCCGACGTCATCCTGGTGGGCGAGATGCGCGACGCCGACACCATCAGCATGGCGATGACCGCGGCCGAGACCGGGCACCTGGTGTTCGGCACGCTCCACACCACGGGCGCGGTGAAGACCGTCGATCGCATCATCGATGCGCTGCCGGCCGCGCAGCGCGAGCAGACCAAGAGCTTCTTGTCGCAGAGCCTGGTGGCTGTGGTGACGCAGGTGCTGGTCAAGACGGCGGACGGCCGCAACCGGACGGCCATCCACGAGATCATGGTGCGGAACAAGGCCATTTCCAAGCTGATCATGAGCGACCAGACGCACCTCATCCCCTCCCAGTTGCAGACCGGCAAGGAGGTCGGCATGCAGCTGATGGACCAGGCCCTGCTGGAGGCGATCCAGCGGCGCGAGATCGACCCGGACGACGCCTACCGGTTCACCACCGACAAGAAACAGTTCGCCCGTTTCGTCACCGATACCGGCGTGCTGCCCAAGCTGGATCTCGAATGAACGGCAACGAACCCGTCACCGGAAAGGAACGCAGCGGGATGGTGGACCGGCTGCTGCGCATGATGGTGGAGCGCCGCGGGTCGGACCTGCACCTGATCGCGAACAACCCGCCGCGCTTCCGCCTGCACGGCGACCTGCAGATCCTCGAACCGCAGCCGCTGGACGGGGAGCAACTCACGGCCAACCTGCAGTCGATCGCGACGCCGCTGGCCGCGGCGACCTTCGACCGGGAAGAACAGGCCGACTTCGCCTACGAGATCGCGGGCGTGTCGCGCTTTCGCGTGAACGTGTTCCGTCATCTCGGCGGGATGGGCGCCGTGATGCGGTCCATTCCGTCGGAAGCGGTCACCATCGACGATCTCAAGCTGCCCGCCGTGGTGCGCAACCTCTGCCGCCATCGCCAGGGCATGATCCTGGTGACCGGCAAGACCGGCTCCGGCAAATCCACCACGCTGGCCTCGATGATCCACGAGATCAACCGGAGCCGCAAAGGCCACATCATCACCATCGAGGACCCCATCGAGTTCCTCCACAAGCGCGAGAGCTGCCTCATCAGCCAGCGCGAAGTGGGCAACCACACGCCCAGCTTCGCGGAGGCCCTGCTTTCCGCCCTGCGGGAGGACCCCGATGTCGTGCTGGTGGGCGAGCTGCGCGACCTGGAAACGATGAGCACCGCCATCACCGCCGCGGAGATGGGCATCCTGGTGATGGGCACGCTGCACACCAACGGGGCGGCCGCCACGGTGGACCGCATCGTGCATTCCTTCCCCCCCGACAAGCAGTCCCATGTGCGCACCATGCTGTCCACCTCGCTGCGCGGCGTGATTTCCCAGCAGCTGTGCCGCCGCAAGACCGGCGACGGGCGGATCGCGGCCCTCGAGATCCTGGTGAACACGTCGGCGGTGGCCAACCTGTTGCGACAGGGCAAGCTCGACCAGCTCGAAACCGCGATGCAATCGGGCGCCGGTGTCGGCATGCGCACCATGGACTCGGCGCTGCAGGAACTGCTGGACCGGCGCTTCATCACGGCGCGCGAAGCCTACGAGCGGGCCACCTCCAAGGAACGCTTTCGCAAGCTGGCCGAAGAGTCCGAGCCGCCCGGCAGTCGCCCCGGGGGTTGACCCCCGGATATGGCATAATTTCCGGCTTATCGTTCCCGGCGCAGGGAGGCGGGCGGCCCCGGCCGCGGCTTCGCCGCGCCGGACGCCAGCCTCGCTGACGCCGCGACCCGGCGGGAAAAAACATGAGCGACAGTCGCGAAATCCTGGTCACCAGCGCCCTGCCCTACGCCAACGGGCCCCTGCACCTGGGCCACCTGGTCGAGTACATCCAGACCGACATCTGGGTGCGTTTCCAGCGCATGCGCGGCCACCGCTGCATCTACGTCTGCGCCAGCGACGCCCACGGCACGCCGATCATGCTCAAGGCCCGCCAGGACGGCATCACCCCCGAGGCGCTGATCCGCCAGGTGCACGCCGGCCAGGTGGAGGACTTCGCGGGCTTCCGGGTGCAGTTCGACAACTACCACACGACCCATTCGGACGAGAACCGCGCCCTGGTGGAAGAGATCTTCGCCGCGCTGGACGCCGGCGGCCACATCGAGAGCCGCCAGGTCCGCCAGTCCTACGACGAGCAGGAGGGCATGTTCCTTCCCGACCGCTTCGTGCGCGGCACCTGTCCGCGCTGCGGCGCCGCCGACCAGTACGGCGACAGCTGCGAGGTGTGCGGCGCCACCTACCGGCCGGCCGAGTTGCTGGACCCGGTCTCGGTGCTGTCCGGGTCCCCGCCGGTGGAACGCGAATCGGAGCACCTGTTCTTCAGGCTGGGCGATTTCGAGGACATGCTGAAGGCCTGGATGTCCGGGGGGCGCCTGCACGAGAGCATGCGCAACAAGCTGGAAGAGTGGTTCGAGGCGGGCTTGCGCGACTGGGACATCAGTCGCGACGCGCCCTACTTCGGCTTCGGGATTCCCGGCCACCCGGGCAAGTATTTCTACGTGTGGCTGGACGCGCCCATCGGCTACATGGCGAGCTTCCGGCAGCTGTGCGACCGCCGGCCGGACCTCGAGTTCGACGACTGGTGGCGCCCGGGCGGCGACAAGGAGCTGTACCACTTCATCGGCAAGGACATCGCCTACTTCCACTCGCTGTTCTGGCCCGCGGTGCTGCACGGGGCCGGTTTCCGCACGCCCACGGCGGTGTTCGCCCACGGCTTCCTGACGGTCAACGGCGAAAAGATGTCCAAGTCGCGCGGCACCTTCATCTCCGCCCGCGCCTGGCTGCAGCACCTGGACGCGGAGGCGCTGCGCTACTACTACGCCACCAAGCTCGGGCCCGGCCCGGAAGACATCGACCTCAATCTCGAAGACTTCGTCCAGCGCGTCAACTCCGACCTGGTCGGCAAGCTGGTGAACATCGCCAGTCGCTGCGCCGGCTTCATCCACCGCGTCGGCGACGGACGCCTCGCGGAGGCCCTGCCGGAACCGGCGCTGCACGAGGAACTCGCGGCCGCCGGGCCGGCCATCGCGGAGAGCTTCGAGCAACGGCGCTACGGCCAGGCGATCCGGCAGGTGATGGCGCTCGCCGATCGCGCCAACCAGTACATCGACCGCGAAAAGCCCTGGGTCATGGCGCGCGAAAGCGGTCGCGAGGCGGAGGTCCGCGCGGTCTGCACCCAGGGACTGAACGCCTTCCGCAGCCTGGTCACCTGGCTGAAGCCCGTCCTGCCGGGCCTGGCCGAGGCCACCGAGACGTTTTTGCGCTGTCCGCCGCTGGCGTGGGACGACGCTGCCGAGCCGCTGCTGGACCACGAAATCGGCGTTTTCCAGCCGCTGATGCAGCGCATCGACCCGAAATCGGTGGCGGCGCTGCTGGAGGCCTCGAAAGAGAGCCTGGAGAAAAAGCCCGCGCGGGTGGAAAAGGCCGCGCCGGTCGAACTCGAGGCGGAAATCGGCATCGAAGACTTCATGAAAATCGACTTGCGCGTGGCGCGCATCGTGGAGGCCGACCATGTCGAGGGCGCGGACAAGCTCCTCAGGCTGACGCTGGACCTGGGCGACGGGCGACGCCAGGTTTTTTCCGGCATCCGCTCAGCCTACCGCGTCGAAGACCTGCCCGGCAGGCTCACGATCGTGGTGGCGAACCTCAAGCCGAGGAAAATGCGCTTCGGCGTCTCGGAAGGCATGGTGCTGGCCGCGTCCGGCAGCGAGGGCATTTTCCTCGTGGCCCCCGACGCCGGCGCACAGCCCGGCATGCGCGTGACCTGAACGGATGCTCGATCGGATCAGGCGAACATGAAAGAACTGGGACTCATCCTCGTGGCCACGGTCCTCGTCAACAACTTCGTGCTGGTGAAGTTTCTCGGCCTGTGCCCCTTCATGGGCGTCTCGCGCAAGCTGGAGACGGCGGCCGGGATGGCCTTCGCGACCACCTTCGTGCTCACCCTGTCCTCGGTGTGCAGCTACCTGGTGCAGGAATGGCTGCTGGCGCCGCTGGGGCTGGAATACCTGCGCACCATCGCCTTCATCCTGGTGATCGCCGGCGTGGTGCAGTTCACCGAGATGGTGGTGCAGAAGACCAGCCCGCTGCTCTACCAGGTGCTGGGAATCTACCTGCCGCTGATCACCACCAACTGCGCGGTGCTCGGCGTGGCCCTGCTGAACGTGCAGGAGAGCCATGGCTTCCTCCAGTCGCTGGTCTACGGTTTCGGCGCCGCGGTGGGCTTCTCGCTGGTGCTGGTGCTGTTCGCGGGGGTGCGCGAGCGGGTGGCGGCCGCCGACGTTCCCGTCGCCTTTCGCGGCGCCTCGATCGCCCTGGTGACGGCCGGCCTGATGTCGCTCGCCTTCATGGGCTTTGCCGGACTGGTGCGGGGCTGAGGGGCGCGCCATGATTTCCGCCATCATCGTCATCGCCGCGCTGGCGACCGCCTTCGGGCTTGCTCTCGGTTTCGCCGCCGTGCGCTTCCGCACGCAGGGCGACCCGGTCGTGGATCGCATCGACAGCCTGCTGCCGCAAACGCAGTGCGGCCAGTGCAGCTTTGCCGGTTGCCGGCCCTACGCGGAAGCGATCGCCGCCGGCGAGGCCGACATCAACCGCTGTCCTCCCGGGGGCGAGCCCACCATACGCGCGCTGGCGGACCTGCTGGAACGCGATCCCAAGCCGCTGGACCCGGAAAGCGGCGAGATCAAGCCGCGCACCGTCGCGGTGATCGACGAGCCGGCCTGCATCGGCTGCACCCTGTGCATCCAGGCCTGCCCGGTGGACGCGATCCTGGGCGCCGGCAAGCAGATGCACACGGTCATCGCCAGCGAATGCACGGGTTGCGAGCTGTGCGTGGCGCCCTGCCCGGTGGATTGCATCGCCATGGTCGAGGAACCGGTCACGATCAAGACCTGGAAGTGGCCGAAGCCCGACGAGGTCGCGCCGGCCGCGGAGCGCTCGTGAGCCAGCCGCAGCTGTGGCGTTTCCATGGCGGCCTGAAGCTGGATCCCCGCACCGCGGGGCCCGCCGGGGAACCCATCGGCCTCGTGCCGGTGCCGAAACGGCTGGTGCTGCCCTTGTCCCAGCATGTCGGCCAGCCCGCGGAACCCGTGGTCTCGCCGGGCGAGCGCGTGCTCAAGGGCCAGCCCATCGCGCGCCCCGGCGGCTACATAGGCGCCAAGGTCCACGCCTCCAGCTCGGGCACGGTGGTGGAAATCGCGGATCACGCCGTGCCCCATCCCAGCGGGCTGGCGGCGCCCTGCATCGTCATCGAGACGGACGGCCTGGACGAGGCATGGTCCGGCTACGAGCCCGTGCCCGAGTTCGCTTCGCTGAGCGCGGCCGACCTTCGCGCACGCGTGCGCGCGGCGGGCGTCGTGGGCCTCGGGGGCGCGGCCTTTCCGACGGCCGTGAAGCTGGGCGCGGGTTCCGGCCTGAAGTTGCTGATCCTCAACGGCGCGGAGTGCGAGCCCTATATCTGCTGCGACGAGCTGCTGTTGCGGGAGCGCCCCGAGTCAGTGCTCACCGGCGCCCAGGTGTTGCTGCAGGCCCTGGAAATCGACCGCTGCTGCATCGCCGTCGAAGACGACAAGCCGCGGGCGCGCGAGGCGCTGGAGAACGCGATCGCGGCGATGGGCGAGAGCCGTATCGAGGTGGTGGCGGTGCCCGCGATCTACCCCGAAGGGGGCGAGCGGCAGCTCATCAAGGTGCTCACCGGCGAAGAAGTGCCGGCCCGCGGCGTGCCGCCCGACATCGGCTACCTGTGCCAGAACGTGGGCACGGCCGCGGCCGTGGCGCGCGCGGTGCTGCATGGCGAACCGCTGATTTCCCGGATCGTCACCGTGACCGGCGGGGGCGTCGTCCGCCCCCGCAACCTCGAGGTTCGCCTGGGCACGCCGATGGCCGACCTGGTGCAGGCCTGCGGCGGTTACACCGAGGGCGCGGACCACCTGCTGATGGGCGGCGCCATGATGGGTTTCCCGCTGGCCGAGGACAGCCTGCCGGTCATCAAGGCCACCAACTGCGTGGTGGTCGCGTCGCGCGAGGAAATCCGGCCGCGGCAACCCGCCATGCCGTGCATCCGCTGCGGCGAATGCGCCGAGATCTGCCCGGCGCAACTGTTGCCCCAGCAGCTCTACTGGCATGCGCGCGCGGGCGAGCTGGACCAGCTGGACGATTTTCACCTCTTCGACTGCATCGAGTGCGGCTGCTGCGACGTGGTCTGTCCCAGCCAGCTGCCGCTGACGCAGTATTTCCGCTACGCCAAGACCGAGCTGTGGGCGCGGGACCGCGACCGCATCCGTTCCGACCTTGCGCGCGAGCGCTTCGAGGCGCGGCAGGAACGGCTGGAGGCCGAGCAGGCGGCCAGGAAGCGGCGACTCGAGGAGAAGACGCGCGCGGCGGAAAAGACGCGCGGCGACGAGGCCGCCCGCAAGGCCCTGATCGACGACGCGCTCGAGCGGGTGCAGGCCAGGCGCGCGCGGGACGAGGACGCTGAAGGCAACGACGACGCGGGAAGCGGCCGGTGAAATTCGAATCGACCGCGCCGCCGCACCTCAGGCCCGCCCGCAACGTCACGCGCGTGATGGGCGAAGTGCTGCTGGCGCTGGTGCCCGCAACGGCGGCCTGGGTCTGGTTCTTCGGTCCGGGCCTGCTCTACAACATGGCGGTGGCAGTCGCGGTGGCCGTGGCCTGCGAGGCCGGCGCCCTGGCGCTGCGGCAGCGGCCCGTCGGCCCGCAGCTCGCCGACCTGAGCGCGGTGGTGACCGCCGTGCTGCTGGCCTTCTGCCTGCCGCCGCTGACGCCCTGGTGGATCACGGCGACCGGCGCCGCCTTTGCCATCCTGTTCGCCAAGCAGCTTTACGGCGGTCTCGGCCACAATCCTTTCAACCCGGCGATGGCCGGCTACGTGGTGCTGCTGATCTCCTTCCCGGAACAGATGACGCGCTGGCTGCCGCCGCTGGGCGACACGCTCGGGCTGGCGGCCGCCGCGCCCGACGCCTGGCAGACCCTGCGCTTCACGCTGACGGGATCGCTGCCGCAAAGCCTGTCCTGGGACGCCATCAGCGGGGCGACGCCGCTGGACGACCTCAAGACGCAACTCTCGCTGGCGCGCACGGTTTCGGAGATCCGCGAGGCGCCCCTGTACGGCAGCATGGGTGGCCGGGGCTGGGAATGGATCGCGAACTGGATCGCGCTGGGCGGCATCTACCTGCTTTGGCGGCGCATCATCCGCTGGCAGATCCCGGTCGCCGTGATCCTCGGCACCTGCGTGCCGGCGGCTTTTTTCTGGCTGATCGACCCGGGCAGCCATCCGCCGCCCAGCTTCCACCTGTTCAGCGGCGCGACCCTGCTGTGCGCGTTCTTCATCGCCACCGACCCGGTTTCCGCGGCCACCAGCCGCTCGGGGCGACTGGTCTACGGTTTCGGCATCGGTGTGCTGATCTTCGTCATCCGCAGCTGGGGCGGCTATCCCGACGGCGTGGCCTTTGCCGTACTGCTCATGAATATGGCCGTCCCGGCGATCGACCACTTCACGCGGCCGCGCACCTACGGCCATGCCAACTGAACTCGCCCGCAGCATGTTCCGCGCCGCCGGCATCCTGGCCGGCTTCGCCGTGTTCGGCACCCTGCTGGTGGCGGTCACCTGGGAATCGACGGCTGAGCGCATCGCCGCGAACGAGCGGGCCTACCTGCTGCGCACGCTGACCGACGTGCTGCCCGAGGACGGCTACGACAACCCGGTGCACGAGGACTTCATCACGGTGACGGATCCCGAGCTGCTCGGCACGGACGCGCCGGTCACCGTGTACCGGGCGCGGGAACGCGGCGAGCCGGTC
>Ga0209943_1001844_pt1 | contig 12217 bp, 10 predicted proteins | sample SalPonR1_B_D2_MG_FD_185698 | JGI IMG/M metagenome (GOLD analysis project Ga0209943, IMG submission 185698) | Salt pond soil microbial communities from South San Francisco under conditions of wetland restoration - Salt Pond MetaG R1_B_D2_MG... ... | reverse complement strand
TCGGAAAATCTTTTTAATCCAGTTCCATCCTTCATAGCCGCAGTTAAAGCAACAATTTTATTATTCTCTTTAGCTATTTCTACTAATTTATCTCCAAACACTGAAGAAAATGTTTTTTTCCCTTTAATAATTTTTTTTCCGTTTTTAATATCAAAAATACCAACTCCGTGATAAATATCCGGATTTTCTTCAGCTAATTTATATCCCTTTCCCTTTGTAGTGCAGATATGTAGCAAAATAGGTGCCTCTGATTTTTTGATTTTTTCCAAAACATTTACAATACTTTTAACATTATGACCATCTACAGGACCAATATATCTATATCCTAATTCTTCGAAAAACATTCCACCATTTAAAATAGTAGTTTTAAGACCTTCTTTTATTTTCCTAATTAATCTAATTAATTTTTTTCCTATGATTGGAATTTTGCTTAATAAACTCTCTAATCCCTCTTTAAATTTATAATAAGATTTTGTAGTTCTTAGTTTATTTAAGTAGCTTGAAATTGCACCTACATTTTCAGAAATAGACATTTCATTTTCATTTAATATAACAGTAATATTAGTTTTTCTTTTACCACCATCATTTAAAGCTTCTAATGCCATCCCACCAGTTAAAGCTCCGTCTCCTATTATTGCTGTAACCACATAATCCTCTTCTGCCAAGTCTCTTGCTCTTGCTATACCTAAAGCAGCTGAAATCGAAGTACTGCTATGTCCTGCTTCAAATATGTCGTGAGGACTTTCCGATCTTTTTATAAAGCCACTTAATCCGTCAGTTTGCCTAATTGTTTTAATCAAGTTTTTTCTTCCAGTTAAAATCTTATGTATATAAGACTGGTGACCTACATCCCATATCATTTTATCAACTGGTGAATCATATACATAATGCAAAGCAACCGTTAACTCTACAACTCCTAAGTTCGAAGCTAAGTGACCACCCGTTTTAGATAAAGTTTTTATAAGAAAATCTCTAATCTCATCACATAATATTTCTAGTTCATCTATATTTAATTTTTTTAAATCTTTTGGTGAATCTATATTATCCAAGTATTTATACATATCTATTCCTTACTTTATCGATTTTTTTACTATATTATTATAACATAACCTACACAGTTATAAAATTTTAATTAATTAATAATTTATGGTTTTTATATATTTATCTATAAATTAAAGCCGTTTATTAGTTTCAGAAACTAATAAACGGCTTATATATTTTTTTGATAAATTTTTGCAACAAACAGACATCAAATCTAAATTTTAAATTTGTACCGTCTGTGATTAGAATGCTCTAGGAATTTACTACATCATTCCCGGCATTCCACCTGGCATTCCGCCTGGCATTCCGCCACCCATTGGATCGCTATTATCATCATCTTCATCATTATCTACAACAGAAGCTTCAGTTGTAAGAACCATAGCTGAAACTGATGCCGCATTTTGAAGAGCAGATCTAGTTACTTTAGTTGGATCAACTATACCTACTTTTATCATATCAACAAATTTTTCAGTAAGAACATCAAAGCCAAATCCTTTCTCAAGTTCTTTAACTTTTTCTACAATTACAGAACCTTCAAGGCCCGCATTAGCAGCGATTTGTCTTACTGGTTCTTCTAATGCTCTCTTAACTAAAAGTGCACCAGTTTTTTCATCATTTAACAGACTTTCTGCTTTTTCTTCTACAGCTTTTACTGTGTTTAACAATGCAACTCCACCACCTGGTACTATTCCTTCTTCAATAGCTGCTCTTGTAGCATTAAGTGCATCTTCAATTCTAAGTTTTTTCTCCTTCATTTCAGTTTCAGTAGCTGCACCAACGTTTATTACTGCAACTCCTCCTGTTAATTTAGCTAATCTTTCTTGAAGTTTTTCTTTGTCAAACTCAGAAGTTGTATCTTCAACTTGTGTTTTAATTTGATTTATTCTTTCTTCTATATTTGATTCTTCACCATATCCATCAACTATAGTAGTATTTTCTTTATCAACTTTCACTGATTTAGCTTGTCCAAGCATATCTATCGTAGTTTCCTTTAAATCATATCCTAGCTCTTCACTTATTACTGTTCCACCTGTTAATATAGCAATATCTCTCAACATTTCTTTTCTTCTATCGCCAAATCCTGGTGCTTTAACAGCTACACAGTTAAATGTACCTCTTAATTTATTTACAACCAATGTTGCTAAAGCTTCTCCTTCTATATCTTCAGCAATTATCATAAATTGCTTGCCTTGTTCTACAATTTTTTCAAGAAGAGGCAATATATTCTGAATAGAAGTGATTTTTTTATCTGTTATTAATATATATGGATCTTCTAAGTTAGCTTCCATTTTGTCAGTATCAGTTACCATATATGGAGATAAGTACCCTCTATCAAACTGCATTCCTTCAACTACATCAAGTTCAGTTTCCATACTTCTAGATTCTTCCACTGTTATTACGCCATCTTTTCCAACTTTATCCATAGCCTGAGCTATAAGTTTTCCAATTTCAGGATCTGTTGCTGATATAGAAGCAACTTGTTCTATATCTTCTGAAGTTTGAATATTCTTAGATGCTTTTTGTAATTCCTGTGTAGCAACCTTTACTGCTTCTTGAATACCTGTTTTAAGCATCATTGGATTAGCTCCAGCTGTTACATTTTTAATTCCTTCTCTTATCATAGCCTGAGCTAATAGAGTTGCAGTTGTTGTACCGTCACCTGCTACATCATTAGTCTTAGTAGCTACTTCTTTTACTAATTGTGCTCCTAAATTTTCGAATTTGTCTTTTAATTCTATTTCTCTTGCTATTGTAACTCCATCATTAGTGATAAGCGGAGAACCAAAAGATTTTTCTAAAACTACATTTCTACCTTTAGGTCCTAAAGTAACCTTAACTGTATCAGCTAATTTATTAACCCCAGCTTCCATGCCTTTTCTTGAATTGCTTCCAAATTTTATTTTTTTTGACATAATTTACACCTCTCTCTTTTATTCTACTACTGCTAAAATTTCATTAAGTTTTAATATGGTATAATCTTTACCATCTAACTTAATTTCATTACCTGCATATTTTGCAAATATTATTTTGTCACCTTTTTTTATTTCATCTTTTTTCTTTTCATCATTTGATATACCTGCTCCGACAGCTACTACTTCTGCCATCTGAGGCTTTTCTTTTGCACTACCTGGTAGCACAATGCCGCTTTTTGTTGTTTCTTGAGCTTCTATAGCCTTAATTAAGACTCTTTCTCCTAAGGGTTTAATATTCATACTATACCTCCATTGTTTCTTTAATTTTGTTAGCACTCATTAAATTTGAGTGCTAACACTTACAAAGTATATGATACTCGAATATCGCCTTTGAATCAAACGTCAATTTGAGCTTATATTCAAGTATATAAGGCTTTATGTATGCTTAGCTTGTATTTTCTTTTATATACGGCTATTTTCGCTTATTTTCTTCTAATTTGCCCTGAGATGCATAGTAAAATAAGTACTGTTGAGCAAAACCAGAATATGAACCAAATATTTTTTCGGATTTCCTTCTTATTTCATCGGGTTTTCCCTTTATATTATATACTTTCTCCATAATTCTTTTCATCCAAATATCTACAGGAAATGCTTCATATTTATTCATGGAAAATAAAAGTACACAATTACCTACCTTGTCCCCTACTCCCTTTATTTTTTTTATTTCTTCTAATGCATAATCATAGGATTGTTCTTTTAATTTATATAACCACCCTTTATTTCCTGTTACTACTTCTGCTGCATTTTTTATATATTTAGCTCTAAAGCCTGTTTTCATAAGCCTTAATTCATTTTCACTTAAGGAGTTTAATTTTTCTGGACTTGGAAAACTATAATACTTTTTATCCTTGTACATTCCAATATATTCTCCATAATTTTTTGATAAGTTATCTATAACTCTTTTAATCATAAGTATTCTATTGTTGGCAGATATTATAAAAGAAATTGTTATTTCCCATTCATCCTGATCTAAAATTCTAATACCTTTTCCAAATTCTAAAATATCTTTTAACTTATCATCTATTATTTCAGATTTTATTTTTTTATAATCTCTATTCAAGTCAAAATAATCAATCCATATATTTAAGAAATCTTCTTTGTTTGTATTTTTAAATATTATTATATCGTTTTTTTTACTTACATTTAGAATTCTATTTTTTACAACACCTGTATAGCTACCGTCTTCTTCTATATTCCATCTAAAACACTGTCCACATTCAAAAATATGTTCTGGCTCGAATTCATCAACTATACCTTGTATTTCCACCTTATTTTTATAAAAATTTGCTTTCACTATATCATCTCCATAATCTAATAAAAAAAGACTTTCAATTGAAAGTCTCTTATTATTAATAATTATAATGCCTTTTACTAAAAAATACTACAAAAATTTATTCTTCTATTTCTTCTTTATTTCTAGAATAATAGTATATAAGAGTATATAAACTCTCATTAAGTCTTACATCTTCAATGGAAACTCCCTCAGGAACCTTTATATCCAAAGGTGCAAAATTCCAAATAGCTTTTATACCATTTTCTATTAATATATCTGCCATATCTTGACTTGTTTCTTTAGGAGTACAGACTACTCCAAATTGAATCTCATTGTTTGTTATAAATTCTGCTAAGTAATCAATATCTTTTATTTCAATATCTCTGATTTTCAAACCAATCAGCTTCGGGTTTTTATCAAATAATGCTAGAACTTCAAATCCCTCTTCATAGAATCTAGCATAGTTTGCAATAGCTTGTCCTATATTACCTGCTCCAATTATAATTGCTTTGTACTTTTTATTTAATCCCAATATTTTACCTATTTCTACCTGAAGCCTCTTTGTATCATATCCATACCCTTGTTGTCCGAACCCACCAAAATTGTTAAGATCTTGTCTGATTTGTGAAGCTGTAAACCCCGTAAGTTTACTAAGTTCACTTGAAGAAATCCTGTTAATATCTGTACTAACTAAATCACCTAAATATCTATAATACTTTGGCAATCTTCTGATAACTGCATCTGATATTCTTTTTCCTTTTTTCATAACACACCTCCATTATTAATATTTTAACAATAATTGCTATCAATTTCAATAAGAAATTATTGGCATATGCTTAATATTTTACTATTGTGTAACTTTTTGCTTAATTTTAGCCGTTTATTAAACAGAAAAAAAATATTATTATTCACTAAAATAAAATAATCGAAAGCATATTCAATATGCTTTCGATTATAAAATAGTAAATCTATAAGCCGAGTTCTGTTTTGACAGTCATCTATCTAGACTTTTTGTTACCAAAAAGTTCATGCGACCTACCACGGGATATAACGAGCAGTTATTCCATGTCCCTACTTGGTCTTGCTTTGAGTGGGGTTTACATAGCCAATTAGTCACCTAACTGCTGGTGAGCTCTTACCTCACCTTTCCACCCTTACCTTCTTAAAAGGCGGTATATCTCTGTTGCACTATCCTTAAGGTCACCCTTACTGGCCGTTAGCCAGCACTCTGCTCTATAAAGCTCGGACTTTCCTCATCTCAAGGATGCGACTATCCAATTTACTTATTTCACCTATACAATTATACTCTTAAATATGTTTCTGTCAAATCTTTTTATATTTAAAGTTTTATCTTTGTTTTTTATTAAATTATTTATATATTCATTAAAATAAACTTCAGAATTATAATGCCCTATATCAATAATATCTAAACCTAGTTCGTAAGCTAGTTGATAATCGTGATGCTTTATATCTCCTGTTAAATATATATCTGATACTTCAGCAGCATCTTTAATAAAATCTCCTCCACTTCCACCACAAAATGATAGTTTTCTATATTTTTTTTCTTTTGGTGAGAAAAATTTAAGCTTATCAATCTTAAACTTCTTTTTTACTAAATTAATAATTTCTTTTTCATTCATATCTCTTTTTAAATCTAATACTCCTCCATATCCAATACCCTTATCAATATCTTCTATCTTTAAAACGTCAAAATAATCATAGCCGAGTTTTTTAGCTATTAACTCAGTCATTCCTTGTTTTCCCATATCAAAATTTGTATGCATTGAATAAACATTAATTTCATTGTTAACTATACTTTTAACCATTTCACCTTTATATGTACTCAAGTCTATACAATTCAACCCACTAAAAAACATTGGGTGATGACTTATTATTAAATCTGCTTTATTTTTTACAGCATAATCTATCAATTCATCACTAATATCTAGTGATATTACTATGTTTTTTATATCCTTTTCAAAATTTATAATCTGTCCACCAGAGTTGTCCCAACTATCAGAATATTCTTTTGGGTATAGTTCATCTAAAAATTTAATTATATAATTCAAATTCATATTTACTCAATAACTCCTTTAATTTAGTATTTATACTTTCTAGTCTGATCATTTTTTCTGTATTATTACTATTTTTTTTTATATTATTAATTATTATATTATTTTTTTCGATTTTTTTATTTACATATTCTTCAATATATTTATTTCTTTTTTTAAATAAAATTTCATTTGTTATATAATCCATCTTATCATTTTCAATTTTAAAATCACTATTAAATTTAGCTTTTATAACTGAATAATAGTGGTAATCTTCCTTACATAAATTTTCATCTACTATTTCAAATTTATTATGTTCTAGAAATTTTCTTGTTTTATCAACTGCATTCATTGGTTGTAAAATTAAGGTATCTCCTTGTGAAAATTTAAATTTATTTTCTTCAATAATTCGATTAATCAATAATCCTCCCATACCAGCTATTATTAAAACTTCTAATTCTTCTGAATTAACAACATGAAGACCATCGCCTTTTCTAATCTCTATAAATCCATCTAAAGAGTTTCTTTCAACATATTCTTTAGCTTTTAAATATGGGCTTTCATTTATTTCTGTAGCTATTACTTTTTTAGCTAAATTTCTTTTTATTATTTCTTCCGGTATATACGCATGATCTGTACCAATATCTATAATTATTTCAGATTTAGGTAATAGGTTGATTATACCCTTCATTCTTTCACTATTCATAAATTCTCCTAAAAGAAAAAGATTCGAAACCGAATCTTTATTCTAAGTAATCTTTTAATTTTTTGCTTCTACTTGGATGTCTTAGCTTTCTCAAGGCTTTTGCTTCTATCTGTCTAATTCTTTCTCTTGTAACATCAAACTCTTTTCCTACTTCTTCAAGTGTTCTAGCTCTTCCATCATCTAGACCAAATCTTAATCTTAGTACCTTTTGTTCTCTTTCGGTCAAAGTATCTAAAACATCTACCAATTGCTCTTTTAGCAATATAAATGTAGCAGCATCTGATGGTGCAAGCACATCTTCATCAGGTATAAAATCTCCCAAATGACTATCTTCTTCTTCCCCAATAGGAGTCTCCAAAGACACTGGTTCCTGAGCAATTTTTAAAATTTCCCTTACCTTTTCAGGTTCAATATCCATTTCCTCAGCTATTTCTTCAGGGGTTGCTTCTCTTCCTAACTCCTGCAATAGTTGTCTTTTAACTCTTATTAGTTTATTAATTGTTTCTACCATATGCACTGGTACTCTTATAGTTCTAGCCTGATCTGCTATTGCTCTTGTAATCGCCTGTCTTATCCACCAGGTGGCATAAGTACTAAATTTGTAACCTTTTCTATAATCAAATTTTTCTACTGCTTTAATTAATCCAAGGTTTCCTTCTTGAATTAAGTCTAAAAACAACATTCCTCTTCCTACATATCTTTTAGCAATACTTACAACAAGTCTCAGATTTGCTTCAGCAAGCTTACTTTTTGCTATCAAGTCATTTTGTTCCATTCTTTTTGCAAGCTCTATTTCTTCCTCAGCAGTCAGCAAAGGTACTCTTCCTATTTCTTTCAAATACATCCTAACCGGATCATTAACATTTACACCTTTTAATAGTTTTTCATCTGATGCGGATTCTTTCTTTGCTTTTTCTACTTTTTCTTCGTTATCATCATCTGATGTTAAATCTATATCGTCAGGTAGACCACCTATCTCAATATCATTTTCATCTAATTCTTTATAAAATTCATCAATAGAATCTGGATCAATATCTTCTAATTTTTCCAGTTCTTTTTCTATGGCTTTATATTGAACTATACCATCTTTTTTACCCTTTTTAATAAACTTATTTTTTATTTTATCAAATTTCTTATCCATTATTAATTGATACCCCCTTGTCTTAATATATTTATTTCTTTATATACTTTGTTTATTTTTGAAAGTAATTCTTCATTATTGGGGTCTTTGTTCAAACTCTCCCTTAAAACTAGCAATCTCTTTTCCTTATCTTTTATTAAGATTTTATTAGCAAGAAAATCCAATTCATCAGTTGATACCTCAACATCGCCAAGATTCGAATTTTCTTTAGGCTTATAATTAATATGAAAGTCATTCCCAAATATTTCTGTAAATTTATCTTTATATTTACTTAATATATATTCAAAAAGCTCGTCGTCATATGATGCTAAATCTAAAAGTTTATCTAAATAACTTCCTAAATCTAAATCCCTAATAGCTTTTTTTCTATCCTTGTTCTTTCTAATAGGTTTTTGTTTAATGTTTTTCTTGGAATTTTTTTTGTTGTATTCATTTAATAAATTTTCTTTTGAAATGTTTGTTTTCTCAGAAATTTTTTCAATTACCAATTCTCTTTCAATAGAGTTTGTAATATTCTTTACATTGTGTAAAAAATTTTCTATGTACTCCACTTTTCCTTTGTTTGAATTTATATCATAAATATTAGAATAATAATCATCTAAAAAGCTAAAGTACTCAGAAGCATTATTGATTTTTTCTTTAAATTTTACTTTACCGTATTTAGTTATGTAATCATCGGGATCCATATTATCTGGAAATGTTATAACTTTTGCATCTATATTGTAATTTTTAAATAGATTTAAAGCTTTTATAGCTGCCTTGATTCCTGATTTATCTGAGTCATATGCAATATAAAATTCATCAAAATACTTTTTTAGTAACTTTACTTGATATTTGGTAAATGATGTCCCTAAAGATGCTACAGTATTATTATACCCAAATGATGATAGTTTTATAACGTCCATATATCCTTCTGTCAATATAACATAATTTATATCTTTGTTCTTTAAGGCATTGTTAAGATTATAAAGATTTCTCCCTTTATAAAAAACATCTGAATCAGGAGAATTTAAATATTTAGGTAATGAGTTATCTAAAACTCTACCTCCAAAGCCAATTATTCTCTTTTTAGTATCTATTATCGGAAATATCACTCTATTTCTAAATCTATCGTAATATCCTTGTTTTTTATCTCGACCAATAATCAACCCAGTTTTTAGTATATCTTCATCTTTATAATTTTTATTTTTCAAATGATTGTATAAAGCTTCCCAACTATCTAAAGCATAACCTAATCCAAAGCTTTTAATTACTCTGGTTTTTATGCCTCTATTTGAAAAATAATCTAAAGCTTTCTTTGATTTCGCTAAATTTTTGTAGAAAAAAAGCCCTGCTTCTCTGTTGATTTCATACAAAGTATTTTTCTTTTTTGTTTCTTTTTTAGATACATGTTCCAATTTGATACCTGCTTTTTTTGCTAAATACTCTGCTGCCTCAATAAAAGAATAATTATTGTGTTTCATTAAAAAAGAAAGGACATCTCCTCCTTCTCCACACCCAAAACAATGATATATTTGTTTGTCTGGAGAAACCACAAAAGATGGTGTTTTTTCGTTATGAAAAGGACACAAAGCTTTATAGTTTGTACCTGCTCTTTTTAACTCTACGAATTCCCCAACTACATCAACTATATCATTAACGTCTTTTATTTCTTCTAATTTTTCTTCTGTTAAATCGTATGGCATATCATCACCATTCTATCCCGAAACATCGATGTTATATTATATATTAATATTATTACCATGTCAAGCTATTTATCCCAAGGAAGAGGCATAAATATATCCTTGTATTTTTTTATTGCATATCTATCTGTCATTCCTGCAATATAATCCTTAACTCTTACTTCCCTATCTTCATCAATGCTAAAAGTATCTTTTGGTATTTCATTAGGTTTATCCATATAATAGTAAAATAAATCTCTTAATATTTTTTCTGCTTTATAATTTTCACTTTTTGCCTCAGTATTTAAATATATTCTTTCAAACATAAATCTTCTAAGATTATCCATTGCATTCTTAGCATTTGTGCTCATTGCTATATCTTCTTTTCCTAGGCTTTTTTCAATCATATCTACTACCATGTTATTAATTCTCTCACCGTGACTTTTTCCCAAAATATCAATTACATCCTTTGGAATATCATTATTCTTTATAACTCCAGCCCTTACAGCATCATCTATGTCGTGGTTTAAATAAGCTATTCTATCTGCTGTTTTTACTATTCTTCCTTCCAATGTTATAGGGATACCATCTCCTCTATGGTTCAAAATCCCGTCTCTAACTTCAAAAGTAAGATTTAATCCTTGTCGTTCTTTATGCTTTTCCAGTAAGTCTACCACTCTTAGACTTTGAATATTATGTTCAAAACCAAAAGACGTAATATCTTTTAGTGTTTTTTCACCATTATGACCGAAGGGAGTATGGCCTAGGTCATGTCCTAATGAAATAGCCTCTGTTAAGTCTTCATTTAATTTTAATGCTCTTGCTATAGTTCTTGAAATTTGACTCACCTCTAAAGTATGAGTAAGTCTTGTTCTATAATGATCTCCTTCTGGAGCTAAAAAAACCTGAGTCTTATGTTTTAATCTTCTAAAAGCTTTTGAATGAATAATTCTATCTCTATCTCTTTGAAATTTAGTTCGAATTTTACATTCTTCTTCTTCCATTTCCCTTCCTATAGAGTTTATTGACTTACACCCATATTTAGAAAGTCTATTATTTTCAAATTTTTCATAATCTTCCCTTAAATTCAATATCTCACCTTCTATTACTATTTGTTTCATTATACCAATTCAAAATTATACCTGCTGTTTCTTCTATAGCTTTATTTGATATATCTATAACTTTACAACCTATTTTTTTCATCAGTTTTGTAGAATATTCTAGTTCTTCAACTATTCTGTTCAAATCTGCATAACTTGCATTGTCCTTAAGACCCAATGCTTTGAGTCTCTCTTTTCTTATTCTGTTCAAATGCTCTGGATTAGCTGTCAAACCTACAATTTTTTTAGATTTAATTTCAAATATTTCCTTAGGAGGTTCCACTTCCGGTACTATAGGGAAATTGGTGACCTTTATATTTTGGTTTGCCATATACATACTCAATGGAGTCTTTGATGTTCTAGAAATCCCTATTAAAACTATATCTGCTTCCTTTATACCTTTTGTACTTTTCCCATCATCATATTTTACAGCGAATTCTATTGCTTCAACTCTTTTATAATACCTTTCATCCATTTCCCTCAGCAAGCCTGGACTCTCTTTAGGCTTTAGTCCTAAGTGTTCCATTAAGGGATTCATCAAGGGGGTTATAACATCAATTGCAATTATATTTCTTTCTCTAGATTTTTCGATTATATATTTTTTAAGTTCATTTATTACAATTGTGAAAACAACAACTGCCTTTTGCTCTTCTGCTTGATCTAGGATTTTATCTATTTTATCTTTTTCATTCACATTTGGAAACCTTATTATATTTTGATTATCTACCTCAAACTGTCTTAGAACAGCCCTTGAAATTTGTTCGGCTGTTTCTCCGATAGAATCTGATACAGCTAAAATATTTAGATTTTTCATTTTTTCTCCTTTCATTTAAGTGTATCGTATAAACAATTAACAATATTTGTCTTAGAAATTCTACCGACAACTTTTAATCCTTTTTTTGTATCTTCAATTACTGGTAAACAATCTATTTCATTATCTACTATTTTCCTTAAGATTACTATTAAACTTTCATCATCTTTGCAGTAAATTATTTTAGGCATTCTTGTCATAACAACTCCAACAGGTATATCAGCCGGATTTCCTCCCCCTAACGAAGCTTTCAAAAGATCTTTCCTGGATATAACTCCCTGAAGTATGCCTTCTTCTACAATAAATATGGTTCCTACATTTTCAACAAACATAGTAACAGCAGCATCATAAATCTTAGTATTTTTTGTTACAACAATTGGAAGTGATTTCAAATCATTAACTTTTACTCTACCTAATAACTTGTTATTTAACCCGGTATTTTTTTTATTATAAAAATATC
>Ga0209943_1001842_pt1 | contig 12222 bp, 5 predicted proteins | sample SalPonR1_B_D2_MG_FD_185698 | JGI IMG/M metagenome (GOLD analysis project Ga0209943, IMG submission 185698) | Salt pond soil microbial communities from South San Francisco under conditions of wetland restoration - Salt Pond MetaG R1_B_D2_MG... ... | reverse complement strand
CAGCTACATAGAAGGTGTCACTCACCAACCCGCTAAAAGTATTGGAAAGCTGCCATGTTTGAGCACTGTCAATGGAAAATTCGTAAGGAACAGTACCCCCGGTTGCTGTAATTTCAATCTGTCCATCAGCAGCATCATAGCAACTGATACCCGACCAGGTCGTACTGATTACAATAGGATCAGGTTCAAGGATGGTTATTAATGTATCTTTTGTACATTGATTAATATCTTCAATGGTAACCAGGTAATCCCCGGCACTAAGACCTTCAATCGTATCACCGCTATTGTACCAGTCGGTTCCATTATGGGTATATTGTAAAGTTCCTGTTCCTCCACTAAAGGCCAGGGCAATTTTACCCTCGGCATAACCATGGCAGGTGTTGTGTACCACGGTATCACTAGTTATTACAATTTCTGGAGGTGTCCCTACAGTAACCGAATCAATGGCAGAACAACCATGCGAGTCGGTAACTCTCAGGTAAAAGGTTCCGGCACACAGATCAACCGTATCAGTGGTTGCAATGATATTGCTGAAGTCAGGAGTATCGCTCCACTCGTATAAAATATACGGTGGCTGTCCTCCGGAAGCAGTTGCAACAGCTGTTGCATCACAAACACCATAACATGAGGTGGTTAGGCCGGTTAAGGACAGGTTAAGATCTGTATAAGCTATATTTCCTCCACCTGAAGATTCCTGGATAGGAATATTTATTGTAGAATCAACATAAAGAATTGATTCTAAAATACCCTCGTTATTAAAATCTGTAAACTTCAACCTTGCTTCTTTAAGAAAACCATCAGAACCAGTAATATTTCGATTATCTCCAATTCTTACTCTCCAAACTCCATTGGACGGATCCTGACCATGTAATTTCTTTTTCCAGTCACCCAGAAATTCATACCTCCCTGACATAGGATTACAGGCATCAATTGTATTATCTGCAAGGGCTGAGGTATCTAATGGATCATTATAGAAGTTTGCTTCAAGATCAATTATATTTAATGGAAGTCCTTCACAGTATGTTTTTAATTCAACTACAGAATCCAAGGGAGAAACTAAATAAAATGCCAGATCGCCAATAAACCGATGGTCATCAATATCAAAATACACATCTATATGAGTGCTGGTAGAATCTATATAAAATGGAGTAGGTTTTCCTATGGCTACTAATAATTCAGGCAAATAGTTTATTCTCATGGTATCTGTTACATCATTACAGGGGGTGTTATTGTATGATGTTAAAACTAAATCAACATATCCAATTAATAAATCATTTTGGCCAGGAGTATAAATGGGATCGATAATATTTTCATTATCAAAAGTACCATCTCCATCAACAGTTGACCATTCAATAGCAGATGAGTTGATAGTATCAGCATCCAGAATATGATATTCATCTCCATAGCACAACGTGGTGTCCTCGCCTGCAAAAACAGTTGGAGCAGGAGTAATAGTTATGGTCACAGTATCTGAATTCGCTGTACCAAATCCCAAATCAGAGATTGCTCTTCGGGTGTAATACGTTGTTTCTGTTAACGGATTAATCTCCTGATAATTCTCACCGGTTGCACCGGGGATATCGGCCCATCCTCCGATTCCTGTTTTCTTTTCCCATTGATAGGTATATCCTCCACAAACCGAGGCAGATACCACATTGATTAATTCTGCCGGAATAGTATTGTAACAAATATTCTGATCAGCATCAATTAAACCTCCATCCACCTCATCATATATTTCAACGGAAAATGAACAAGTAGCTGAATTTCCTGAAGCATCTTCAATATAATATTCAACGGTAGTAACTCCAATTTCAAAGGTTTCTCCTGAAACATCATTGATTCCTGTTGCAGCAGAACTATTTGTTGTTGCTCCGGTCATAGTCCATGTTTGTAATACCACACTACAATTATCATCTGTTGCAGGTGTCAAACCATTTACTACAGCATTACAGCTGCCGCCACCATCCTGAATAACAGTGGTGTCGTTCGGACAGGTAATTTCAGGATTTTCGTCATCCACTACCGTTACCTGCTGGGTACAACTGGCAGTATTGCCTGCATCATCTTCTACAATCCACGTTACCGTGGTTAATCCTACCGGAAATACATAGGTCAATGGATCGATCGTTGATCCGCCAACCTGCGCAATCACTGAACTTACTCCACAATTATCATCGGTTGTGGGGGTTCCCAGCGCGGCAGTCGTACTGCAATCGCCCGTGCCGTCATCAGAGGTATTTACACTTACATCGGCAGGGCAACTGATCGTAGGATTTTCATCATCCACTACTGTTACCTGCTGGGTACAACTGGCAGTATTGCCTGCATTATCCTCCACAATCCAGGTTACGGTTGTTATACCTGTTGTGAATTGATAAGTTAAAGGATCTATCGTCGTTCCTCCTACCTGAGCAATCACTGAACTTACACCACAATTATCATCGGTTGTGGGTGTTCCTAAGGCGGCAGTCGTGCTGCAATCGCCGGTGCCGTCATCCGAGGTATTTACACTTACATCGGCAGGACAGCTGATCGTGGGAGCTTCGGTATCATTGATCGTTACCGTAAAGCTACATTCATTAAAATTACCGAATAAATCTTCAACACGATAAGTAACGGTAGTTACTCCCGAGTTAAAGGCTGTACCCGAAATATCATGGATCCCTGTGGCCGGTGAACTGCCGGTGGTGGCTCCGCCCATGGTCCAGGTTTGTAATACAACGCTACAATTGTCATCCGTAGTAGGGGCTAATCCATACACTTCTGCCGTACACAATCCCGCATCATTGTCCTGAACAACATTCCCGGGACAGGTTAAGGTGGGAGCTATATTGTCTTCGACCGTTACCGTGGCTGTACAAGTTGAAAAGTTTCCCTGTTCATCGGTTACCGTCAGGATTACCGAATTGTCCCCCAGATCACCACAATTAAACGATGTCTGACTTGCAGTTATAGTATTGATCCCGCAATTATCAGAACTTCCTCCATCAATATCATTGGGTGTTATGGTCGCATTACCTGTATTATCCAAAGCGATAATTATATCATTACATACGGCCACAGGATTTTCATCATCCTCAACCGTTACATTCTGGTTACAACTGGCTGTATTGCCAGCATCATCTTCCACAATCCATGTTACGGTGGTAATACCAATGGGGAATACATAGGTTAAGGGGTCAATGGTTGTTCCACCCACCTGGGTAATCACATTATTTACGGTACAATTGTCATCGGTAATCGGTATACCTAAGTTTGCTGTGGTGCTGCAGTCGCCGGTACCATCATCCGAAGTATATACTGTGATATCTCCCGGGCAGCTGATCGTAGGATCTTCATCATCAACAACAGTTACATTCTGGGTACAACTGGTGGTATTCCCGGCATCATCTTCTACAATCCACGTTACGGTGGTTAATCCTGCAGGAAATAAATAAGTCAACGGATCAATCGTTGATCCACCAACCTGGGCGATCACGCTGTTTACCCCACAGTTATCATCGGTGGTGGGAGTACCTAAAGTTACGGTAGTACTGCAATCGCCGGTGCCGTTATCTGATGTGTTAACGGTAACATCTGCAGGGCAACTGATCGTAGGATTTTCGTCATCCACTACCGTTACCTGCTGGGTACAACTGGCAGTATTGCCGGCATCATCTTCAACAATCCACGTTACCGTGGTCACTCCTACAGAGAATACATAGGTTAACGGATCAATCGTTGATCCGCCAACCTGAGCGATCACCGAACTCACGCCACAATTATCATCGGTTGTGGGGGTTCCCAAGGCGGCAGTCGTACTGCAATCGCCAGTGCCGTCATCGGATGTGTTAACGCTAACATCTGAAGGGCAGCTGATCGTGGGATCCTCATCATCAATTACTTCTATATCTTGTGTACAGTTTGCTGTGTTTCCTGCATTATCCTCCACAATCCAGGTTACGATTGTTATACCTGTTGTGAATTGATAGGTTAAAGGATCTATAGTCGTTCCTCCCACCTGAGCAATCACTGAACTTACACCACAATTATCATCGGTTGTGGGTGTTCCTAAGGCGGCAGTCGTGCTGCAATCGCCGGTGCCGTCATCCGAGGTATTTACACTTACATCGGCAGGACAGCTGATCGTGGGAGCTTCGGTATCATTGATCGTTACCGTAAAGCTACATTCATTAAAATTACCGAATAAATCTTCAACACGATAAGTAACGGTAGTTACTCCCGAGTTAAAGGCTGTACCCGAAATATCATGGATCCCTGTGGCCGGTGAACTGCCGGTGGTGGCTCCGCCCATGGTCCAGGTTTGTAATACAACGCTACAATTGTCATCCGTAGTAGGGGCTAATCCATACACTTCTGCCGTACACAATCCCGCATCATTGTCCTGAACAACATTCCCGGGACAGGTTAAGGTGGGAGCTATATTGTCTTCGACCGTTACCGTGGCTGTACAAGTTGAAAAGTTTCCCTGTTCATCGGTTACCGTCAGGATTACCGAATTGTCCCCCAGATCCGAACAGTCGAAGCTGTTAGGAGCAGCCGTAAGGGTAAGGTTCGCCTGAGAAGTACAATTATCTGTAGATCCATCGTCAATATCGACACCGGAAATAGTTACATTTCCGGTAGCATCCAGCTCTACAGTAATATCTTGACAAACTGCTGTCGGGGGATCATTATCTTCAACGGTAATAGTTACATTATCATTGCCTGTACAACCATTGTTATCAGTAACTGTATAAGTTAAGTTAAATGTCCCGATGGACGAACCGGTAAAATCCGGTTTTTGTATATCGGTAAAATCCAGGTAGGATATATCCCCGGTCCATTCATGACTGTCAATGGATGAACCATCGGGACTAAGGGTTGGATTTCCATCCAGCTCGATTGTTGAATTGGGACAAATCGTAGGATTATCAGGAATAATTGATGCTGTAGGATTCGCTAACTGAGTAATTGTAATATCACTTCCCTTTTTCACACATCCATTCGCATCAATAACATATATTCTATAGGTGTCGGCAAGTAGATTTTCAAAAACGCCGGTGGCGTTTGTTGTGGAATCGTTGTCACTAGCACGTACGATGGCATAGGTTAAAGCTCCGGTTCCCCCGCTTCCGCTAATGGTAATCGTTCCGGTATTGTTGGGGGTAGTACAGCTGTTGGTATAGTCTACTCCAGTAATTACAATTTCATTGGGGATATAATCATCATACCCATAACCCGGCAAAAAGTAAATTTCTATTTCTGCATAGGGAGGGCTTCCACAATTGTATTTATCTTTTATCAATACTTTATACCATCCAATGGATGCTCCTGTTAATATCTTATGGGAAGGATCATCTGTTGTTAAGGTATCCCATGTAGCTCCATTATATTTAACCCATTGATAGGAGTAGGGTTCTGTTCCGCCTGAAGCATATGCTTCAAGCTCTGCATCACTGCTATTGTAGCAGGATAAGCCCTGATTAACGCCAATGGAGTCCCCTATAAATTTATCGGGTTCGTAAACAGGCACTAATTGAGATGTAGACCCTTCTTGATCAATAATTTGTATATAATATGGGTGTGCTTCTAAACCACTAAAAATATATTCAGTATTTGAAATAAAATCAGATTGTGAAATAATGTTATTCGAAGATTCCCAAGGTTCTCCATCCCAAAGCTGATATTTAAAATTTGGTGTCCCGGAAACATTATAAATTCTTATGCTTCCGTCCGATCCCTCAAAACAAGTGACTGAATCAACGTCTAAATCAAAAGTAATACTTTTTGCCTCCTTATTGGAAGCATAGGTAATATTATGAAATTCAATTTCCCCTGTTTTAATATTTTTATTAGTTATTGGTTGAGAGGATATAAATGAATTAATATCTTTTTGTATATTTAAATTACGCCCTTCATCTAAATTAAGTTTGGAAAAATATACTGATGATGATTCCAGATTTATATACTTCTTTTGGTTCCCAGACGAAATAAATTGATCACATTCTATTACATTCTTGTTTGCAATTAATGTTCCTTCAATTATTACAATATTTTTTGTTGTTTTTAAATGATTGTCTAATATCCAGGAACCTTTTCCTTCTAAAATAAGATCAGAATTAAGAGACTCAGATACGGATATTGATTTATTTTCATTATCACTTTTTAAAACAATATCGCCAAAAAATGCATGATTAACATTTTCGTTAATTAATAACGAACCATAAACATGAATTTCTGCTTTGGTCCATTTTTTAAACAGAAATGAAGAGCTTTTTAAGGTTGGTTGGAAATTGTCCACCTCCCATCGAAAATCGTTACAATAAACTACCTCTTTTATAATAACAGTTTGGTTGTTTGATGTAAACGAATTATGATCAAAAACAACATGGTCTTTCTTAGTGGGTACGGTTGCTCCCGGAGCACCACCTGGGGTCTCAGACCATTGTTGAGGATCGTTCCAGTTTCCCGATCCGTTTACCCAATATCGACTATCTGAAAAAGCTGCTTTTGTGGTTGCAAAGGCAAGAAAAACAGTTAGGGACAAAAAAATAAAAATTCTCATATTTCTGAACATGAGCTACAAATTTTGGCGAATTGTTAATAAAATAAATACAATGTTAATAAAATTTTACGTTTTGACTGAACCTTTTGTTTCAAAATTATTAATAATCGGGCACTTATTGGTCAATTTTTATCAACATTTCAAAAACAAAAAAAATTTTACTTTCATTTTTTTGTTAATAACTTTTTTAAATAAGTGACGAATAATCAATAACTAAACACGTTCTAACTCTTGAATAACATATCTTCTGGTAATATATCTAACTGGATACCAGGCAGCTAAAAAGCCAATCAAACTTATGGTTACAAAAACAGCCACAAAATCAGTCCAGCTTATTGCTACAGGATAGGCATCAATTATAAATGAAGCTGAGCCCTGAAGCTTTACCAGCTCAAATTTAATTTGCAGCAAACAAATGAGACCTCCCAGTATTAATCCAAAAACAGCGCCTACTATAGTTATAAGCCAACCCTCCGTTAAAAATATCTGTCGTATGGTTTTTAAATTCGCTCCCAGGCTTCGAAATGTAGCAATGTCCTCTTTTTTATCAATGATTAACATGGTTAATGAGCCTATAATATTAAAAGAGGCTATAATAAGTATAAAGGTGAGTATAATAAAAATATATATTTTTTCTGATTTCATAATTTTATAGAACGACTCATGCTGTTGGTGTCTATTTTTTATCACGAAATCATAGCCTAAAATATCCTTTAGTTCATTTTGGGTATTATTTAATTGTCTTAAATCATTTAATTTAACTTCAAGAGCACTAACTTCCTGGTTGTAATCAAATAATTCCCTTGCATAATCTAATGGTACAATAATATATTTGGTATCGAATTCCTGTTGAATACCAAAAACACCAGAAGGAAAAATATAGTTTCTGTTAAAAGCGCTGGCAGGATTCGTCGTAATATTAGCATCGCGCCTTGGAACATAGATTATTATAGGGTCGATATAATTCAATCCGAGCGATAAATAATAGGCTACACCTTGTCCAACCACGGCGTAATTTTGATCGTTTTTCTTCAGGATAAAGTCTCCAGCGACCATCATGGTATCTACTCCGGAAATATTTTCAAAATTATCACTCACGCCTTTAATGGTAGCAATATATTGTTGGTCGCTATACTTTAACAATGCATTTTCTTCGAAAGTCTCTGCTACATCAAAAACATTTGAATGATTGATAATTTTCGTTTTTAAACTATCGTTTACTGTAAAAACTTTCCCGGTAACCGGTGTTATTTTCAAATCCGGATCAAAGGCATTATACATCGACTTGATTACCTCGTCGAAACCATTAAAAACAGACAAAACAACAATTAAAGATGCCACCCCAATGGTTACGCCAATAATCGAAATCATTGAAATAATATTAATGGCATTTCGCGATTTTTTGGCAATTAAATAACGTTTCGATATAAATACGGGAAAATTCAAAATTTTTTATTTTTAGATTTTATTGTTTATACGCTTTTACTATTAACCCGGTTCCGGTTTGATGTTTTTGGTTTATATCAAAATAATTTAAAACAATTGATATCGGATAGGCTAAGATATAATAAACAGGCAAGATGATAAAAAATAATTTGCTTGCATTTAACATTAAAATCGGGTACTTCATCGATAGTTTCCAGGATATTTTACCCGGTGTTCCGTATGAATAGTTGCTTTCCACATTTGAAAAACCCGCTTTTTCAAGTTTCTCTTCAATTTCGTTAATATTATATCCATCGCGAACATGCTCATCGATAAATGAATGGTCATCATCGCCATGAACATCCGAGCCACCCTGGTCTGATGGAGTAGATATTAACAACATTCCTCCTGGCTTTAGCGAAGCATAAAAATTACGAAATACAGTAATATCGTCTTCAATATGCTCCATCACATCAACGCTTAAAATCAAATCAAAGGCCGATTCTTTTTTAAATTGAGTTAAATCGGCATATTCAAACTGTACTTTTTCGATTTTTTTTATTTGTTTGAAAAACCGGTTACAATCATCGATTTGTTCCTGCTTAACATCAACCCCCAAAATTTGCCAGTATTTTGATTGCTTGGAAAGATAATAGCTATATTGACCGAACCCTGATCCTGCATCTAAAACCCAGGCTTTACCCTTATAATTTTTTTTCCATTTGCGGATAACTTTTTTAATGTGCCAGGTGCGTAACAATAGCAAATCAAGTAATCGATAAAATAATTTACGTAAAAAAGGGCGTTTATTAAATACCGTTCCGAGGCTTTTTTTTATGGGATCGTATTTCATTTTTTTCTTTCTTTTCACCGCTAACCTGCCAGCCGGCAGGCTGGGGCGCTAAGTATTATTTTAATATGTTACACAAGATATTTCTTTTAATATCTCTTCGCGTCTTCGTGTCTTCGCGGTTCATATTTTCCTTATTTTTTTACCGCTAATAATTATTTTAAAAGCTTATCAATATTCTCGATATAATCCAACGAGTCGTCAATAAAAAACTTCAACTCAGGTACTTTTCGTAGCTGATGTCTTATCCTTTTCCCCAAATCAAATCGTATTTTATTTTCAATATCATTAATATATTGAATAAATTCATCTTTATCATTAACCGGAAAAAGGCTTAAATATACTTTAGCTATCGACAAATCAGGCGATACCCTTACGGCAGTAACCGTTATCATTTTATTTTTGAACAGAGTGTTCGTTCCTTTCTGAAAAATATCACCCAAATCTTTCTGCAGTAACCGCTCTATTTTATGTTGTCGTGTTGAACTCATAGTCCTAAATTTTTAAAAATTATATAATTGCTCAAAATTAATGAAGTTTGATGAATATTTGCGGTTCCTTTTAAATTTCTTCGTGTCTTCGCGGGTAATATTTGTTTCTTTTTTTTCTGCACCGCTAAGACGCCAAGGCGCTAAGTTTTTTTTAATATTACACAATATATATATATATTAAATTTTCTTTGCGTCTTTGTGCCTTCGCGGTTAAATTTCCGTACTTTTTCACCTCTAAGCCGCCAAGGCGCTAAGAATATTTTTTAATTATTACATAATATTTTTTTAAAATACTACACAATATATATTTTCCTTTTAAAATATCTGTTTTTAATGATCGAAATAATGAGTATATTGTATGATTGTTAAATTAAATAAACTACAGTACTATGGGCTTTATATCAAATATGTTTAAAAAACCGGATAGTAAAAAATACAATACAGGCATTGCATTAAGTGGCGGCGGTGTTCGTGGCTTTGCACATTTAGGGGTATTAAAGGCTTTAAATGAGCATGATATCTACCCTGAAATTATTTCAGGAACAAGTGCGGGTGCAATTGCAGGTGTTTTTTATGCAGATGGGTACAGCCCCGAAGAAAGTTTTGAAATTTTTTATAATAATAGTCTTTTCCATTTTACCCAGGTTTCTATTCCTAATAAAGGATTTCTTTCCATGGAAAAAGTATCGAAAATATTAAAAAAAACAATTCGGGCGAAAACGTTCGAAGAGTTAAAGATACCATTATATGTAGCAGCCTCCAATCTTAACGATGGAGAGATTGAATATTTTCATCAAGGTAAAATTATAGATAAAGTTATTGCTTCGGCAAGCATCCCTGTGCTTTTTAAACCTCAAATAATAAATGGTAAGACTTTTGTCGATGGTGGCGTTTTTGATAATTTACCGATAGAACCGATTAAAAATCAATGTGAAAAGTTGATTGGTTCACATCTTAATCCTCTTGAGAAAGAAGAAAATCTTGATAGCATCATGAAAATTGCTGAACGAACTTTTCATTTATCAGTAGGTGCTAAATTAAAAGAAAAGAAAGAAGTTTGCGACCTTTTTATCGAGGCTGAAGAACTTCGCAATTATGGAATGCTCGGACTGGATAAAGGCCGCGAAATTTTCGAAGCTGGATATAAAATAACTCAAAAAATACTGAAAAAGAACAGCTCTTTTTAATTATAACTAAATATTTTTTTCTTCGCGTCTTTGTATCCCTGATTGCATGCCATACGGCACTGCTTGCCTACCGAGGGCAAGGTAAATCGTCAGGCAAGTTCGCATTTCATATTTTCCATTTTTTTTACCGCTAAGGCGCCAAGATTTTTAATATTACACTATTATATTTCTTTTAAAGTATCTGTTTTTTATGACTAAAATAATGAGTATATTATAGCTTTGCTAAAAATAGTAAATATCGGATCATATTATGGGGTTAATGTCTAATGTATTCCAAAAATTAAATAATCCTAAGTACAATATTGGTATTGCGCTTAGCGGTGGTGGAGTACGAGGTTTTGCCCACCTGGGAGTGTTAAAAGCATTAAACGAGAAAGGAGTCTTCCCCGAAATTATTGCCGGAACAAGCGCAGGGGCTCTTGCTGGTATTTTTTATGCTTATGGATACAGTCCCGAAGAAAGCTTTGAGATTTTTTATCATAACAGCCTTTTCCATTTTACTCATGTTGCTATCCCGAAGAAAGGACTTTTGTCCATGGAAAAAGTATCGAAAATATTAAAAAAAACGATACGGGCGGAAACTTTTGAAGAGCTAAAAATACCGTTATATGTAGCAGCAGCAAACTTAAATGATGGTAAAATTGAATATTTTCATCAAGGAAGTATTCTTGAAAAGGTTATTGCTTCGGCAAGTATACCGGTGCTTTTTAAACCACAGATCATTGATGGTAAAACTTTTGTTGACGGCGGTGTTTTCGATAATTTACCGATAGAACCGATTAAAGATCAATGCAAAAAACTGATTGGATCGCATGTAAATCCTACCGGAGAAGAAAAAAACCTGGATAGTATTTTTCGTATTGGCGAACGAGCTTTTCATTTAACGGTTGACACGATATCCAAAGAAAAGAGAAAACTTTGTGATCTTTTTATTGAAGCTGCCGGACTTAGTAATTATGGGATGTTTAGCCTCGACAAAGGGCGCGAAATTTTCGAAACAGGTTATAAAGTAACCAAAGAAACCCTCGAAAAAAACAATCCGCTTTAAGCTAACTGGGAAAATCAACGGTTTATACTAATTAAACCTTTATTTCTCCTACGTCAGCAGCATTATTCATCAAGTTTAAGAATAATGCAGGTTAAAATAGGACCCAATATTTTAAACCAACTCAATAATAATATTATTTTTGTATGTTGGAAAAAACAAAAATTTTGAGGGATGGATAAAAATTTGATTATTTATAATTCGTTAACCAGGAAAAAAGAGAAGTTTGAACCCATAAAACCTCCATACGTTGGATTGTATGTTTGTGGTCCCACTGTTTATGGCGATGCCCATTTAGGACATGCCCGGCCGGCAATTACTTTTGATTTACTTTATCGCTACCTGAAACACCGCGATTATAAAGTCCGTTATGTAAGAAACATAACCGATGTGGGACACTTAGAAAACGATGCCGATGAAGGTGAAGATAAAATTGCCAAAAAAGCACGTTTGGAACAATTGGAGCCCATGGAAGTGGTTGAATATTTTACCCATCGCTACCATGAAAATATGGAAGCATTAAATGTACTGCGTCCCAATATTGAGCCCAAAGCTTCGGGACATATCATTGAACAGCAGTTGATGGTAGAAAAAATTATTGAACATGGCTTTGCTTATAAAGTAAACGGGTCTATTTATTTTGATGTTGAAAAATATAATGAAAAACATGATTACGG
>Ga0209943_1001836_pt1 | contig 12243 bp, 13 predicted proteins | sample SalPonR1_B_D2_MG_FD_185698 | JGI IMG/M metagenome (GOLD analysis project Ga0209943, IMG submission 185698) | Salt pond soil microbial communities from South San Francisco under conditions of wetland restoration - Salt Pond MetaG R1_B_D2_MG... ... | reverse complement strand
ACCGCGACCGAGAGCGCGCCACCCGAGACCGACGAGACCGAGAAACCCAAGAAGAAGCGCCGCCGCTCGCGCAGCCGCAAGCGCAAGCCGCGCTCCGGCGACGGGCAGGGCGACAACGGCGCTCCGCAGGAGGTGAAAGAGTCCGCCGCCGCTGAGGCGACGACTGACACCCAGGCAGAGCCGCAGACGGACTCGCAGGCGGACACACAGGCGGAGACGCCGACCCCGGTCGCGCCCGCAGAAGAGACGACCGCACCCGTGGCCGAGAAGCCCAGGCGCACCCGCGCACCGCGCAAGAAGAAGCCGGTACCGGATGCCGCCGAGGCCGCGCAAGGCACCGAGGCGGACTCGCCGCAGCCAGAGCCTCAACCCGAGCCCGAGGCCAAGCCGAAGCGCCGCACCGTGTCGCGCCGCAAGAAGACCGACGCGCCCGCGCCCGCCGCCGAGCAGCCCGCGCCGGTCGCGGAGGAGGACGCCGCCGCACCAGACCAGGGCTCCACGCCCGAGCCGGTGGCCGAACAGCCGACTCCAAAGCCGGACGCAGCGGCCGAGCCCCCCGAACCGCAGCCCGGGCCCGTGACCGAACAGCCGGAGCCCGAAGAACAGCCCAAGCCCAAGCGGCGCGGGTGGTGGTCGTTCGGCTGACACGGGTCCGCGTCCCGGCCCGGTGCCGGGGCGCGCACCCGCTCAGCCCGACTTGCGGATGAAATAGGTCTGCACGTCGCCCGCGTCCTCGGTCGAGATCAGCTCATGCCCGCTCTCTGCACAGAAATGCGGCACGTCCACGATCGCCGCCGGATCGTCCGCCTGCACCGCGATCACCTCGCCTGCGGCCAGCGGTTTCAATCGCTTGCGCAGCTTCAGCACGGGGAGCGGGCACAGCAGCCCGCGCGCGTCGAGGGTGTGATCCGGGGTCATGCTCCGCAGATAGCCGCGCTGTTACAGCCTGTCCACAAGGATGTGACAGCCTGTCGGGTGACGCGCGGCACACAACCGGCTATGTGAGGGTCATGTTCGGAATCGAGATCATCGACGCAGCACTCCTGCCCGCCATGTTCGTGGCGCTTCTGGCGGGAGTCATCTCCTTTCTCAGCCCCTGCGTGCTGCCCATCGTGCCGCCTTATCTCGCCTACATGAGCGGGGTGAGCCTCAACGATCTCTCGGAGGAAGGCCACCCGCGCGCGCGCGCCGTCGTCCCGGCGCTGTTCTTCGTTCTGGGCCTCTCTACGGTGTTTTTGTTTCTCGGGTTCACCGCCTCGGCGCTGGGGCGGGCCTTCCTGCAATATCAGGACTGGTTCAGTACCATCGCCGGCATCCTCGTGATGGGCTTCGGCGCGCATTTCGTGGGGGTTTACCGCATCGGCTTTCTCGACCGCGAGGCGCGTCTCGACGCGGGCGACCGGGGCGGCTCGTCGCTGGGTGCCTACGTGCTCGGTCTGGCCTTCGCCTTCGGCTGGACGCCCTGCATCGGCCCGCAACTGGGCGCGATCCTGTCGCTGGCCGCCTCCGAGGCCAACGTGACGCGCGGCACCACGCTGCTCGCGATCTATGCCATCGGCCTTGGCGTGCCCTTCCTGCTGGTCGCGGCCTTCCTGCCGCGCCTCGGCGGGCTGATGGGCTGGATGAAGCGCCACATGGCGCAGATCGAGCGGGTGATGGGCCTGCTGTTGTGGACCATCGGCCTGCTGATGCTCACCGGCGGGTTTTCGGATTTCTCCTACTGGCTGCTCGAGACCTTCCCGGCGCTGGCGCTCCTCGGCTGACGGGCGTCAGCTTTCCATCCAGATCGTCACCGGGCCGTCATTGACGAGATGCACCCGCATGTCGCCGCCGAACTGCCCGGTCTCCACCGGCACGCCGTGGCCCGCGAGGGCGGCGGCGAAATGCTCATAAAGGCGGCGGCCCTCCTCGGGCGGCGCGGCGGCGGAAAAGCCGGGCCGGTTCCCGCGCGAGGTATCGGCGGCCAGCGTGAACTGACTGACCACCAGCGCGGCACCCCCGGCATCGAGGACCGAGCGGTTCATCCGCCCCTCGTTGTCGCGAAAGATGCGCAGCTTCGCCGCCTTGGCCGCCAGCCGCTCGGCCTCGGCCTCGCCATCGCCCTGCATGGCGCAAACCAGGATCATCAGCCCCGCGCCGCAGCGCCCGATGACCTCGCCCTCGACACTCACCTCGGCCTCGCTCACCCGTTGCAACAGCGCCCGCATCGCTCTCTCCTGACTTGAGGCGGATCAAGGAAATCCCCATCTCCGCAGTGTAAGTTCAGGAAACTGCACCGCATAGGAGGATGTTGCAATGGTTGAGAAATCCCATGTCGCCGGCTTCTGGCCGCAGCTTTACGAACCCTTGCGCAATTTCGGCTCGCGCGTGGCTGACTGGCTTGCACCCGCTTCGGATGCCTCGTCGGACGAGGATGCCTACCGCATCACCATGGAGCTGCCGGGCGTCGAGGAAAAGGATATCGAACTGTCGGTGCACGAGGGTGTCGTGACCGTGACCGGCGAGAAATCCGCCACCCGCGAGGAAAAGGGCGAGACATGGTTCTTCTCCGAGCGGCAATACGGGCAGTTCAGCCGATCCTTCCGCCTGCCGCCCGATGCCGATGGCGCAAAGGTCGACGCGCATCTCAAGGACGGGGTGCTCACCGTGATCATCCCGCGCCGCAGCAAGGCGCCGGAGGAGGGCCGCAAGGTCGAGATCCGGCGCGGCTGAGACCGGCGCAAGCCCCGGCGGGGGCCGCGGCCTAGCGAAACCTGTCGACCAGCTTCTGCAACGGGCTGCGGTCGTCCCCGGGCGACTCTTGGGGTGGTTGCGCGGGCTTGGCCTCTGGCGGCTTCGCCGCCGGGCGCGCCGGGGCCATGCGGCTCGCCACGGCATTCTGGAACCGGTCCGGCTTGCCCTCCGCGAGCCATGGCGCGCCATCGCCGATCCCGCGCATCAGGTCGTCGAGCCACTCGGCATCGGCCTTGGCGAAATCCTGAAGCACATAACCCGCCACCCGGTCCTTGTGGCCGGGATGGCCGATCCCCAGCCGCACACGTGCATAGTCGGGCCCCAGATGCGCATGGATCGAACGCAGCCCGTTATGGCCCGCGTGCCCGCCGCCGCGCTTGACGCGCAGCTTGCCGGGCGCGAGGTCCAGTTCGTCGTGGAACACCGTGACATCGCCGGGTGCCAGCTTGTAGAAGCGCGCCGCCTCGGCCACCGACTCGCCCGAGAGGTTCATGAACGTTTCGGGCTTGAGCAGCAGAACCTTCTCGCCACCGAGGCTTCCCTCGGCCACGCGGCCGCGGAATTTTGAGCGCCACGGTCCGAACCCGTGATCCGCCGCGATGGCGTCCACCGCCATGAAGCCGATATTGTGCCGGTTGCGGGCGTATTTCGCGCCCGGATTGCCGAGGCCCACGAAGAGCTGCATGGACGGTGCTCCCATTCCCAGGTGAGGGTGGTGTAGGCTGCACGGGCGGCGGAATCAACGGCAGGGGCAGGGAATGGCGGAATTCGAGATCGAGGGGCTGCGGCTCGAAGTACCCGACGCCCATCTCAACGACCGCATAAGGGCCAAGCTCGCCTCGGGCGGCTACGAGGGGCACGAGGCGCGCGCGGCACTGATGCGGCTGCGCGCGGGGCAGCGGGTGCTGGAACTGGGATCGGGGATCGGCTACATCGCCTGCCTCTGTGCCCGCGTCACGGGCCCCGGGAACGTGACCACGGTCGAGGCCAACCCCGGCCTTCTGCCGGTGATCGCGGGCAATCTCGCGCGCAACGGGGCCGGCGACGTGACGGTGCTGCACGGCGCGGTGGGCGGCATGATGGGCGGCGACGCCCCGCTCGCCTTTGATGCGGCGCGCAGCTTCTGGGCGGGGCATATCGCGGACGAGGCCAGCGCCGCGGAACGGCTGGTCGAGGTGCCGCATCTGGGCCTGCGCGACCTGATGGCGCGGGTGCGCCCTTCGCTTGTCATCATGGATATCGAGGGGGCAGAGGCGCATCTCTTCGACGCGCCCTGGCCCGCGCATGTGCGTCACGTGATGATGGAGCTGCATCCCGGCCGCTATCCCGACACGGTGATCCAGCGCATCGTAGATTGCATGTCCGCCTCGGGGCTGACCTACGATCCCGGTCCGTCGCGCGGGCGCATCCTGTGCTTTCGCCGGGTGCGGGGGCGGTAGGCGGCGGTGCCGGGTATCCGGTTTGACCGGGGGAGGTGTCCTGGAGCGGTCTTTCGCCACCCGTCACGCGCGGGATCGAGGTGCCGCAGGCACCGCCGCGCGAGCGGTCATGCCATAGGCATGCTTTCAGCATGACCCGCCCGGACGGGCGGGCGCTTTTGCAACGGTGCAAACCCGCACAATCGTTCGAGGTTTCTTGCGCGATAAAGTGACGAACACGGTCGTAGGAGCGCCCACCCGCGGTCGGGCGCTCGCGCGGCTCATCTTCACATGCCCGATCTCCCCTCCAGGTCATGACCACCGCGGAGACCTCCGCGCTCACGTGCCGCAGAACGTGGCGTGCACCACCTCTGACGCGGCGGGCGGGCGGCGCAGATCGGCCGCTTCGGGCTGGTCCTGGTAAGGCCGCGACAGCACATCCAACAGCCGCTCGAACGGCCTGAAATCCCCGCCGACCGCCGCCTCGATCATCTGCTCGACGCGATGGTTGCGGGGGATGAGCGCCGGATTGGCCGCGCGCATCACCGCCTGCGGGCCGCGCTCCGATGCCAGCCGCGCGCGCCATCCCTCCTCCCACGTGTCGAAAGTCGCCGGATCGAGGAACTGGTCGCGCGCGCCACCCTCGCTCAGCGCGCGGAAGGTGTTGGTGAAATCGGCCCGCCCCTCGGCCATCCGCGCAAGCAGGTCGGCGACGAGCGCCGCATCCTCCTCCGTGGGTTCGGCAATACCGATCTTGGCGGCAAAGACGCGCCGCCACTCGGCCTCGATCCGCTCGGGCATGGCATGCACAAGCGCGGTGAATTCCTCGATCGCCGCGTCCTGGTCGGGCATGAGCGGCACCAGCGCGGTGGCGAATTGCGCGATGTTCCACACGATCACATGCGCCTGGTTGTCATAGGCATAGCGGCCATGCGCGTCGATCGAGCTGTAGACCGTCTGCGGATGGTAGGTGTCCATGAAGGCGCAGGGGCCGTAATCGATGGTCTCGCCCGAGATCGCGGTGTTGTCGGTGTTCATCACGCCGTGGATGAACCCAACCGAGAGCCATTGCGCCACCAGCCGCGCCTGTCGCCGGATCACCTCGGCCAGCAGGTGCGCGGGCCCCTCGACCTGCGGGCAATGGCGCGCGACCGTGTAGTCATAGAGCGCGCGCAGCCCCTCCATATCGCGCCGTGCGGCGAAATACTGGAAGGTGCCCACGCGGATATGGCTTGACGCCACGCGCGTGAGCACGGCCCCGGGCAGGGCACCCGGCTCGCGCCAGACCTGTTCGCCCGTCTCGACGGCGGCCAGCGCGCGGGTGGTGGGCAGCCCCAGGGCGTGCATCGCCTCGGACACCACGTATTCCCGCAGGACCGGGCCGAGCCAGGCGCGCCCGTCGCCCATGCGGCTGTAGGGCGTGGGGCCCGAGCCCTTGAGCTGGATGTCGCGCCGCTGCCCCTCGCGGTCGACCACTTCGCCCAGAAGTAACGCGCGTCCGTCGCCCAGTTGCGGCGAGAACCCGCCGAACTGGTGCCCGGCATAGACCTGCGCCAGTGGCGTGGCCCCTGTGGGCACCTCGTTGCCGGAAAAGATGCGCGCCAGCGTATCGGCGTCTTCGCCGCCTTCGATGCCAAGCTCCGCCGCCAGCGCCGCGTTCCACGCGACAAGGCGCGGCGTGCGCACCGGCACCGCGCTCTGCCGCGTGTAGAAGCGGGGCGGCAGCTGCGCGTAGCTGTTGTCGAAGGGCAGGTCGAGGGTCATGCGCGGCCTTTCACGGACGGGGTGAGGGGTTGCCTCATAGGTAATCGGCCTGTCAGGGAGCGCAAGGTTTGTGGTGGACGGGGCAGGGGGGCGGTGGGTGCCGTGGTGACAAGAGTGGCCTTGAGCGGACATCGGGCACACCAGTTGGGTAGCCGCGCAGCGCCCGTCCGGGCGATCGGGCGGTCGGGCGCTGCGGCGCGCAAACGCGCCTCGATTCCGCGCAACGGCACCAAGGCTGCCTACGTCCGCTCAAACCCTCATGTCAGAGCGGCAAATACTCCACCACCTCGCCCGCCTGCCGTGCCGGATCATGCGGCGAGCGCACCAGCAGGGCGTCGGCATGGGCGAGGATGCTCAGCAGCGAGCTGTCCTGCCGGTCCTCCGCCGCGATCCCCGCCTCCGAAAGTTGCGCGCGCATGTAGTGCTCGCGCGGGCCATTGGCGGGCAGCGGCGCGGCCAGCGGCGCAGTGCGGCGCGGGGCAGGGCAGGTGCCCAGCCCCAGCATGACATCGACCATCGGGGCCACGAAGACATGGCCGCACACCATCGCCGAGACCGGGTTGCCTGGCAGCCCGACCATTGCCGCCGCGCCCATGCGCCCCGCCATCAGCGGCTTGCCGGGGCGCATCGCGACCTTGTAGAACGCGCGCTCCATCCCCAGTTCCGGCCCCAGCCGCGCGATCAGGTCGTGATCGCCCACCGACGCGCCGCCGATCGTCACCACCAGGTCGCAGCCATCGGCCAGCCCCAGCACCGTCTCGAGCGAGGCGCGGCTGTCGCGCGCGACGGGCAGCAGCCGCGCGCGCGCGCCGCGCGCCTCCAGCAGCGCCTTGAGCCCGAAGGCGTTGGAGGCGATGATCTGGTCGGGGCCGGGGTCCTCGCCCGGCATCACCAGTTCGTCGCCGGTGGCGATGAGCGCCACGTCGGGGCGGCGGCGCACCGGGACGGTGCCGATGTTCATCGACGCCAGCAGCGCGATGTCGGCGGGGCGCAGGCGGCGCGGCGCCGCCATCGCCTGCCCGGCGCGGAAATCGCAGCCCGCAGGGCGGATGTTGTCGCCCGCACCGATGCCGTCGCCCAGGGTGATGGTATCGCCCTCTCGGCTCACATCCTCCTGCAGGATCACGCGGGTCGCTCCTCCGGGCACCGGCGCGCCGGTAAAGATGCGCACCGCCTCGCCCGGCCCCACGCGACCGGAGAATCCATGCCCCGCCGCCGCCTCGCCAATCACGGTCAGCACCGCGCCGACGGCAGGGGCGTTCACGATCGCATAGCCGTCCATCGCAGAGGCCGGAAAGGGCGGCTGATCGCGGCCCGCCGCCACGTCGCGCGCCAGAACGCGGCCCGCCGCGTCGGCGAGCGGCACGTCCTCTACCCCCAGCGGGGCCACCAGCGAAAAGAGATGGTCCAGGGCCTCGCCGACGGAGATCATGTCGCCTCGTAGCGCCCGGACTTTCCGCCGTCCTTCAGCACGACGCGGATGCCGCCGATCTCCATCGCCTTGTCCGCCGCCTTGGCCATGTCATAGACCGTGAGCGCGGCCACCGAGACCGCCGTCAGCGCCTCCATCTCCACCCCGGTCTGCCCGGTGGTCCTGACCGTCCCCTCGATCCGCACGCCGGGCAGGTCGGGGTCGAGCGTCAGCTCCACTGCCACCTTGGTGACGGGAAGCGGGTGGCAGAGCGGGATGAGGTCCGGCGTCTTCTTGGCCCCCATGATCCCCGCCAGCCGCGCCACCGACAGCACGTCGCCCTTCTTCGCGCGGCCCTCCGAAATCAGGTCGTAGGTCGCGCGCGCCATCCGCACATGCCCCTCGGCCACGGCCACGCGCGCCGTCACGTCCTTGTCGGATACGTCCACCATATGCGCGGCACCCTTGTCGTCGAAATGGGTGAGCGCGGCCATCAGATGCCCCCGGCGGTGAGCGGATTGGCGAGCAGCGCACGGGTGGCACCGGCCACGTCATCGGCGCGCATCAGCACCTCGCCGATGAGGAAGGCGCGCGCGCCGTAGCGGGCCATCTCGGCGAGATCGCCGGGTGTCGAGAGCCCGCTCTCGCTCACGATCATGCGCTCGGGCGGGACGAATTTCGACAGCTTGCGGGTGGTGTCGAGGGATGTCTCGAAACTGTGCAGGTCGCGGTTGTTGATGCCGATCATCATGGATTCGAGCGCGCCCGCGCGGTCGAGCTCGGCGCGGTCATGCACCTCGATCAGCACATCCATGCCCCAGCCCAGGGCCGCCTCTTCCAGCTCCAGCGCCTGCGCGTCCGACACGCTCGCCATGATGATCAGGATGCAATCCGCGCCCCAGGCGCGCGCCTCGGCCACCTGGTATGGATCGTACATGAAATCCTTGCGCAGCACCGGCAGGTCGCAGGCGGCGCGTGCCTGGCCCAGGAACTCCGGCGCGCCCTGGAAACTCGGCCCGTCCGTCAGCACCGACAGGCACGCGGCCCCGCCCGCGGCATAGGATGCGGCCAGTGCCGCGGGGTCGAAATCGGCGCGGATGAGGCCCTTGGACGGGCTCGCCTTCTTGATCTCGGCGACGAGGCCATATCCTGTCTTGCTGGCCTGCAAGAGCGCCGCGGCAAACGGGCGCACGGGGGCCGCGTCGCGGGCCTCTGCCTCGATCTCGTCGAGGGGGCGCTCGGCCTTGGCGGCGGCGATTTCCTCGAGCTTGTAGGCCTTGATCTTTTCCAGAATGGTCGGCGTGGTCATGAAACCTCCGATGTGGCTTTGGCGAGCGCGGCGAGGCGCGTGCGCGCAGCGCCGGAATCGATGCTCTCCGCGGCCATGGCCACGCCCTCGCGCAGGTCGTCCGTGCGCCCCGCGACGGTGAGCGCCGCGGCGGCGTTGAGCAGCACGGCGTCGCGATACGCCCCCGGCGCACCGTCAAGGAGGGCCCCCAGCGCGCGGCCGTTCTCTTCGGGCGTGCCGCCGAGAATGGCCTCGAACGGATGCACGGGCAGGCCGAAATCCTCGGGGTGCAGTTCCGCCTCGCGGATGCGGCCATCCTCTTCCAGCGCGGCGAGCCAGGTGACGCCGGTGATGGTCATCTCGTCGGTGCCGTCGCTGCCATGCACCAGCCAGGCGCGCTCGCTTCCCAACTGTCCCAGCGTCTCGGCCATCGGGCGGATGAGATCGCGCGAGAACGCGCCGGTGAGCTGCCGTTTCACCCCCGCCGGGTTGGTCAGCGGCCCGAGGATGTTGAAGATCGTGCGCGTGCCCAGCTCGGCGCGCACCGGGCCGACATGGGCCATCGCCGGATGGTGCATCGGTGCCATCATGAAGGCGATGCCCGCCTCCGCCAGCACCTTTTCAACCGCCTCCGCGCCGATCATCACGCTGACACCCAGCATGCCGAGCGCGTCGGCCGCGCCGGATTTGGAGCTGAGGTTGCGGTTGCCGTGCTTGGCCACCACCACGCCCGCCCCAGCCACGACGAGCGCCGCAGCGGTCGAGATGTTGAGCGTGCCCTTGCCGTCGCCGCCCGTGCCGACGATGTCCATGGCACCTTTGGGCGCGCGCACCCTGTTGCACTTGGCGCGCATGACGGCGGCGGCGGCGGCGTATTCGTCCACCGTCTCGCCCCGCGTGCGCAGCGCCATCAGGAAACCGCCGGTTTGCGCGGGCGTCGCCTCGCCCTCGAAGAGGATGGTGAACGCGGCCTCCGCCTCGGCGCGCGTCAGGGCGCGGTCGGCGGCGGCGGCGATGAGCGGGCGGATGTCGCTCATGCGGGAACCTGCATCATGTCGAGGAAGTTGCGCAACAGCGCGTGGCCGTGCTGCGAGGCGATGGATTCGGGGTGGAACTGCACGCCGTGGATCGGGTGTTCGCGGTGGCGCAGGCCCATGATGGTGCCGTCGGCCAGCTCGGCCGTCACCTCCAGACAGTCGGGCAGGCTGTCGCGCTCGACCACCAGCGAGTGATAGCGCGTCGCCTCGAAGGGCGAGGGCAGCCCGGCAAACACGCTTGCCCCGGAATGACGGATCTCGCCCATCTTGCCGTGCACGATCTCGGAATGGCGGATGACGCACCCGCCGAATGCCTGCCCGATGGTCTGGTGCCCGAGGCACACGCCAAGGAGCGGAATACCCGCCTTCGCCGCCGCGCGTGTCAGCGGCAGGCAGATGCCCGCCTGGTCCGGGTCGCAGGGGCCGGGCGACAGCAGGATGCCCGCGGGCCGCAGCGCCAGCGCCTCGGTGACGTCCATCGCGTCGTTGCGCACGACGCGCGTCTCGGCCCCCAGCTCGCCCACGTAATGCACGAGGTTGTAGGTGAAACTGTCGTAATTGTCGATCAAGAGCAGCATGGCGCCTGTCCTCTGGCAACGGGGCTGTTGGCCTTGGGGCCGGTCGCGGTATACTTGTTCAGGCTTGCGCCGGACCGTCAAGGGGCGCTAGGCCGGAAACGCGGGCCAGCGGGCACAAGAGACAACGGGTGAGGGCAGCAATGCGCGGTGTATTGGCGGGAATGATGACGGGCCTGATCGTGTCGGGTCTCTTGCTGGGGGCCGCGTCGGTTGTGGTCGATCTCGCCGACATGGCGGCCCTGCGCGAGCGTGCCCCCGACGCAGACGCTGTCGAGGTGCCGCCGGGCTCGGGCTTCGATGCGGTGCGCGAGGATCGCGAGGCGGCGCTGCCCGAGGTGGGCGACGGCCCCGCGCCTGCCGATGCCCCGCGCGTGCCGGAGCCCGTACCCGATGACACGCAGGGCCTGAGCGGGGCGGATACCGCCCCTGCACCGGCCACGGGGGACGCGTCGTCGCTTGCCGCGCCGCCTGCCGACGCGCCCGCGACGGGCGGCGTCGCGGTCCAGAGCGACAGCCCCGTGCTGCCCAGCCCGCAGGCCCCGGCTCCCGCGCAGCCCGAGGACGAGGCGCGGCTGTCGATCTCGACCGATCCGGCCCAGCCCCCGAGTCCCGATCCCGGCGAGAGCGGGGCCGGGCTGACCACGCCCGACGACCCGCAGCCCCCCGCCGGTACGGAGGAGGCAGAGGCAGAGGCAGAGGCAGAGGCAGAGGCAGAGGCAGAGGCCCCTGACCCGCAGCCGGATGACGCGCCGCCCGCCGACGACAGCGTTGCCGCCATAGCCCCCGATGAAGGCGCGCCTCAGGCCGACGCGGCCCCGCGCCGCATCGAGCCCGAGGGCGGCGGCGCGCTGACCGGCGACCGCGCCGGGGGCGTCACCACGGACCGCCTGCCGCGCATCGGCGAGACACCGGTCGAGGACGATACCGCCGATGCCGCCGATACCGAAGCGGCGTCCGGGCCCGCCCCGGCCCCGCAGGGCGCGCTGGCGCGCAACGCCGTCGAGGTCGATGTACCGCCCGGCAAGCCGCTGATGGCCATCGTGCTGATCGACGAGGGGCGGAACGCGCTCGGGCTCGAGGCACTGCAGGCGTTTCCCTACCCCCTGAGCATCGCCGTCCCGGCCACGCGCGCCGACGCGGACGCGGCGGCGGCGCGCTATCGCGAGGCGGGGTTCGAGGTGCTGCTCGCCGCCGACCTGCCCGAGGGGGCGGGCGCGGCGGATGTCGAGACCGCGATGGCCGCCTGGCTCGACCGGGTGCCGCAGGCCGCGGCGGTCATCGAGGGCGACGGCATCGGGCTCCAGGCATCGCGCGAGGCCAGCGCACAGCTCGCCCCGATCCTCGTCGAGAGCGGCCATGGCCTCGTGATGCGGCCCAACGGGCTCGATACCGCGCGCAAGCTCATCGCGCGCGAGGGGGTGCCGGCGGCGACGCTGTTCCGCGATTTCGACGCAGGGGGGCAGGATGCTGCCGCCGTGCGGAGGTTCCTCGACAATGCGGCCATGCGCGCCACGCAGCAGCAGGAGGGCGTCATCATGGTGGGCCGCCTGCGCGCCGACACGATCAGCGCGCTCTTGCTCTGGGGCCTTCAGGACCGCGCCGCGAGCGTGGCGCTGGTGCCGGTCTCGGCGGTGCTGCGGCAGGGCGCGTCGGAATAGCCGTTCAGGCGCGGACCTCGCGCCAGTCGCCCGGCGCGATTCCGTCCAGCGCCCAGTCTCCCACGCGCCAGCGCACCAGCCGCAGGGTCGGGTGGCCGACATGCGCCGTCATCCGCCGCACCTGCCGGTTGCGCCCTTCGGTGATGGCGATTTGCAGCCAGCGGTCGGGCACCGACTTGCGGTAGCGCACCGGCGGGTTGCGCGGCCACAGCTCCGGCGGGTCGATCGCCCGCACCCGCGCGGGCCGCGTCGGCCCGTCCTTGAGCACGACACCCCGGCGCAGCGCCGCAATCGCACCCTCATCCGGCACGCCCTCGACCTGCACGAGATAGGTTTTTTCTGCCTTGTGTTGGGGG
>Ga0209943_1001835_pt1 | contig 12247 bp, 13 predicted proteins | sample SalPonR1_B_D2_MG_FD_185698 | JGI IMG/M metagenome (GOLD analysis project Ga0209943, IMG submission 185698) | Salt pond soil microbial communities from South San Francisco under conditions of wetland restoration - Salt Pond MetaG R1_B_D2_MG... ... | reverse complement strand
TCGTTGTTGAGAATAATCCTTCCCCGGAGTGGAAACCATCCAAAGTGAGTATATCCGTCTGATCATTGAGACCGTTTAACAGGATACGATCTGTTCGACTGAACACAGAGTTTTTTGAACCGGTGTTAATAGTACCACTCTGTTCGGATCTGAAATCGACTGCATCTATTCTTTCCATCTCTTGTTCCGGAAATTCGATAGTAGATTCACCGGCATCGTAAAATATATAAGTAAGCATTACCTGGGTCGATGAGCTTATGAGAAGTGTGTTACGTTGAACAGTGTATGTGACGTGATGTTCGCCCGTTGCTGAATCATAAGTATAACTGTAATCTTCGATATTTCTGAAGCTGCCTGATGACAGCAGGGATGGGCCGGTTATCAGTCCCGATGATGTAGGTATCGCGAAAGCCTCCGAAAAAGTTGAGAGGATACCACTCTGGTTTTCTGATATTGATTCTCCAATAATCTGCCCTGCGAGTTGAATTTCCTGATCGGTGATTGGAGCTGAAGCATTTTCGTATCCGTCAATGGAACAACCTGCCATCAGCCATATCACCGAAAGCGTCAGTATGAATGTGATTTTGTTCAAGGTAATATCCGCTTGTTATCAATGTTCACACGTAATACAGTTGAGGGGGTATGAGACCCCTAATCATTTTTGGAATTAAATTTTGACAACAGATCTTCATCGTATGCTTTTGAAAGCACAGAACGAAGATCCTTAAACGCCAGTGTCATGTGATTTTCAACCGTCTTGACACTTACACCCATAGCATCAGCGGTTTCTTTGTATGTAAATTGGTTCATAAAACAGGATTCAAAAACCTGCCCCCGTTTTTCCGGCATGTCATTGATCGCCAGTTTCACGATGCTGAGCAATTCTTTATGATTTACATCTGTTTCCGGTGTATCCCGCATAGGATCCTCTTTTGGAGGATCCTCATCATCAAACTTCTTTTGGTAGTTGACATGATTTATCATTCTGGAATAAGCAATCTGAAAGAGGTAGGCCCTTAAGGATTTGCTTTCATCAATGCCATCCCGCTTTTCCCAGATCATGATAAATGCCTTCTGAACAAGGTCCTGAGCTTCGTCATTACTCATCCCTCTGCTCACCATAAATCGGTAAAGTCCATCATAATGTTCGTCATGAAACGCTCTAAAAGCATCATGATCACCGTTTCTAATGGCCACAGAAAGATCTGCCGGATCAATTCCGTTGTACTTCGCAAAAGCGAGCAGAAGGAACAAGAGTTCTGTGGAAAGTATCATGTGAAAATTTAGCGTGCGTACGGTCAGGAGAATTAATTTAGTAATGATCTGTATTAATTTTTAATTCACCAAATGATTAAACAGTGAAAAGAAATAAATGGAGCATTATGTCGGGTGGCCGGCTAAAGCGGAATGAGTTGCCATGGCGGCGTGGGTAAAAACCCGGTTACGTATTGAGAAATAATACGCCGCCCTCTTTTACCACCACGCATTGTCATTTCGAGCGGAGGCTTGCTTTTTAGGCCGGAGTCGAGAAATCTCTGTTTGCTTGGATCCATCTTAAACAACGCCGTTTCGAAACTCCTGCCAATAAATGGGAGATCCTTCGGCTCGCTGCGCTCACTCAGGATGACAAGAGCGCGTGGTTGAGATCGGCGGGCATATCTTTACGAAGTAGAGCAACTTTTTCAGACGCCCGCCAGTGCGAAAGGGTTGCCATGGCGAAGTCGAAAGCCCCCGCGTTTGGATCCATATTAAACAAAGTATTCTGGAAACTTCCGTCAATGCAAAGTACAATTCATGGATCACAATACATCCGTTATCCCCCTCACTCCCTTACTCCATCATCCCTTCAAACCGTCTTATACTCTTTCGTCTGATAGTATTTCGGTACAGAATCAATCCTGACATGCAGCCAGTAGACGCCCAGCCCGGAGGTGCTGAGCCACCGCGGCTCTTGCTGAACATGATCAAGCATTTCCTCTCCCACACGTGTCCAGAACTCTTTGATTTGATGTCCGGGAGCACTGCGGACAAAGCTGCCTATATGGGTGTAGACTGACTTGTCAGCAACAGGGCAGGGGACAATTAGCTGTGCATCCCCGCCTAGATTCGGAAAGGTGACGGTATCGGAATCAGGCGAGAAATAGCTATTGAACGTGGTTGAATCAGGGGAGACCCGTTCCAGCTGACTGCTTTTGACGATGGTACACTCATAGATCTCGTCAACATTCTCTTTGGTTACCGGTTTGTTTTCCCAGAAAAAAGCGTCGAAGTCACAATCTGCCAGCTGCCGGTTGTACCAGTTAGCGAACTCCTCGTTTTTTGACAATTGAGTGAGAAACTGGCGGTTGGACATCAGCGTGCCATTCTCCTCAAGATGAAAAGTAAAACGGTTGGATTTGGAATCGGATGTGTTAATGGACCACTTGGGCATATACTGTTGTTTTGGCTGTTTTTTCCTTTGAGGGTGAATGTATCCCGTTGCGGCCATCTGATTCTCTAACCCGTTAGCTCGCAAAAGTGTGTGAAGGAATTGTATTGCAAAACTTCTTAATTATCCTAAACACTTTTGAAAACCAAAATTCACGCAATTTTCTTTTTAACCATTTTCTGCAAAAAGATATTATTTGGCATCAGTACCTCTTCGCCTTTATCTGTCTTCAATTTTATAAAAAACAGACCGATGTCACTTATTCTGCCCTCTATTTCAAAGTCTTTATCAATGATGGAAACGGTATCGTCCAATTTAAGCGGATGATTAAAAAAGATAATGACACCTGATGTGATATTTGATAAATGAGACCACTGGGCAAAGAGTGCTATTCCAATAACAGTAAGAACAGAAGCCATAAAAAGGAAGAGCTCCGACTGATTGACGCCCCAAACCGTCAGGATAAATAGCAGCGTAATTGTCAGTAGGACAATCTGGAAAACCTTTTTAATAATCTTACCACGGGTCTTTTGCAGAAAACTCTTGGTAACGGTTCTGTCAATGACTTTTATAGTTGCTATTCGAATTATGATGAATAGAATGATAGCTATTGCGGTCTGAAGCAGTTTTATTTCTGTTACACTCATGTAAGTTGTTGTGTATTGCCTGTTGAATTTAACATTAACTTGTCAATGACATTGCCGGGTAATTATCCTAGATCATATGTAGATAAAAGTTATGCATAAATTACATAAATCGGGATATGATCAGAAAAATGACGGTCATATCAAATATGAACAGCTTGATGAAGCGGTATCAGAACCTGTAAGCTGACTAAACAGGCCTCTTGCTGCTATCACTGTTTCGCCATTATTCATTTAAAGAGTTCTCATATCCGCCCTGAAATCAAGAGGGGGGAGCATCTTCCCGTTTCATGTAATATGAGTCGTAAGATCCCGATACACCGGGCAGCTTCCCGAATACTTCAAACCCAAATTTTTTGTAAAAGTCAGGTGCCTGAAAATCAAAAGTTGAAAGGTAATATTTATAACGGCCTCTTTCGTTAGACGCACTGATGATGGCTTCCATGAGCTCTGAGCCCAATCCCTCGCTACGATGATCTTCCCGTACCCACAGGTGCTTGATGAAAACCCATTCCCATTCGGTATTACCATGTATTGCTCCAATGAGAGCATTATTTTTGCTCTTGGCGATTAACCCGAACTGCTCACTTTCAAAGGGTCCGGTAAACGACCGGTTGAATTTTTTCAATTGCTCTACAGCAAACTCTAACTCCTGGTTACTGTCATTTGAAAATGCATTTAATTTGAAAGATGTCATAGGCTCTCACTTAATTCTTTTCGGCTTTTCTTAAATAATGATTTCGTAATTCAATTAGATATTGACGGATTCTTCCGGCCAGCGCTTTACCTTCCACATGTCGCTAGTCTTTTTCTGCTGATTTGTGCTGAAGTGGGCTATCGAATCTTACCAAGATAAAAGGCCTTACGCCTGACGCTGCATTTCTTTGATGTCCATTCGATCGACCACTCTGTTTAAACGTTGCTTGTATGTGATTAAATCTTGTTTTGGCATAACGGGTAACTCAATATCATTTAATTTTATATTATCTGATGCCGAAAAATTTATTTTTTCTTTAATCCATTGTCCGGATTGGGAATCGAAATACCACGTATTATCAGCATCACCAATTTCAATTTGGTGACCATTATAGCTAAGCTTCATAAAAATTAAGTCCCAATATTCATTCTGGTAATGCTCAGGTCCAAAGTTGATGTGTTCGGTTAGTTTATTTTTAAGTTTTGACATGTCTTTGCCAGGCACATAAAAATCAATGTCATGCAAGGGCCGTGTTGATCCATAACATTGAGCTGCTAAACCTCCCACAACCTGATAGGGAATGTCCATCTGATTTAAGAGATCTATAAGCCACTTTAGTGTGGTATAAAGATCTGATTTATTATTCATGAATTAACAGTAGTGTAGTGGTTAGTCAAAACATCAGACTCCCATTAAAGGGCTGTTTCAGCCAAAACCTACCCGGTTTTCTTAAAAGGAAAAACCTTGAAATAGGTCAGGCTTCTCCAGCCCCATTCCAGTGGGCCATATTTAAATTCTTGAAGCCACCACCTGCTCACTATCATTTGCAGCATAATGATTACGATACCCATTAAAAAGGTATATATGTTTCGCAGATCGCCTAAATAGCCGAGGCCCCAGCCGTACAGAATGAATGTCCCAATGATGGTTTGGGCAACGTAATTGGTTAGTGCCATCCGCCCATACGGCGCAAATGTGTTTAAAAAAGATTCTCCTTTGGGCTTCATGTAGATTAACAAAAAGCCAGCAATCAGAACAAACGTCATAAAGAGATTTGATAAGTCAAATGCCGTAAGCGCGAACATAACTATCCAGCTATCAAATGAAATAGAGTCGCCTTCCTGACCACTAAAGCTGAACAGGAGAATGGTGAGCGCTACCGAGAGAATAAAAAGACCAATGGACCAATAAAGACCCTTGAGCACTTTTTTTCTGTTGTCCCGGAAGTTTTCAAAAAACCTGAATTTACCCGCATACAGACCGAGCAAAAAGAATGCAAATGTCAGGTAACCTCTGCCAAAAACGCCTAGTTGAAAATCAAGCTTCATCAAGCTGCCTTCCGTGGCGTTTATGGTAAATACCTTCAGCAAACTGCCGTTTTTTATAATCTCAAAATAGGCGATGATGTATGGGTTTTCAGGATCAAAGGGTACACCGGAGAATATAGGTTGATCTCCAAAAAGGGCAAAGACCACGTAACGTCCCAATCCTAAAAATAGCAGTGCAGTAACGGCCAGGATCCACTTTGTCTCCAGTCTGTAAAATGGAATCAGCAGGACGCCCAGCAGGGCATAAATCGTCAAGATATCACCCCTGTAGAAGAGATGGTGAAACGCCCCTATAGCGAACAGCAAAATCAACCGCCAAAGGAAACGACCCTCAAACCGCTTGCCTTTTTCAGTGGCTTTATCCATTTGTATAAAGAAACTTAAGCCAAACAGAAATGAAAACAGCGCGAAGAACTTTCCCCGTAAAAACAGGGATATAAAACCTTCAACAATACTATCCGGGATCCCCTGGTTGACCGCAGCCATTGCATCAGCAGGTGGCAGGCTTCCAACATAATTTTCGACCATGTGTACGATGACGATACCGGCGAGCGCAAAACCACGCAGGGCATCAACTGAGTGAATGCGACCTTTTTTCATTGAGGGCAGAGAATTCAGTTGTAAGTTCTTATGGACCCGAATTTGAGCATAACCTTTTATACTGTTCTTTTACGTTTAAGATGCAAAAAAAAGTGATCAGCACTGTTCAGAGTTTTAGCCTCTCACGTATGCAGTTCAGGATGTCTCTGATTTATTTGGCGTTTATATAGGGCTTTCTATCTAAGGGCAGGAATTAGAAGATTAAATCAGGGTGGCCGTCACATAACAGAAATTGACTTCTTTGGATGGCCGAGTAAATAAATCTGGTTCGTCTTTCCTTCAATTACCCCCTTTTCCCACTCGTAACCATCGGACGGAATACCACTTAATAACTCATCCAAATCATCGAGGGTATAAGTTCTTGCATTTGAAACGGTACCATCCCATCCGAAACAGATTGGAATAATTGGAATGAGATACGTAAAAACAAGTTGCTGCAAGGTCATGGGCCGAACCATGGGAGTTAAAAAAAGTCATAATAATGTTAATGGGAAATGCTATCCACCAGGGCCAGATGGGGGTACTATTATCGCTCACTTCAAAGATGCACATTGGTTTACCGCTTTCATGAAAAGTGGTTAAAAGTTTTCTTGCTTCGTGAGGCTTCAAATGATGAAAACTTCCGATCATTGTTCTGAGTCCATCCATTTGGCCATCTAAGTGGGTAACATCAAAGGGTTTAGTCAGATAGTTGATGTTATTTCCATCTTGGCTGTTATAAAATTCTGCCGTTTTAGAATCGGGATAGAGGTCCGTTAAGACTAAACTGATATTTGGCATGTCATGCTTATCACGCAGGATCTCCAGAACGTCAGGCATGGGACCGCCGCTTCCTGAGCATAGATCCAAAATGGTTGATGATTCAGATTTTTTTAATGCGCTGGCAAGCAAATCAGTAATTTTGTGACTCGTTCCCAACAGGTTATGCATCACTAAAATTAATCGCGTGATGCATCGTCGTAACCACCCGGGAAACCAGGTTAAGTCTTCAAATTCAAATAGATGGATTCGTTTCAATTAGAAATAATAAAGCACGTAAGTTATGATGAAGTCTTGCATCGGATTAGCAACAACCCACCCTCCATCGATTTTGGCGATGTTCATAACGTCTACTTGAAACACGGTTATGAACGCTATTTTATGCAAGGATTTCCCATCCCGCAAAACCAATAACGGTATAAAACAAGTTGCTCAGCATATGAATCAGTATAGCCATTTTCAAAGAACCTGTACGCAAATAGATCCATCCCCAGGCAACACTAAACATGAAGTACATAGGCCATAATACCATCGGACTATGCCCGGCCATAAATACCAGGGAAGTAATACTAATGGCCGCCCATGCCGGCAGCCGTTTTGCCAATGACGATTGAAAATATCCTCTGAATACAACTTCTTCCATCACCGGACCGATAACGAGCGCCAAAGTTAGGAAGCCGATCATAGCAAGTACTGATTCTGTACCCTGTATGTACGTAAACATCTGTGATCCGCCTCCAATGATCCCGCCTTTATCGACCATCGGTAAGAGCACAGATCTGTAGATCCATGCCAGAACGTGCGTTGCTCCAAGTACTGCAACAACCAGTGAAACAGCTTTGCTATTTTTGATGATTGAGGGTTGAAGTCCAATCTGGGGATAAAAAGATGATCCGGATCTATGGATATCCCACCAAAACAATAGCAAAACCATAGTTCCACTGAGCAGGACAGACGTCAGCCCAATTACTTGAATATCGATCCCGTCTGTACCACCAATGAGTTTAAAAGCATAAGAGATGATGATTCCAGCAAGTAACTGGCATGCATACATGATAATAATGGCAAGAACGCCCTTTTTTATAGTCAATTGATAAGGCTGGTTAGACATGCTTCCGGTCATATCTGAGTTGGATTTTTCAGAGTGGGCAGTTTTAAAGTCAGTCAATACGTTTCCTGTTTAGGAGATGGGAATGGTTAATTACCCGGGGCCTTACGGGTAATAACTGCCGTAGTTACAGGGACCTAACGGTATATCGATTGAGATGCGCGCAGATTACTATTGATTTGCTAGTCAAAGAAGGGAAAGCTAAAAAGCCGGTCTTATACTGGTATAGGTTGATTCTAATTATCTCCCTCCCGTTTGGGAAGGATGTGTTGATACCTTGTACGGTGCACGGCGGTTAAATTCACGCTACCAAAGAACCAAAAAAAGTGGGCTAAAGCGTGCTCAGGAATCCCACAAACAAAATTAAAAATCCTCCGATCTCAGCTATGATCAGAGCCACCATAAATGTGGTAATCACCCAATTAGGAAGTGTAAATTCCCCCAGTTTATGGGGTTTTTTCATCTGATTATCGGTGTCTTTCAGAACGCCATGAATCACATATGTTGAAATTGCCAGAGCAAAAAACACAATGGGCGCTGCTGCCGACCAGAAAGTTACTGTCTCGGAATAGGGACTTAATTCCACAAATTTGGCCAGAACCAGTGTGGCAAAACTATACATCAGTGAGCTCCGATGCGCAATATCCACATAGACAGGCGCTTGTGCTTCCTTCGATGCATGGATGTGGTAGTACTTCCAAACGCCGGTTATCAGACCGGTGAGCAAGAAAATTCCACAAGCTGTGTACGTAAATATCAGTGATGGAGCCATAGGGTAAATACAGTCAATGGTTTAACACCCAACTTAACTGGTAGAATTGAATAATCATAGTAAGTGCATTGGTCTCAGAATTGACCTGTCTGTTCTAAAGTTTCCCAACTGCCAAATAATTTTACTTCTACAACTTCAGCTGAGTTGGTAGAATCCTGAGCTTGAATTTGAAGAGAAACAAGAAAATGGTTTAAAATATGATTTAGGCAGTATAATGGATAAACGTTTGACCGGCTTGGCTATGTAGGAAAGTAATGTAGCAAAACTCAGAAATTTAAAATGAGCAAATTCTTAAAGATCAAACAGCGGCCCAGGTCCGAAGTTAAACGTTTGTTCGCAGGCTGAACTTCCTTTCTTTTACGCTCCAAGATATTTTAGAAGCTCGTAAACCAAAAAAGCGGGCCACACTAATGCTTTTAAGAATCCCAATACACCTCCCCAAAAACCAGTAGCGTGGCTTATGTAATACAACAGCGCTCCGATCCACCCTAGTCCGTAGATACCGCTCGAAACACCTTGGTTCGCTTTATTATTTTTCTTTTCCATTGTAGTCGCAGGATCTAATTAATCTTATTTGTAAGCCCGCTAAAGTCCTCCGGCAGGGCTATTACTGACAAGTAAAGTGATAAAAAGCTTAATATACTGCAACATTGGAAAAATTAATTATCAACAACAAGCGGCCATATCCGGGTTGAAGCGCTGGTCATAGGGTCGCATAATGGGTACGTTTAGAGATGGTCTTGATCATGAACAGTAGAGGATTAATAACCACGAACTTTGAGATTAAACAAATATCTTTGTTAATAATCATTTCCGTTCAAATTAGCACAAATCTGCTATTACCTATACGCCTTGTTTATTGTATTAATTTGTAAAGGTCTTCTTCAAATTTGTAGTAGGTTTCTTCATATCTGTTGTTACTTAAAATCACCAGATATTCATTGCTTTCCGGAAGATACAAGACCGTTGTTTTCCAACCGGCCCAACTGCCATTATGGTACACCCACTTGCCTTTTGATTCAGTCTCGTAGATGGCAAACCCATAGCCGTATCTTGTTGAAACGCTGTCAACAGAAAACATTTGTAGTTTACTATTTTCAGAGATCAGTTTGTTGTAACGTAAAGCTTGTTTCCATTTTTCAAGATCAAGCGTTGAGGAGAAAATTCCTTTGCCACCAACGATAGTATTCATCCAATGTATATGTTTGTGGTCTTTATCGTTTTCAACTTTTTGATAGATGTCTTTTTTCGTGATGAAAGGCAACCAGGACCACCAAGACTCAGGAGATAAAGTATAGCCCATTGCAATATTTTCACTATCTGGAAGGTATCTGCTGCTATTCTGAACCTTCGATGAGAGCATACCTGCAGGTTTAAAAATGTGTTCTTGAACATAATCCGCATATGATTGTCCGCTAAGCTGTTCAATAATTGAGGCTAAAACCACATATCCGGTATTGCTATATTGATACTCCGTTCCCGGTTCAAATGCTAAATTTATTTGCAAACCGGATAAGATTTTTAGCAAGTCTTTGTTCGTTGCTTGTTCTTTTCGATCCCAATTATCTCTGTCGTAGAGAATTTTTTGATATCCTGGCAATCCTGATTGATGCCTTAGTAAATGTTCAACTGTGATATCGCTGTATGGAAACCCTCTAATTATTTCGTTGGCCTTGGTTTCATAGGCCAGCATTCCATTTTCAATCAATTGTATAATGGCCAGGGCCGTAAACTGCTTTGTATTCGACCCGATATCAAAAATGGTGCTATCATTTAGTGGCTGTTTGGTTTCGAAATTTCTATAGCCATAATTGCCTGTGAAAATAATAGAGTCGTTCCTGGAGTAGAGTACATTTCCATTAAATCCTTCAGAGGCGTGTTCTAAAGCCACGCTGTCAATACGCTCAGAAATTTGCCCATTGGATATAAATGGAATAAAAATAAGAAGCAGTAATAATTTATACTTTTTCATTAACCTAACAGTATATTTTGTATGCTATGACATTAGTAAATCACTGATGCTATTGAGGGCTTTATTTAAAAGCTTTATTCATGTTATTCTTAAAATAATGAGGGTAACATGATGAAATGGGAGTTAGTATCAAAGTTTGAATATTACCTTTGGCTTAAGGGATTTCCCGGTTTTTGATATTGCATTAGCCCTATGACAGACCTGCAATTATACCGCCATCTGCTTAATCAATTGCTGGTAAAATATATTTTGGTATCATTTGATTTGGAGGAGTACTTTTACCATATAGTTCGTACGAATTATAATTTCCTCCAGTAAAAACTGTGACCATATCGTACTCAGGCCAAATATTGATTTTTTGCCCTCCATTACCCGACGCCATATATGAGTTGTATTGCTTTCCATCCACGACAAAGTGTTTGTGTTCCCATAGATAGCCAAACCCGGAAGAGTGTTCTTTAAACGTTTTTCTTACCCAGGTTTTTGGAAGTATTTGCTTTCCTTGCCATTTGCCTTCATTCATATACATTGTCGCAAGTTTGACCATATCCCGAGGTTGAAAATACATCTGACTAAACGTTTGCCGGCTTGAGGAATCAGGATCAAATCGCCATTCGTAATGGGCAATACCCATGGGCTTAAAAAGATCTTCATCAGCAAATTCTTCAAGGATTTTGTTGGTCGCAATCTCAACAAGCCGACCTAAAGTTAATGCTACGCCTGTGCAATAAAATGGTGTTTTGCCCGGCTTAGTAACCACTGGTAAATCAAGGGTGTATTTCACCCAATCGCTACTGTTCATCATCTCTAGTTCATTACCAGCACTTTCCGGATTGTCATTCTCACAATCCAATCCATGGCGATAGGTTAAAAAGTCTTGAATGGTAATACTTTTTTTCTGATCACTCATATGATCAAAACTCTCATATTCATCTTTGAAATAGGGTAAGAGTCGATCTCTGTCACTGCCGATGACACCAGCTTCTATGGCTAACCCCACAAGTGAACCGATGAACGCTTTCGTTGCTGAACGCAGTTGATGCTCGGTATTTCTGTCATATCCATAAAAATATTCTTCAAGCACCAGCTTCTTGTCCTTGTAAATCAAAATGCTGTGAACATCGGGATATTCGCCTTTAATGGTTTCTTTAACCATCTCTTTAATACGCTCTTCCTGTTCGAAAGCATTGTTGATATGTCCGGTTTCAAGGCCATCATTCGTTTCTTCCGGAGTCTGATAGACATAATCCTTAGGATGATCAAATAACTCTTTACGTGGATACCACACCATTTTATTAATATCAGTTGTGATTAGCCCAAAAGATTGTCCATCAACCATATAGCCTTTAATATTTCCCTGATCATCTCTTTGAAAGATCACAGGAGCATCCTGAACATTGGAAAAGGTATCCGCCTCAACATGGAATAATGGATACTTAGCATCGTCAATAACTGCATATAGCATAGTATCCATGGGGGAAACAATTATTTTTAACGTCGATTCTGAGAAGTATTCATATTTCCCATCGTACTCTAAAAGTTGTTGATACGATGCAGATGGCTGACTTTTGTTTTGCATGGACATCAAATCCATCCCACAATAGGGACAACTTCCGCCTTCATGGAACTTCTCATCTGTTTCATGGGCTTGACAATCACATGGAGGGCAATAAAATGTTGACGTTTCTTGACCTGCTGCTGAAAAATAAATGGCAAGAAATAATGGTAAAATTAAAATTACTTTTCTCATGAATGAACAGTTGTAAGTATAAATAATATTTATTTAGAAGTAGAAAAACTCACAATTGGTACACTCCGTTTAGAGAAAATAGTTACAAAGTTTTCTACTATTTAGAATGGTGGTATAACGGCTCTTGGCTTGTGCTGACAGCCTATTAATTTTAAATTCGACTTCAAAACTATAACTGGTCAGCACGAT
>Ga0209943_1001832_pt1 | contig 12280 bp, 13 predicted proteins | sample SalPonR1_B_D2_MG_FD_185698 | JGI IMG/M metagenome (GOLD analysis project Ga0209943, IMG submission 185698) | Salt pond soil microbial communities from South San Francisco under conditions of wetland restoration - Salt Pond MetaG R1_B_D2_MG... ... | reverse complement strand
GCGCAGCGACTCGTCGGTCTTAGGATAGATCGGGCCGATCTCGGCGTTCCAGCGCTCGCACCAGTGACAGCCGTGCCGCTCGACCATGAGCAATTCCGCTGCGCGCGGCGCGGCGGGCAGGCTCGCGAGGATCAGGCCGAGTATGAGGACGGGCACGCGCATGGGCGCTCCGATTGACGGATGTTAAAAAACATATGATAGTTTGAATGTGAGTTCGTTGCAAGCTGTCAGGGGTCTTCGATGCTGGACGTATCCGTACTGAGCGCCTTTCTCGGGGGGCTGGTGGTGTTCTTTTCGCCCTGCGTGTTGCCCATCGTGCCATTCTACCTCAGCTACATGGCGGGGGCGTCCGTCTCTGCCGTGACGGCGGAGGGCGCGATACCGGCGGGGGTACGGGCGCGGGCCTTCGCCGCCTCGGTGATGTTCTCGGCGGGCATCATCACGGTCTTTGTCCTGCTGGGCGCGGCGGCCTTCGGCCTGAGCCAGGCGTTCCGCGCGCACCAGACCGAGTTCCGCGCCGTGGCGGCGCTGATCGTGCTGGTGATGGGGCTGCATTTCCTGGGCGTTCTGCGCATCGGCTTTCTCAACCGCGTGTTCCAGATGGACGCGGGCGAGACCAAGGGGATGTCAGTGCTGGGCGCGTACCTTGTGGGCTTTGCCTTCGCCGCGGGCTGGACGCCCTGCGTGGGCGGCGTGCTGACCGCGGTGGTGTTCACGGCGAGCACCGAGGCGACGGCGATGAAGGGGCTGGGGCTGATGCTGGTCTTCGGCCTCGCGATGACCACGCCGTTCATGGTGGCGGCGCTCTTTATCGGGCCGTTCCTGCGCTTCGTCGCGCGGTTTCGCAAATACCTGCCGGTGGTGGAGAAGGCGATGGGCGCGCTGCTGATCGTGTTCGCGGTGCTGATCGCCACCGACAGCGTCAACTACATCGCGCAATGGATGCTCGAGGCCTTTCCGGTCTTTCAGCAAATCTAGGGAGGAGATGAAATGACACGACTTTTGAGCCTGATGGCGGCGTTTCTGCTTGTGGTGCCTGTTGCGGCGGCGGAGCTTGGCGATGACGGGCTGCACAAGACCGACTGGATGCGCGACACGTTCAAGGACCTGCGCGACGATCTTGCCGAGGCGGAGGCCGAGGGCAAGCGGCTGATGCTGATCGTGGAGCAGCGCGGCTGCATCTATTGCACTCGGATGCACGAGGAGGTGTTTCCGCGCCCCGATATTGCCGACTACATCCGCGAGAATTTCTTCGTCGTGCAGATCAACCTGCACGGCGATATCGAGGTGACCGATTTCGACGGGGAATCACTCAGCGAAAAGGCCGCCACCCGCAAGTGGGGGCTGCTGTTCACGCCGTCGATCCTGTTCCTGCCGGAGGAGGTGCCCGAGGGGCAGAGCGCGGTCGAGGCGGCGGTGGCGATGATGCCCGGCGCGTTCGAGGCGGGCACCACGCTCGACCTGCTGACATGGGTGAACGAGAAACGATACGCGCTTGATACCGATGAGGATTTTCAGCGCTACCACGCGCGCAGGATCGCCGAGCGCGCGGCCGCGAATTCGGACTGAAAAGGGGCCTATTCTGAGCGTGGGAATACATCAAATTCAAAAATCAGAATTTAATGTTGTGCGCTCGCGCCTTTGTGTTCTATGATATACGAAATTCTGAATGTGTTAGGGAGGACGCATGAAACGCAACATAATTGCCCTGGCCCTCGCCTGCGCGGCCTCGGGTGCCGCGGCGGCAGAGGTCGCGCCCGGCAACGTGGCCTTCGACTATGGTGCCGTGGCGCAATCGCTCACCGGGCAGACCGGAAATTCTGAGCGGGGGCGCGAAGTGGTCGGGTCGAAATCGCTCGGAAATTGCGTGGCGTGCCATGCCAATTCGGAGATGAGCGACATCCCGTTCCATGGCGAGATCGGCCCGCCGCTCGACGGCGCGGGCGACCGCTGGAGCGAGGCAGAGCTGCGCGGGATCGTGACCAACGCCAAGATGATGTTCCCCGGCTCGATGATGCCGTCCTTCTACAAGGTCGACGGGTTCGTCCGGCCCGGTAATGGCTATACCGGCAAGGCGGCGGATGACAGCTTCGGCCCGCTGCTGACCGCACAGCAGATCGAGGACGTGGTCGCCTACCTGCAGACCCTCAAGGAATGATATCCGCGCCCGCGCGCCGGGCGTCCTGAAAAGGAGACAGACAAGATGACACTGACAAGACGCAGCGTGATGGTGATGGGGGCGGGCGCGTTCGTCGCCTTCGGCCTGCCGATGCGGGCGACCGCCGCCGGCGAGGACAAGATCGCCGAGTTCACCGGCGGGGCCGAGATGGGCAGCGAAGGCATCACCCTCACCGCGCCCGAGATTGCCGAGAACGGCAATACCGTGCCGATCGAAGTCGATGCCCCCGGTGCCGAGGCGATCCTCGTGCTGGCCATGGGCAACCCAACGCCGGGCGTCGCCGAGTTCAAGTTCGGGCCGCTCGCGGCCGAACAGCGCGCCTCGACCCGCATCCGCCTTGCCGGAACGCAGGACGTGGTGGCGATCGCCAAGATGAAGGACGGGTCGTTCGCCAAGGCGTCGAGCAACGTCAAGGTTACTATCGGCGGCTGCGGCGGCTGAGGCAGAGACAGGAGACACCGAATATGGCAGACAACGTCAGACCCCGCGTAAAAGCACCGCGCAAGGCCGAGCCCGGCGAGGCGGTCACCATCAAGACCCTCATCAGCCACCCGATGGAATCGGGACAGCGCAAGGATGCCGATGGCAACACCATCCCGCGCTCGATCATTCACCGCTTCACCTGCGAGTTCAACGGCGAGATGGTCGTCGATGTCACGATGGAGCCCGCGATCTCGACCAATCCGTATTTCGAATTCGCGGCCGTGGTGCCCGAGGCCGGTGATTTCAAGTTCACCTGGTACGACGACGACGGCTCTGTCTACGAGGAGACCAAGACCGTCGCGATGGCCTGATGGGCCGCATCGTCAGGGGAGGGACGAACATGACAAGAACCAAAGCCATGATGGCGCTTCTGGGCGCGACGGCGATCACGGCGGGGGCGGCCTGGGCCGAACCCGTCGAGGACAAGCTGACCGTCAACGGCGAGATCGAGATGACCACGTGGACCGAGCCGTCGGCGGTAGTGGAGGATGCGCTGCCCGAGGTGATCTCGGGCTGGCATTTCCGCGGCACCGAGACCCGCGCCATGCAGGCCGATGATTTCGATAACCCCGGCATGATCTTTGTCGAGGACGCGATGGCGTCCTGGGACACGGCCGAGGGCGAAGCGGGCAAGTCCTGCGCAAGCTGCCACGGCGATGTCGAGGACAGCATGAAGGGCGTGCGCGCGGTCTATCCGAAGTGGAACGAGGAGGCCGGCGAGGTCCGCACGCTTGAGATGCAGGTCAATGCCTGCCGCACCGAGAACATGGAGGCCGAGCCGCTGAAATATACCGGCACCGACATGACGAGCATGGTGGCGCTGATTTCCTCGGTTTCACGCGGAATGCCCGTCAACGTGGCCACGGACGGCCCGGTGGCCGAGACCTGGGAGCAGGGCAAGGAGCTATACTACACCCGCACCGGTCAGCTGGAGCTGTCCTGCGCCAATTGTCACGAGGACAATTACGGTCGTATGATCCGCGCCGACCATCTCAGCCAGGGCCAGATCAACGGTTTTCCGGTCTACCGGCTGAAGAACACCAAGCTGAACGCGGTTCATGCCCGCTTCAAGGGCTGCGTGCGCGACACCCGCGCCGAGACCTTCAGCCCCGGCAGCCCCGAATTCGTGGCGCTGGAGCTGTACGTTGCCAGCCGTGGCAATGGCCTGTCCGTCGAAGGGCCGTCGATCCGCAACTGACCGGAGACCCCGCCGGGCAGTGCCCGCGCGGGGTTTTCCTTAATCTGAAATATTCAAAAAACCGCATGGGTTTCGTGCGGGAGGTGGAAAGGCCCGACATGATCTCGCGTCGCGATTTTCTTCAGACGAGCATGGCCGCCTCGGCCATTCTCGGGGCGTCGTCCTTCGGCAACTGGGCGAAGCTGGCGGCACAACAGCGGCTTTCGCAGGATCAGCTCCTGCAGTTCGACACGTTCGGCAATGTGAGCCTGATCCACATCACCGACATTCACGCACAGCTCAAGCCGATCTATTTCCGCGAGCCGTCGATCAATATCGGCGTGGGCGACAACAAGGGTGCCGTGCCGCACGTCACTGGCGCGGATTTCCGGCGGCTCTACGGGATCGAGGATGGCAGCCCGTCGCACTACGCGCTGTCCTCGGGCGATTTCAGCGCGCTGGCGCAAGCCTATGGCAAGGTCGGCGGGCTCGACCGCGTGGCCACCGTCATCAACGCCATCCGCGCCGACCGTCCCGATGCGATCCTGCTCGATGGTGGTGACACATGGCACGGCTCCTACACCTGCTATCACACCGAAGGGCAGGACATGGTCAACGTGATGAACGCGCTCAAGCCGGATGCGATGACCTTTCACTGGGAATTCACCCTCGGGTCCGACCGGGTGCACGAGATCGTCGAGGGCCTGCCCTTCGCGGCGCTCGGTCAGAACATTTTCGATGCCGAATGGGACGAGCCCGCAGAGCTCTTCCCGCCCTACCGGTTCTTCGAGCGCGGCGGCACCAAGATCGCCGTCATCGGCCAGGCGTTCCCCTACATGCCGATCGCCAATCCCGGCTGGATGTTCCCCGAATACTCCTTCGGCATCCGTGACGAGAACATGCAGGCGATGGTCGACGAGGTGCGCGGGCAGGGGGCCGAACTGGTCGTCGTGCTGAGCCATAACGGCTTTGACGTGGACAAGAAGATGGCGGGCATCGTCAGCGGCATCGACGTGATCCTGTCGGGCCACACCCACGATGCCCTGCCCGAGCCGGTGCTGGTGGGCGAGACGATCATCGTGGCCTCTGGCTCCAACGGCAAGTTCGTCAGCCGCATCGATCTGGATGTGCGCGACGGGCGGATGATGGGCTTTCGCCACAAGCTGATCCCGATTTTCAGCGACGTGATCGCGCCGGACCGCGAGGTCGCGGCACTCATCGACGCGCAACGCGCGCCGTTCAAGTCCGAGCTGGAAGAGGTGATCGGCCAGACCGAAAGCCTGCTTTACCGGCGCGGCAATTTCAACGGATCGTGGGACGATCTGATCTGCGAGGCGTTGATCGAGGAGCGCGAGGCGGATATCGCCATGTCGCCCGGCGTGCGGTGGGGGCCGAGCCTCATTCCCGGCCAAGACATCACCCGCGAGGATATCTTCAACGTCACCTCGATGACCTATGGCAAGGCCTATCGCAGCGAGATGACCGGCGAGTTCATCAAGGTGATCCTCGAGGACGTGGCCGACAACATCTTCAACCCCGACCCCTATTACCAGCAGGGCGGCGACATGGTGCGGATCGGGGGCATGGGCTACCGGATCGATATCAACCAGCCGCAGGGCAGCCGGATCAGCGACATGGTGCTGCTGAGGACCGGCGAGGCGATCGACCCCGAGAAGACCTACGTCGTCGCCGGCTGGGCCAGCGTCAACGAGGGCACCGAGGGCCCGCAGATCTGGGACGTGGTCGAGAGCCATATCCGCAAGCAGGGCACCGTGCGTGTCGCCCCGAATGACAGCGTCAAGGTCATCGGCGCATGAGATCGAGTCGAGAGGAGGCATTCGAGATGTCTGAATTCTTCAAGGGGAAACCCACCTCGCGCCGCGCCTTCCTGCGCGGCAGCGCGGCCGCGGCAGCGGGGGCGGTGACGGCGGGCGCGGCGCAGGCCGGTCCCGACCCCCTCATTACCGAGGTTCAGCCCTGGGCGAGCGGCCTGGGCGAGGGCGTGGATGCCACGCCCTACGGCCTGCCCATCGAATACGAGTCGGACGTGGTGCGCCGCAACGTCGAATGGCTCACCGCCGACACGATCTCGTCGATCAACTTCACGCCGATCCACGCGCTCGACGGCACGATCACGCCGCAGGGCTGCGCCTTCGAGCGGCACCATTCCGGCGCGATTGACCTCAAGAAGGAAGATTACCGGCTGATGATCAACGGGCTCGTTGATACGCCGCTGGTCTTCACCTATGCCGATCTCGAACGGTTCCCGCGCGAGAACCATGTCTATTTCTGCGAATGCGCCGCCAATACCGGCATGGAATGGGCAGGCGCGCAACTCAATGGCGCGCAGTTCACCCACGGCATGATCCACAACATGGAATATACCGGCGTGCCGCTGCGCACCCTGCTGGAAGAGGCGGGGCTCGACGCGGCGGGTGCCCTCGATGACAAGTGGGTCTATGTCGAGGGGGCGGATGCCTCGTCCAACGGTCGCTCGATCCCGATGGGCAAGGCGCTGGGCGATTGCCTGGTGGCGTTCAAGGCCAATGGCGAGGCGCTGCGCAAGGAGCACGGATACCCCGTGCGCCTCGTGGTGCCGGGCTGGGAAGGCAACCTATGGGTCAAGTGGCTGCGCCGTATCGAGGTGACCGACGGTCCGGTGGAGAGCCGCGAGGAGACCAGCAAGTACACCGACACGCTGGCCGACGGCACCAGCCGCAAATGGACCTGGGTGATGGACGCCAAGTCCGTCGTCACCAGTCCCAGCCCGCAATCGCCCATTACCCACGGCAAGGGGCCGCTGGTGATAACCGGGCTGGCGTGGTCGGGCCACGGCGCGATCACCCGCGTGGACGTGTCGAAGGACGGTGGCAAGACGTGGGAGGCCGCGCGCCTCGCCAAGGAGGGCGAGGCCAAGGCGCTCACCCGCTTCTACCTCGATACCGATTGGGATGGCGAGGAAATGCTGCTGCAAAGCCGCGCCATGGACGAGACCGGCTATGTCCAGCCCACCAAGGCGCAGCTGCGCGAGGTGCGCGGCGAGAACTCGATCTATCACAACAACTGTATCCAGACATGGTGGGTGCGGCCCAGCGGGGAGGCGGAAAATGTCGAGGTTTCTTAAGTTCACCCTGGTCGCGGGCCTGACGGTCAGCGCCACCGCCACCGCCGTCTGGGCGGGCGAATACGGGCTGGGGCGCCCCGCGCTGCCCGAGGAGGTCGCCGCCTGGGACGTCAAGATCATGCCCGACGGGCGTGGCCTGCCCGAAGGCTCGGGCGACGTCTGGACCGGCGAGGAGGTTTTCGTCGAGAAATGCGCCGTCTGCCACGGCGATTTCGCCGAAGGTGTCGGCAACTGGCCCAAGCTCGCGGGCGGCGAGGGCACGCTGGCCGACAAGGATCCGCTCAAGACCGTGGGCTCCTACTGGCCCTATCTCTCGACGGTGTGGGATTACGTGAACCGCTCGATGCCCTTCGGCAACGCGCAGTCGCTCAGCCCCGACGAGGTCTACGCGATCACCGCCTATATCCTCTACTCCAACTTCCTCGTGGAGGACGATTTCGAGCTCAGTCACGAGAATTTCGCCGCGTTCGAGATGCCCAACGCGGACGGCTTCATCGTCGATGACCGCGCCGAGACGGAATACGCGATCTGGCATGGCGAGCCCTGCATGGAGAATTGCAAGGACAGCGTCGAGATCACGATGCGCGCCGCCGTGCTCGACGTGACGCCGGAGGAAGAGGGCACCGAGGAGGCCGCCGCCCTCGCCGCCGAGGAAGAGCCGGTCGAGGTGGCCGCCGCCGAGGCCGAGCCCGCCGATGCCCCCGATCCCGAACTGGTGGCCGCCGGCGAGAAGGTGTTTCGCCAGTGCAAGGCCTGCCACATGGTGGGCGATGGGGCCAAGAACCGCGTCGGCCCGCATCTCAATGGCGTGATGAACCGTGCCGCCGGGATGGTGGACGGGTTCAGGTATTCCTCTGCGCTCAAGGACATGGCCGCCGACGGCCTGGTCTGGGACGAGGAGAGCCTCGCCGCCTTCCTCGCCGATCCGCGCGGCTTCATGAAGGGGACGAAGATGGGCTTTGCCGGTCTGCGGTCGGACGAGGATATCGCCGCCATCAACGCCTATCTCTCGACCTTCGGGGAATGATGCGATGCGCCTGATGCCCCGCCTGTCCGCGCTGACGCTCGCCGCGATGGTCGTGGCGGGCGGCGCGGCACGGGCAGAGCTCATCGGCGACGCCGAGGAGGGGGCGGAGCAGTTCAGCGAATGCTCGGGCTGCCACCAGGTGGGCAAGGGAGCCGAGGACCGCATCGGCCCGCATCTCAACGGCATTTTCGGGCGGCCCGCGGCGGCGCATGAGGGCTATCGCTATTCCGCCTCGATGGAACGCGCGGGCGTGGATGGGCTGATCTGGACGCTGGAGACGCTGGACGCCTATATCGCCAACCCGCGCGCCCTCGTGTCAAAGACGCGGATGAGCTATCGCGGCATGAAGGACGAACAGGCGCGGGCCGACCTACTGGCCTATCTGCGCACCTTCTCCGACGACCCCGCGAATATCCCCGAGGCCGCCCCCACGGCCATCGGCACCGATCATTCCGTGGACCCGGAGATCCTGGCGATCCAGGGCGATCCGGAATACGGCGAATATCTCAGCAGCGAATGCGTGAGCTGTCACAAGGCCGATGGCAGCGCCGAGGGCATCCCCTCGATCACCCGCTGGCCCGAGGAGGATTTCGTCGTGGCCATGCACGCCTACAAGGAGAAGCTGCGTCCCCATCCGGTGATGCAGATGATGGCCGGGCGCCTGTCGAACGAGGAGATCGCGGCGCTGGCGGCCTATTTCAAGGACCTCGAGTAGACACGGTCCGATCAAGGGAGGAGATACCATGACTTTGAACCGACGCAGATTCATTGCCGTTGGAACGGCTGCGGCTGCCACGCTCTCGGCACCGATGGTGCTGGCCGACGGGCACGGCAAGCCGCGTGTCGTCGTCATCGGCGGCGGCTCGGGCGGGGCCACCGCCGCGCGCTATATCGCCAAGGACAGCGAGGGTGCCATCGACGTCACGCTGGTCGAGCCGTCGCGCAGCTATTTCACCTGCTATTTCTCCAACCTCTATATCGGCGGTTTCACCGACCTAGAGGATATCAGCCATACCTACGGAACGCTGGCCGCCAAATACGGGATCAACGTGGTGCACGACTGGGCCGTGGACGTGGACCGTGACAGCAAAACCGTCAGCCTCGCCGGGGGCGCGGTGCTGCCCTATGACAAGCTGATCCTCAGCCCCGGTATCGATTTCGTCGAGGATGCCGTGCCGGGCTGGTCGGTGGCGGCGCAGAACAAGATGCCGCATGCCTACAAGGCCGGGTCGCAGAGCGAATTGCTGAAGGCGCAGATCATGGCCATGCCCGAGGGCGGGCGCTTTGCCATGGTCGCCCCGCCCAACCCCTACCGCTGTCCGCCGGGCCCCTATGAGCGGATCTCGATGGTGGCACATGTGCTGAGCCAGATGAACCCCACCGCCAAGATCCTCGTGGCCGACCCCAAGCCCAAGTTCTCCAAGCAGGCGCTCTTCGAGGAGGGCTGGCAGCGCCATTACGGCGGCATGGTAGAGCGTATCGGCCCCGATTTCGGCGGTGAAAATGTCAGCGTCGATACCGAAGCCATGACCATCGACATCGACGGTATCGTGGAAAACGTCGATGTCTGCAACGTGATCCCGGCGCAGAAGGCGGGCCGCATCGCCGACATGGCGGGCGTCACCGATGGTCGTTGGGCCCCGGTCAATGCCGCCGACCTATCGTCCACGACCGATCCGGACGTGCACGTTCTGGGCGATGCCGCTGCACAGGGCGACATGCCCAAGTCCGGCTTTGCCGCCAATAGCCAGGCCAAGGTCTGCGCCATGGCGGTGCGCGGGGCGCTTACGGGATCCAAGGTGTTCCCCGCGAAGTTCACCAACACCTGCTGGTCGCTCATCGCCGAGGATGACGGCGTCAAGGTGGGGGCCACCTACGAGGCAACCGAGGAAAAGATCGCCAAGGTCGACGGCTTCATCTCGCAGACCGGCGAGGATGCGGCGACGCGCAAGGCCACCTACGAGGAATCGGTCGGTTGGTACTCGGGGATCACCTCGGACATGTTCAGCTGAGCGGCGGGCGAACGCCCGTCCGACAAGGGAGTATATGCAATGAAACGGACAATTCTGGCCGCGGTCCTTGGCTTTCTGTCGCTGCCTGCGGCGGCGCAGGAGGCGGTGACCTACCCGTTCAACGGCAGCTTCGGCGATGCCACCTTCGCGGTGGAGAGCGCGATCCTCGACCGGGGTCTGGTGATCGACCTCACCAGCCATGTGGGCGACATGCTCAACCGCACCGGCGCGGATGTCGGCAGCGACGTGACGATCTTCGAGGCGGCGGATATCTTCCTCTTTTGCTCCGCCACGCTGTCGCGCGAGGTGATGGAGGCCGACCCGATGAACCTCGCGCATTGCCCCTACGGCGTGTTCGTGGCCGAACGCGAGGGCGAGGTGATGGTGGGCTACCGCACCTACCCCGAGGGCGAGATGCAGAAGGTGCAGTCGCTGCTCGACGAGATCGTGCGGGACGCTCTGGAATAACGCCCGACTGCCGGGCCGCCCCCGCGCGGCCCGGTTGCCCCTGATTGACCCAAGTCAAGACATGCGCGCCGATGAATGTGTATGCTGACGGCATCACCTCATGACGGACCCGTGCCATGCTCGAAACTCTCATTGACACCCATGGTGACGGGGCGGTGCTGGCGATGGCCGGGGCGCTCGTCGGCGTGATCTTCGGCGCGGCGGCACAGCATTCGCGCTTCTGCCTGCGCGCCGCCACCATAGAGGTGGCCGAGCGCGGGCTGGGTCCACGCCTGTCGATCTGGATCATCGCCTTTTCCGCCGGGGTGCTGTCGGTGCAGGGCGCCATCGCCTCGGGCGTGCTCGACGTATCGCAATCCCGCCAGCTTGCCGCCACCGGCAGCCTGTCCGGTGCGAGCATCGGCGGGCTGATGTTCGGCGCGGGGATGATCCTCGCGCGCGGATGCGCGAGCCGTTTGCTGGTGCTGTCGGCCACCGGCAACCTGCGTGCGCTGGTGACCGGGCTGGTGCTGACCATCGTCGCGCAATCGGCGCTGCGCGGCGTTCTGTCGCCCGCGCGCGAGGGGCTGGCCACGCTCTGGCTGGTGCCGGGCGGCGCGGCGCGCGACCTGCTGGCGCATCTGGGGCTGACATCCGTGGCGGCTGCGGCCCTGGCCGCGCTCGTGCTGGCGGGCGGTGTCGTCCTCGCCCTCTTGCGCCACGTTCGTTTGAGCCACGTGCTCGCCGGGGCCGGTGTCGGGCTGGCCGTCGGGCTGGGCTGGCTGATGACCTACATGATCGCGCAGACCTCGTTCGAGGTGATCCCGATCTCCTCGGTCACCTTCACCGGACCTTCGACAGACACGCTGATGGGGCTGGTGAACAGCACCTCCGTCCCGCTGGGCTTCGGTATCGGGCTCGTGCCGGGGGTGTTCGCGGGCGCGGCGGCGATGGCGCTGGCCACCGGCGCGTGGAAAATCGAACGCTTCGGCCCCGACACGCCGATGGAGCGCTACCTGATCGGTGCCGCGCTCATGGGCTTCGGCTCGATGCTGGCGGGGGGCTGCGCCGTGGGCGCGGGCATGTCGGGGGGCGCGATCTTTGCGCTGACCGCCTGGGTTGCCGTGACGGCCATGTGGGTGGGCGCGATGGCCACGCACCTTCTAATGGCGCGCCCCGCCCGTAGGGCAGCGCTGGGCTGAGGCGTCGCAAGCCGAGTATTTTCGCCAAGAAGAAACCGGTATCGGACTCACAGGTCCCCTGTTTCTTCTTGGCTCAAATACTCAAAAACGAGGCCGTCACTCCCATTCCATCTGTTCGTAGACGCGGCCCGCGTTCTTCGTCGCCAGTTCCTCGAACGTGTCGAGATGGGTGTAGGGGGACTGATCCACGTAATAGGCATCGGCAAGGTCGCCGCCCGCGTCGAGATGCTCGGCGATGCGCGCGCGCAGGTATTCGAGGTAGCCCTTGGTGTAGCGGCGCACCTGGTCCATGTTGGTGGGGTGGCCGTGGCCGGGGATCACGTAAGTGGCCCCCAGCGCCTCGAACTCGGTATCCCAGGTCTCGAGCCAGTCGCGGGTGTTCGTGTGCTCGAAGATCGGCAGCATGCGCTCGTGAAAGGCCATGTCGCCGGAGATGACGAGGCTTTGTTCGGGCAGCCAGATGACGATATCGCCGGGGCTGTGCGCGGGGCCGAGATAGCGCGCCTCGATCCGGTACGCGCCCATGTCGAGCGTGTAGGCCTCGTCAAAGGTCTCGGTCGGCGGCACCACCTCGGTGCCCTCGGCGCGCTCCTTGGTGATGCGGCGCGCGGCCTGCAGCGACGAGCCGC
>Ga0209943_1001829_pt1 | contig 12283 bp, 10 predicted proteins | sample SalPonR1_B_D2_MG_FD_185698 | JGI IMG/M metagenome (GOLD analysis project Ga0209943, IMG submission 185698) | Salt pond soil microbial communities from South San Francisco under conditions of wetland restoration - Salt Pond MetaG R1_B_D2_MG... ... | reverse complement strand
AACCAACCATAAAAAATGTTATAGAATCCTGCCATCGGTTTAATACGGAAAGTGAAATTGTTTTGGTAGATGATGGCTCAGAAGATGCTACACAACAAATAGTAAAAGACTTACAAAAAGAAATCCCAATAAACTATATCAGGATGGATGAAAATAAAGGAAAAAGCTTTGCCATGGTGATAGGCGTAGAAAATGCATCCCGTGATATTATTTTGTTCTTCGATGCCGATATTACCAATATAAAAAAGAAGCATTTTAACCAGTTGCTGGATCCGATTTTTAACCAGGAAGCAGATATGGTTTTGGGCCAACCATCAGAAACGCTGATTGATTATCGCATAAATCCGTTTAAGGGACTTACCGGAGAGAGAGCCATGCTTAAAAAAGATATTGAACCCATTTTGGAGGATATTCGCGATATTCGATTTGGTGTAGAAACCTATATTAATTTATACTTTCAAGCATACGGAAAAAAGTTGAAATATAGCGTTTTGGAAGGATTAACACATCCTACAAAATATGAAAAGACTACTCCAATGAAAGCTACTATGGAGTTTATCAGCGAAGGACAGGAAATAGCATCTACCCTGTTAAAAAATTACGATTTAATTACGAAACGGATTGAGTCATCGTTTAACTCACAAAACGAAAAGGTGAAAGATAAAATCAAACAGTTGCATTCCGAGCTAAATGACAATATCCAATCATTATTAAAAAATGGGAAAAAGGAATAGTTCTCCCGATTAAAAAGGAATATGAAGAAACGAAAACTGATACAATCGGTAGTTTTTTTTGTTATTGGAGTTACCTTGTTTTGGTATGTTTATAAAGATATAGATGTAAGTAAAATAAGGTCGGAACTGGGAAATTTAGCGTATGGGTGGGTTTTATTTTCCTTAGTACTTAATTTGTTAAGCCAGCTTACGCGGGCTTTACGATGGAAAAAACTCATTGTTTCTATGGATTATCATCCAGGGAATCTAAATTTATTTTTATCGGTACTGGTATTGGCTTTTACCAACCTTGTTATACCACGTGGGGGTGAAATTGCCCGGTGTGGTCTAATTACTAAGTATGACAAAGTCTCTTTCACTAAATTGGTTGGAACCGTATTTATTGAGCGCATAACAGATTTTGCTGCTTTAATTTTTTTATTTCTTGTTTTAATAGCCTGGCAATTTCCGATAGTAAAGGAACTACTCCAATCAGCAAATATCAATATAACTTATTCCAATTATCAATCGAAAATTATCCTATATTCTTCGGTAATTTTGTTTGTTTTTGTATCGCTTTTTGTGTTATACAAACTCAATGTTTTTAAAAAGTTCAGGCAAAAAATTCATAAAATAAAAACAGATTTTATTGAGGGATTTAAAACGATTGCTTCGATTAAAGGAAAAGGAGTATATATTTTTCAGACTTTTCTTATTTATTTTTTCTGGTTGATGATGCTTTACGTAATGTTTTTTGCCTATGACCCCACACAGGAACTTACGCTGGGTAACGCCGCTTTTACTTTTGCTGTTTCTACCTTTGCATTTATTTTACCTATTCAGGCAGGTATTGGTGCATGGCACTATGTAGTGATTCAATGTTTATTATTATTTGGAATCAGCAGCCAGGACGGAATGGTTTTTGCGCTTCTAGCACACACCTTTACCAACCTGGTATATCTTTTATTTGGAGCTATAGCTCTGATTATTCTGCCGCTGGTGAATAAAAATTAATCATCCTTTTCGTTTGCAATTTTACCGTCTTTGGTTAAAAGAATGGCGATAGGACGGGTTGCAGGAACTTCCGACAAAATAATAATTAACATCACCGTTACCGGAACACTCAAAAACATCCCGATAATGCCCCATATTGCTCCCCAAAAGGCCAAGCCGAAGATAATAATCAATGGGCTGATGTTCAGCGAGTCACCGGTAAGTTTTGGGTCTATATAGTTGCCAACAATTAGTTGGATAGCCCCAACAATAATTAATACCCAAATACCGGGCATCACCTCACCAAACTGTAACATGGCAAAAAAGGCGGGAAAAGTTGTTGCTACTAATGAGCCTACCGTAGGAATATAATTGAGAATAAAAATCAGGAATGCCCAAAATATGGGTGCATCCACATTTAAAAACAACAGGGCAAAATAGCTTAGAAAACCGGTAAGCAGGCTTACAAGTGTTTTTATCGAGATATAACTCCCGATCGATTTATTGATTTTGGAGAGAATGTCAATCACATCATCCTGCTCATCTTTTTCGGCATAGATCGCATTAATTTTTTTCGTAAAAAAAGGTTCTTCGAGCAGTAAAAATAAGGTATAAATAATAATCAGAAAAGCATCACCAAACAAGTCAGTTATAGAGTTAAATACTCCGGAAAGTAGTTTAGAGTACTCGTATTCGCCCAAAAAATCTTTAATAGAATTAACAATATCAATATTAAACGTTTGATTGATTGAGGCGGTAATATCGGTTATATTTTTTTGGTAAGCTGGAAGCTCTTTTGAAAGCTGTTGGATGTTCATTGCTAATATTTTACCAACACCACCCAGTATGGCAAAAATGATCGCAAAAGCTATGGCGTTAAGGATAATATTGGGAACTTTATCAATATATTTTATTTTTTTCAGCAGGCCGCGGATCTCTTTTATCAGAAACCAAAAAATTAAGGCAATAAAAAAAGGCAGGATCAGATTTTTGCCGTAAATAAATATTAAAACAACACCAAAAGAGATAAGCAGGCTATTGGTAATTCTTGATGCTTTCATGACAAATAATTTTAATGATAAGGTAAAATTACTATTTTTAATTGATTTGGTATGGATGAGAATACATTATTTTAATAAAAAACGTGCCACGACAAAGTTGTGGCACGTTCATTATAAGGGGGTTAAAAATTTATTTTGTGATGTATTTGGTTTCTTTAAACAGATCCTTATGAGTTTTGATTTTCTGATCGTTTCCGTAAACACAAATAATTTCCTGATCCATAATCTCTTGAATCATCTGTTCGTAAGAACGGATATCTTCGGCTGTAGTGGTAAGAATAGCATTTCGTTCTTCTTCCATAGCAGCCTTTGTTTTCTTCATAAAGTAATTGTTTATGGCAATGGATCCTCGTTGGGAAGCGGTTGTTGGCATATCGATATTTGAAATTGTACCGATAATAAATCGGGTCATTTCATTTTCATCCGCCTCGAAATTTTTAACGAATGCTGGTGCTGCATCGTAATTTTCAAGTGTTTCTTTTAAGTTCGGGTCGCGATATGATGCAAAATAAGCACTTCCTGTGGGAGAGAATGAAGCCCATCCACCGTAGGCACCTCCCATTACTCTAATTTTGTTTTGCAAATAATCACGCGACATTACCTGATTCAATACACGCATTTTTCCATCCCATGCATAACCTAGTTTTTTATAGTCGAATCCTTTTACTACATACTGAACCATTGATGCAGACATTAAGCCTTCATTTTTAACACTTAAGTCAAAGGCCCATTCGTTCATCTGTAATTCTTCAGCAGGCAATGTAGAAGCAAATTTTTCAAGTGCTGTTTTGTAGGTTGCATAGTTTTCATCAGAACAGGTAATTCCTGCATTTACATTATTTTTATTGAAAAGCAGTTTTGCTGTTTCTTGGAGTTTCGACACCACTTCCTCTTGATTTGCATCAAAATTTTGGGTTAACTCTGTAATAAAATCATAATAAGATAATCCATTGGTTAATTCATTGTACATCCCCTGATTACTGTAATATGAGCTTAACCTAGTGGTTGCAACTCCTACACCGTTATTTTTAACCCTTGCTTCTATCTGCGATTGATGACGGGTAATTACTTCTTTTAACCGATCAATATCATCTAGTTTAGACTGATTTAAAATTTCTGCTGTTAATTCAAACAATTTATCTGTCTTATCAACGGTTGCTTTAGCATATAACATAAATTTTGGTAAAAGCTTATCATCCGAATAGTTTTCCTGATATGAAGTAAGGAAGGTATAGAATCCTCCGGTATGAATATTTAACGCATTATCGAGTTCCCCATAAGAATAGTTTTCTGTATTAAGAGATCCGAGAAGTTCCGCTAAAAGATTCGCATAAGGAATAAGTTCCTTCGGCAGTGTATACATGTCAAAATATAGGTTTGCATAAACGATATTGCTGGTAAAATCTTCGTAGTGTAATACCGGAATATTACTTACCGATTTTTCGTTTATCTCATACCACTGTACTTCTTTACTGATATCTTCGAGCGATAACATCGGAATGGTAGCAATAGCTTCAGGAGAGTCTTCTCGTTGCTGATGTTCTTTTAGTTCTTTGGTTTCCTGAACCAGCTGCTCAAGTTCTTCCTTGCTAAGGCTTGCTTTGTACTCAGTCAGTTCTTTCCGGGTTTGTTCAGCGATTTCTTTTTCCAGGCCTGGCTGAGGTTTTAATACCATGAGCAAAGCATGAGGATTATCGATAAAATATTCATGGACAATATTTTCTAGCATTCCATTCTTAATGCCTTCTTTAACGTTAGCCAGTGGTTTTTCGTACTCCAATCCCATGAAAGGATCATCGGCAAATAACACTCCGTTTTTGATAGAAAAAAGATACATTAATCCTTTGTGAGGAGTATTCCCTTCGCGTAAACGAAATTCCATTCGATTAACAATGCCATCAATGGTTTCTTTATCAAACCCTTCTTCACGTACTTTTTTTAATGTGTTGAAAACGATTTCATCAAACTTCTCTTTATCATCGGGATTGGCATTTTGAACGGTTATTTGGAAAACATTTTGTTTCCCATTGCTGGACCAGGCACTAATATCTTTTCCTATTCCAGCTTCTTGGATGGCCAGGCGCAATGGAGCGGACTCATGATTAACCAGCGCTTCGCTTAAAATGTCAAGCGCCATGGTTAGTTCCTGGTCGGTATTTAATCCGGCAACAAAACTATAGCTTAAAAATGTTTTATCTTTTGTTTCACTACCTTCAGGTGCACTATAAAAATTTTCTGCTACTTTTCTTTCAGTAAATGGTTTCTGAATAGGAATCTCTACCTTATCCTCAGATCTTTCATAGTTAGAGAAATATTCCGTATCTAGAAATGCTAACTCTTTATCTAAATCCGCATCTCCATATAATAGCACAAAGCTATTTGAGGGGTGGTAATATTTTTTGTGGAAATTTTTGAAATATTCATAAGTAAGTTCCGGAATTGCAGTTGGATAACCTCCTGATGATACCCCATAGGTATTGTCAGGAAAGAGAATCTTATTAATCTGGTAACCCAGCTCACGACGAGGGCTTGAGAAAGATCCTTTCATTTCGTTGTAAACAACGCCTTTATAAACGATTTCTCCATCAATATCATCCAATTCATAATGCCAACCTTCTTGTTTAAAAATTTTAGGGTCCTTATGAAGTAATGGATTAAAAACGGCATCCATATAAACATGCATTAGGTTAAAGTAATCTTTTTCGTTCATGCTGGCTACAGGATAAGTTGTGTAGTCAGAGCCGGTCATTGCATTAAGGAAAGTGTTTAATGATCCTTTTACTAATAAATCGAAAGGACTTTTTACAGGAAAGTTTTCAGAACCGTTCAATACCGAGTGCTCCATAATGTGTGGAGTTCCATAATCATGCTGAGGAATAGTTTTAAACGATACGTTGAAAAGTTTGTTGGCATCATCAGCGGCAATTTTTAATAATTTTGCGCTACTTTTTTCGTGAATAAAATATAAACACCAGGCATCTACTTCTTCTACGAATCTTTTTTCTTCGAGCTTAAAGCCGTTATAAACGTTGCCCTCTTTATAATTAGGGCCTTGAGAGCATGACCACAACAATGAAAATGAAATGGCTGCAATCAATAATAAAATTTTGTTTCTCATAATATTAGATTTAATTTTAGAATGTACTTAATAATACATTTGATGGTTAATAAATTAATTCGTTTAAAGATACTGTAAATATAAATAATATTTTTAATTATAGAGTTCCTTTTGGATGAGATATTTAACGTTTAGCGGAGCAAGGTAGTCTAGAACAAAAAGAATAACTTAATTTAGGCTTTATTTTAAACATTAGTATTTGAAGTTTGGTATTATTATTAATATCTTGTATGATTATATAATTTATAATGAAAGATTTAATACACATTGTTTATGTTAGTTTTTCTGTTAAAGATTTAACTGAAAAAGATCTTGAAGAATTATTGGTTGATATTCGGAAAAGAAACAAACTTCAGAATGTTACAGGTTTACTTCTATACAATGATGGGACATTTATTCAGCTTATAGAAGGAAAGACGGATATTATTCGAAACTTATTTGAAAAAATAAAGAATGACAAACGGCATTCAAATGTAATATTGTTATTGGAAGAATCAATAAAAAAGCGTGCATTCCCGAATTGGACCATGGGATACTTTAAATTAAACCGAGAACAATCCGGGAAAATACCCGGATATTCAGATTTTATGCATTCAAAGGATTCAAGAAAAATTATTGAGTCTACATCTTATGAGGCAATGAAGTTATTGAATAGTTTTAAAACTTATATTTGAAATGAACATTTACGACTAGTTTTCAAGCGCTGGAATGTTAGTAATTTCTAAACGATTAAATACTAATAAACTTCACCATTAATAATGTTTTAGTTGTTCAACCATTTTTTAAAATTAGAGGCTCTTTCTATACTTACAATGGTTTCCATTTCATCATCTGCCGGTGGATTTAGTTTTAGTTTAACTCTTCCCCTGGGAAAAGCGGTCATGCTTTCAATAGCATCCATATTTACATAATATTTGCGGTTAATTCTGAAAAATTGATCGGGATCGAGTAGGTTTTCCAATGCATCTAATGAGTAATCTATAGCCATTGATCTCTGCTGAAAAGTTTTTAAAAAAACATTTTTTTCAACTGCCTTAAACCAGGCAATTTCCGAAGTTTCAATTTTTTTAATTTTATCTCCAATTTGTATTAAAAAACGTTTTTTATAATCCTGCTTTTGTCCCTTTATGCCTTCCAGTAAACTTTTAAAATTTATTGTAAAAGCAGATTTTAAATTTTTAAACTTCTGTAAGCTATCTTCCAGCTCACTTTTCCTTATAGGCTTTAAAAGGTAAGCAATGCTGTTTAACTGAAAAGCTTTTATGGCATACTGGTCATAAGCAGTTGTAAAAATTACTGGTGTATTTACATGTACCTGGTCGAAAATGCTAAAGCTTATCCCATCCGACAATTGAATATCTAAAAAAATTAAATCGGACTGGTTGTTTAATAACCATTTTGCTGATTCTGTTATGGTCCCTGGTTTTGCCATAACCTGAATCTCAGGATCAATCTGGAGCAGCATTTTTTCCAGCCTGTTGGCTGCTACCTTTTCGTCTTCAACAATTAATACTTTCATCATTTTCGTTTTTTATGATGGGCAATTTTACTACATAATGATTGGTTTCTACTAAAAATTTTGGCGTTTCATTTCCAATCATCCCATATCTTTTTACCAGATTTTTTTGGCCCAACCCGGTAGACTGCCCCCGTGATAATTTTGACTGAATATTATTTCTTACAATTAACCAGTTTTGATCGTTGTAAATTTCAATTTTTAGTGGTTGCGAATCACTTACGATATTGTGTTTTGTAGCGTTTTCAAGAATTACCTGGAGCGATAACGGTGGCATATATCGCTGTAATAAATCAGCCGGTATATTTACATCAAAAATCAGGTTTTCGCCATAACGCATTTGTTGCAGATAAATATACGAACGGGCAAAGCTTAATTCTTCGCTAAGGGTAACAACCGTTTTGTCGATGGCCTCCAATACATATCTGTAAATCAACGAAAATTCATCTAAAAATTGCTGTGCTTTGTTTACATCCTCATCTATTAATCCGGAAAGGACATTTAGGCTGTTGAACATAAAGTGCGGGTTGATTTGGCTTTTTAGCACTTCGAACTTTATTTGTGAAAGTTCTTTTTCCAAATCATCGGCTTTTGTTTTTGCTTGTTTGCTTTCATTAAAAAATATCCAGGCTTCAAGAATAATTACTAAAATAAAATTTACTACCGATGCAACCATGGCATTACTTATAAGCACTGCAACCAAATTTTCTTCATAACTGTCCAGCCAATGAGCAAAAAGTGTGATAAAAGTTGAAACAGCAATACCAATGATAACTGTAGATATGATTTGGATAATAACTCTTTCTATTATTCGCTTATTCCATGAAAAGTATCTGTTTAAATACTTAATAATAAACAGGTCGGGATATGCGATAAGAAATGCCGCAATGGTTGTAAGTACAGAACTAAAAATAAGCCTTGCCAGAAAATCGCGAACTCCGGTAAGATGAAAAAATCCGCTCAAATGGTTGTATGAAATAATAATGATTTGCAGCGTTACAGAAAAAAGCACAAGTAACTTAAAAAGCTTTTCGAATGGTATTAGTTGATGAAGTTTACGAATATTCATGATACATTTTATTGAGTGATAAAGATAAAAAATTAAATATCAATTATGATTATGGGGAAAAGGGTTAAAAAGAGATTGATTTCTTTTTAACCCTGGTAACGGAATCTTCAGAACCGCAAAGTTTTATCTGAGAGTTTTATCAATCAGATTAAAAGATTCCGTATTTTATAGATATCCCTAATGTGTAATTTTCAAGAAAGTTTTCGTTGGCTCCCATAAACTCAACAGGCGATGTGGTAACATAGGTTGCTTTTGCTCCCAACCACCATTTGCCGGCAACACGAACATCAAATTCAATTCCGGGTTCCAATACTGCATAGGTTTCGGTATCGATAATTTCCCGGTACCATGGGCGCTCTTCACGATACTCTTTGTTGTATCTGTAATTTATAGTTCCATATCCGCTATTAACAGAAAAGTTTAGTTTTCCCCAATCGGAAAATGGAATGATATACTTTACAAACATTCCAGTATGTCCGCCTTCTAACCGGTAAGTCCCATCGCTAACCAGTTCATCAAGGTTGTAATCGAAGTTGATGGCAGCTCCTGATAAACCCACAGCCCATTTTTGGTTAAAAACAACTCCGATTTCAGCGCCTAAATAGCCTGCTGATTTATCCATGATTTCCGAGTAGGTGTAAAACAAGCTTCCATAAAGTCCGATAGTTTTCGTTTCTCCATTTTTCTGGTATTCCCAGATGTGATTTTTCTTTTCATTTTCCTGTGCCATTAATACGAAACTTGAAATGGCAAAAACTGCTGTTAAGAATAATACTTTTGTTTTCATATTTTTTTGATTTTAAAAATTAGTAATCTTTTGGTTAATTTTCTTGAAACAAAAGTAGGGCGTGTTGCCCGGCAAATAAAATAAAACCCGACGAGCGTGTGTTTTTACAAGATGAGCCTGCAAAGGTAGCTGCCAAATTTGTTTTAAGTGAATAAAAAGATGAGAAAAAACACTTTTGCTGAATCAACCATTACAAATAATAGAAGCCTTGAACATAGAGATTACATATAAAGATAATGACCTAATTGCTATTAACAAACCACATGGATTAGTGAATTAGCTATTCACCGTTCCGTATATGTTGGTAATGCAGAAATTTTTGCAGAACAGGAATTAAGAAATTAAATCGGTCAATATGTATATCCCTGTCACCGGCTGGACAGGAAAACTTCAGGGGTTCTCCTGTTTGCTTTGGAAAAGGAGTGGTTAGTAATGATCCAGCAACAATTGTAAGCTTCCCCAAAAACTGGACAGTTTAAAAGTAGACAAAAAATTGTTAACTTTAAACTGTAATTATGAAAAGAAACAGATTTACCCCCCAACAAATTGCCTCCATACTCAAAGAGTATGATAATGGCAAATCAGTAGAAGAAATAACTCGAGACCATGGAGTTAGCAAGGCCTCGTTTTATAAATGGCGTCAGCGTTATGGAGGCATGAATGCCAGTGAACTTAAACGGTTGAAGCAGTTAGAGGAAGAAGACCGTCGTTTGAAACAAATGTATACCGATTTGGCGCTTGATTTAAAGGTAGCCAGGGAGATTATCGAAAAAAAGCTTTAAAGCCCTGCCAAAAGCGCCAAATAGCAAAAGAGATAAGTTCATACCCAAAAGTGGGCATAAGCAGGGCGTGCCGGATTTTAGATTTGCGCCGATCTGTATTTTATTATCAGACCACAAAGAAAGATGATTCTGTTATTAATGCACTGAAAGAAAAGATTGAGTTATATCCAACAGAAGGTTTTTGGAAGATATTTGGGCGTTTACGTCAGCAAGGCTTTTCATGGAATCATAAACGAGTTTATCGGGTTTATTGCAAGATGCGATTAAATATCAGAAGAAAGGTTAAAAAGCGTTTACCTGCAAGAGTCAAGGAGCCATTGGAAGTTCCGAAAAGAATAAACCATACCTGGTCCTTAGATTTTATGCATGATGCCCTTGAAAATGGAAGAAAGATTAAAGCTTTTAATATTATGGACGATTTTAACAGAGAAGCTTTACATATAGAATTAGATTATTCAATAAAAAGCAATAAAGTAGTTTATATTCTTAATCATTTAATTAAACGACGTGAAAAACCAGACATAATAAGAATGGATAATGGCCCGGAATTTATAGCAAATTTGCTTGAAGAATGGAGTCAAATAAAAGGAATTAAGTTACTACATATTCAACCAGGGAAACCGACCCAGAATGCTTTTATTGAAAGATTTAATGGCACATTTAGAAGAAGTGTACTTAATGCATACCTATTTGAATCTCTAGATCAAGCCAGAGAAATAACGGATCAATGGCTTTATGATTATAATAACTATCGGCCACACGATGGATTAAATGGGCTAAGTCCCTTAAAATATGCAGAAAATTTTCTCAATGGGGCTAGCCCCATTGAGAAAAAAGAAATACCTTTGAAAAAGTCTACTTAAACCCTGTCCTAAAAATGGGAAGCTTACACCTAACCTAAAACAAAAACTATTTTTTTATCTTGAAAAAACGTATGATTTCATTTAATGAATCGGCCTGAGACGATAAATCATTCGCATCATCGTTTAATGAGTTAAACAAGGATACATTTTGCTGAGTAATCTGATTTAGCGATTGTAAAGCCTCATTAACCTGATTTGCTCCTGAATTTTGCTCCATACTTGATGCCGCGATTTCCTGAATTAATTTTGAGGTCCGTTCAATTTCAGGAATAACACTATTTACATACTTTTGTGCTTTTTCGGTTGCATCAACACTCGAATGGGATAACTCCTCAATCTCTTCGGCTGATAGTTTACTTCGCTCGGCCAGCTTGCGCACTTCGGCAGCAACTACGGCAAAACCTTTGCCATGTTGCCCGGCACGGGCAGCTTCTATGGCTGCATTTAAGGCTAAAATATTAGTTTGAAAGGCAATATCTCCGTTGGAAAGTTCTTGTGATTTTTGGGTAATTTCTATACTTTTATTCGATATACGGCCTGCAGCTTCGGATAAAAAAACAACCATCTCATTCAGTTTGGCAGCCATGTTACTTAACGATCTGGCCAAATCGCCAATTTCGTCACTTTGATTAATCTCAACCGTAGCGGTTAAATCTCCATTCTCGATAGCTTGTGCAAACTCAACACCTTTTTTAATGGGGCGGGTAACCGATCGGTTAACATAAATTAAAACAAGAATAAAAACAAGAATAAAAATAACAAGAATAATCAATGTGGTACTAATGATAAGTTTAGGGAAATTATTAAAGGATTGTTGCATTTCACTAATCGCATTATTAGATAAAACGGATTGGTAATTAATAATTTGATCTAATAAAGCAATTACACGATCGGTTTTAACAATAATATCCCCCTGCTCTTCAACTAAAGGCATCACTTCAAACATCACCATAATATCGTCGTAGCTTTCAAAGCTATTCAACTGATCCATCACTAGTTGATGGAGCGGAATAATAGAATCGTTTACAATGGTCTCAACAGATGCCAGCAAATCTTTATTTTCTTTATTCCAGTGTACCGAAAGCGATTGCAGTTGGCTTAAAGTAGCCGGTAATTTATTTTCCAATACCCCTTTAAGCAATAGCTTATCCGAAATGTTATCCTGCTTTTCGCTATAAACCCAGTTTTTAATAAGCATTTTTGAGTCTGCCAACAATTTTCGCAGTTAAAGAAGGAGTATAAATTTCAATAATCTGGTTATTTAATTTACTGTTTTATAACGAAGAATTTAATATTACAACAGCATTGACAATTCATGCTACTAAAATAACACCAAATCCTATAATTAATTTTTTACCAATTGTTAATTTCATCTCCACTC